>ENA-USUA01000063-USUA01000063.1-human-gut-metagenome-genome-assembly--contig:-NODE-63-length-85991-cov-10.104325_pt1 | contig 85991 bp, 75 predicted proteins | sample MGYA00250057_ERZ773390 | MGnify/ENA primary metagenome ERZ773390 (study PRJEB29103, sample SAMN06111941) | human gut metagenome | biome: human gut; feature: ankylosing spondylitis patient; material...
ATCAAGAAAATTTGTCGGCTCATCTAATAGCAATACATCTGGTTTTTCAAGCAGTAGCTTTGCCAAAATCACTTTTGCTCGCTGGCCGCCACTCATTTCAGCAATCGGACGGTCAAGGCCAATCGCAAGAAGTCCTAACCCATTGGCGACACGATCAATAGCGGTATCTATCGAATAAAAGTCATGGGCTTCAAGCTGTTCCTGATAACGGGCGGCCAGTTCAAGGCTTTTCATATCACCGTCAGCAGCTTTTTCATAGAGCTGCAACGCCTGTGCCTCCATTTCAAATAACTTTGTGAAAGCGGATTTGAGAAATTCTTTCATCGTTAAGGTATGGTCGATTTCCGCATATTGGTCTAAATAGCCAATCGTAGTATTCGGTTGCCAGACAATGCGCCCGCTGTCTGGTATGATCTGCTCTGTACAGATTTTGATTAAAGTGCTTTTGCCGGTTCCGTTCTGCCCGACAATGCCAATATGTTCTCCTCTATTGAGTGTGAAGCCTGCATTTTTGTAAAGCAGGTTTTCACCAAAAGAATGTGTTAGTCCTTCAATTTCTAATAAGCTCATTTTTAAAAAACCTTTCTTAATATATTTGGAAAAAAGAAAAGGCAGAAAGCAGAGATACACAAGTGTATCCGCCTTCTGCCTTTGGCATAGCAACGCCAAAAACAAAAGGCTATGGACAAAACATTGTCCATAGCCTCGTACACATTATAACTGCATGGAAAGCCATTTTCTCAAAATGGGTATAAAATCCCCTTTATGGCTTCCCGATGAAATCGAAATGCGTCATTTATACGCTATACTCTGCACAATGTTTCATCGGTTTGGATTGTACAGAGTTGATTTTCTTTTTACGCTGATCGGTTAAATGAAAGTTCATATCTTGCTCCCCTTTGGAGATATATTTTTATATAGAATAGCACAAACATTCTTCTTTGTCAATCTTATGAAATAATATATCATGTAATATCAATTTTATATCTAATTTTGGATTATTCGCATAACCACTATACTTTCAAGCATTTTGGAGTATAGAAAACCATTCATTTTACCACTAATTTACCACGATTGAATGAGCCTTGATATGACTATAAAATAACACCCAAAAGACATCATTACACCTAAATGGTGTCTTTTTAAAAAGCAGTCAATCCTAAGACTAACTGCTTTGTGTGTATGGATATGGAATTGCTTCTAATCTTGAATAGGTATCCAAATTTCAATAACTGAATTATCTCTATTCCAATGGAAACGGTAATCATATTTTTCAAAGTGCAGGATAATATTTTTTATAGGGGTATATGGTGTATTAGGAATAATTTCCTGATAAATTTTTCTATAAGTTTCATATATTTTCCCCATAGCACCAATATGCTCCACGACCAAATATTTATATGACGGTATTTCTTTATACAGAAAGTTGTCTGGAAGAATAGTTCTCTTTGGTATAGAACAGAAATAATAAAGGTTTCCATTTCTTCGTTCCATAAAAGCATATTTTACCCAATTTCCCGATTGTGAAAGATATGATTTCTTCAAACTACTGTTAAATTTTCTCCAAAACTGTGTACTAATCTGAATATTCTTTTTTTGATAATTAGTCAGTTCTACTTCCTGCCCAATAACTGCAAATGCATTTAATTCCTTTATAGAAAAATTCATCATTTTACTTTGTGAGCAGTGATAACGGTATAACTGTACGCATTTACCGTTATAATACAATTATCAATCGTTATATACCAGTTTTTCCCTTTTCTTATGATTTTCGCATTAGAAAGACTGATTTTTTCTTTACACCATTCAATCACGTTTTCTACATTCAAAGATAAGTTCTTTTTAATTCGAATAACGCCAAGTTCAGTTGTATGAAGTCTATCCAAGTTTTCCAGTAATTCATTTGCCATATTTTGACACCTCATTTTTCAACAGATTTATTTGTATATTTCATATCCCAATTATATCATTCTCATATCAGCACTACAATAAAATTTTATGCTTCAATAATCTTGTTAAAAAGTTCTAAGAGTATATCATTTCATCACTCCAATCTATAATTTTGGTAAGAAAAAAGCAGTCAATCCTAAGACTAACTGCTTTGTGTGTATGGATATGAAATTGTCAAGTTAGAAACTGTTTATTTTTTCTTTTTAGGTTTTGGCGTTGGTAGTTCATCATACATCACATTAAATAACCCCGTCAGAAAATCTTTATTATCAATTTCTTCCACCAATAACATTTCTTTGGCATTTTCGTATGGAATTTCATAAGTAACTGTTGGCATATAAGAAATTGCAGACTTTGTTGGTTTTACCAGTAACCTATCATCATATATACCGCCAACGATTTTTCCACGATAATAGATAATAAATTCTCCCATCATTGCACGATATGTTATTTCTTGTAAATCATATTACATTGCCTACGCTAACAAAAAAATTGAAGAACTGGACACCCGACGCCAGACCATTTCAAAGGCAATCGCTGAATTGAGCGTTGAAATCATATCTCCCCAGCAGATAAAGAAGTTATCCTATTATCTCGACAACTGGGACAGCATAGATTTTGACGACAAAAGAAAAGCCGCCGATGGTTTGATCTCTACGATCAAGGCCACCAGCGACCGTGTTCAGATAGAGTGGAAAATCTGACATTTCTGCTCTATCGCCCCTCATTTCTATTTTATCTTGTTTGTACCCCTTGTACACCGATGTTTACCAAAGTTTTTACCAAAATTGATGACAAAAATATGCAAAGATATGCCAAAATATGCCAGAAAAAGTGAAAAATGAAGAAAGGTAAAAAGGCTTGAAAAGCCCGAAAATACTGGAAATATGAGAAAAATCAAGATTTTATTCATCTGCCACGGCAACATCTGCCGCTCCCCCATGTCCGAGTACCTCCTAAAGGATCTGGTGGAAAAACAAAACCTCACTTCCCACTTCGAGATCGCTTCCGCTGCCACCAGCAGCGAAGAAATCTGGAACGGCACCGGCAATCCGATCTACCCGCCGGCGCAGGCAGAGCTGAGGAAGCATGGGATCGGGAAAACAGCATACACAAATTTTTCAAAAAAACGTGCACGGCAGGTAACAAAAGAAGATTACGGGTATTATGACTATCTGCTCTGTGCAGATGCAAACAACATCAAAAACACCATACGCATCACGGGACCGGATGTCGATGGCAAGATAAAACTTCTTTTGGACTTTGCTACAGATCCCAAAAGAAAAGGAAAATCCATTTCAGATCCATGGTATTCCGGCAGGTTTGACGAGACCTACCGGGATGTTGTTTCCGGTTGTGAGGGACTGCTCGCATACTTGAAAGAAACAGGGCAGATCTGATAAAAAAATATTGAGAAAGACAGTGTCGATGATATATGTCCGTATCTGCCACGAAAGTCAGTCAGACCAAAATCTGACAATGAAAGGGTGGAATCGGTCAGAACAGGAGACACTGTTTTTTTATTGCCCAAAAGTAACAGAAAAATATTTTCGCATATTTTCGCCCAAAGTCAATACCCGAATAATTCATAAAAATCAATTTGCAAAATTGGTCAAACAGACGAAAATAGAATTAAAATACGAAAACAACTTGTATAAATCAACGAATAAATATAAGATATAGAAGTACGAAAAAATACGAAAATTTGAAAGAGGGGGAGAGGGACATGTATAAGACCGGTTAATGATCTTATCCGGCAAACTGGGGTATGATCGAAAATCGAAAATGGGGGACTTTGAAAAATGAGAAACAAAAAGATTTTACAGAAGGCCGCTAAGAAATCACTTAGCTGGCTTTTAATTTTAGGTATGCTGGTAACGTTACCAGAGACGCCGGGAGCCATATCTGCAGCGGCGGCGGAGCTTGAAACGGGGACAGAAGAAACGGTACATGAAGAATCCAGCGATGCAGATCGTGTGGAAGAAACAAAAAATGCTGTGACAGAAAAAACCGGGGAAACAGGGACGAAAGCAGATACCGCGGTACAAGAAGAAACTGATACAAGTCAGAGTCAGGAAACGAAAGAGCCGGAAACAGAGACCAAAGATGCAGAAGCAGAGAACGAAGATGCAGAAACAGAGGATGAGGAAGCAGCAGTAACAGAAGCAGAGACCCAAGATGCAGAAACAGAGGCACCTGTAACAGAAACAACGGAAGATGAGACTGAATTATCCGAGGAAACAGAAGAAACGGAAACAGAGCAGGAAGTGAAAGCTGTGGAAGGAGCAATGAACCTGACACTGCACATGGATAACAGTTCTGCAAAGTACAAAACGCCTGCACTTCAGTTCTGGGGAGATGATAACACAATCGTATCTGGTACAACGGAAAAAAACCAGGAGATTACAGGTTGGGAAGACGCAGTAGGACAGCTTCTGACAGCGGATAAAGACGGAAAATTTTACAGTGTAACATTAAACGGTAATTTTACGGGATTCCAGTTTTTAGATTATGCAGATCCGTCAAAGAACACAGCAGGACAGGGATTTGTCAGCACTATGAAATCATATACTGGTGACACTCCGACAGATCTCTATTACATCTGCAAAGACGGTAACTGGGGCTGGTATTTAGATGCAGCAGGCACAGAAGCCTTAAAAGAGCCGGAACTTGTTTACCTTACCATGCATATCAAACCGGAAACGAAATGGTCAAAGCCGGCAATGCAGCACTGGAATGACAAATTGACTATCACTGATACAAAAGGTCAGGAAACGATCACCGGCTGGGACGTAAAAGGAGATCTTTTCACAGCAGAAGAGAATGGATTTTACAAACTCACTGTCAAAGGAACATTCGGAGGCTTTCAGTTTGTAGATGTAGATAATGCGGATGATACAAAAACAGGTGACAATACTTACGACAAACTGTTGGATAAATTTGTAGCAGAAACGCCAACCGATGTATATTATATCCAGAAAGACGGCACCTGGAACTGGTACATGGATAAAGATGGAACAATTACACTTGCTTCCACAAAAGAGGTATCGGACCAGGCAGTCGACAATGCAGATGGAACTACCACATTCACGGCTGTTGCAGAAAACGTAAAAGATAAAGTAAAGGTTGTTTATGGTAAAAAATCAGAGGTGGAGGAAAAAGGAACTTCTGCATTAAAGACGGTTACCATGACAGCAGATAAAAGTGTTGCAAATGCATATACCACGGATGCGATTTTCCTTGGAGATGATGCATTGGACATCGTATATTACATCGAAGTAGATGGTGCAAAAAAAGACATTGAAACATCCGCTGGTGTTACAGTTGGAAAAGATACTTATCTTTCTTATACCAGGGATAAATTTACCGGCAGAATGGTCTGTATACCGGGTACATTTCCTGGAAAAAGCTGGGATGCAGCATCAAATATAATGACATACATGGGAGAGGGGTTATATTCCTATACATTTAAAAATGTTCCGGCGGCAAATTACGAGTACAAGATTACGATGGGTGACTGGAGCGAAAACTATGGAGCAGGCGGTGTTATAAGCGGATCTAACATTGCAGTTACCGTGACAGAACCTCAGGATGTTACGATTTATTATTCGGACTTCAGCCATTATTCAAAATGCAGTATTGATTATAAATTTGGGGCAAGCCTGTTATTGCAGGGAACAGGAATTCTGGCAGATACAAGATTTTCTGACAGCAGATTGACCGGAATTTACAGCGCAACTGTGGCAAACATGGAAGCTGGTACTTATTCCGATACGAAGATCGTATCAGAGGATGAGACTGTTGAAATGGATCCATATACGGTAGATACCACAAAGGATGTTACATTCTATTATGATCCGGAATCAGGCATTTATTATTCGAATGCTTCTGACAAAGAAGTTGCAACAAACAAACTTGTATTTGATTCTAAGGATACAGCTTACAAATCAGTATACGGTGCGGTGGCAACCGGAGAGGAAGTTACCTACTCCATCGATACCGGAGATGAAGTTACTGCAGTCAAACTGGTCGTAAAAGGCGTGGCAAAGAAAACACTTTCCATGAAAAAAGCAGAGGGTGCGGAAGATGGAAAACAGAGATGGTCTGTTACTACAAGCTATGACAGACTTGGAGAATATCAGTATTTCTTTGCAGTATACAATGAAACTGCAGTGGTAATGTATGGCGATGATGACGGATTTTATGGGGCCGGTGTGGCAGCCAATCTGTTAAATCTTTTACCATATGATCAGATCGTATATCAGTCAGGTTATAAGACACCCGACTGGATGAAAAATGCAGTGATCTACCAGATCTTCCCGGATCGTTTCTATAATGGCGATGTGACAAACGATACCATCACTTCGGATGCAAGAGGTACGGTACAGTATGAGTATATGAATGACTGGTATATTTTACCGGAGAACCCGGAGCAGATCACATTACATCCGGATACCTATCCGACTTACGCATATAAGGGCGATGGAAACTGGAGCAATGAGATCTATGGTGGAGATTTAAAGGGTATTACAAAACGGATCGACTACTTAAAAGCACTTGGTGTTACCGTGATCTACTTAAACCCGGTATTTGAGTCCATTTCCAGCCACAGATACGATACAAGTGATTATAAAAATATTGATCCGATCCTTGGAACACTTGGAGATTTTGAGGAACTGGTCAGCGTAGCAGAAGCGAATAATATGCATGTTGTATTGGATGGTGTATTCAATCATGTATCGGATGATTCTGTTTATTTTGACCGTTACTATGAGTATCTGGAAGATGGAACCGATACGATCGGAGCTTATCCTTACTGGGCATATGTATACGATGCCATGAGCGAGAAAAAGATTTCCAAAGAGGAAGCAGAAAAACAGGCAAAAGAATATTTTACGGCAGAGTATGGAATTACAAACTATGACTATACAGAATGGTTTGATGTATTTTCCGATACAACTTTAAAAGATGACAATGACGATGAAGTATGTGATTCCGTAGGACTTCGTGCCGGAAAACCAGTATATGGTTACGATGGATGGTGGGGTTATGACTCCATGCCGATCATCAAAGCGACAAACGGTTCTGAGTATCAGACCGGTACCTGGGCAGAAGAAGTGATCGGAAAAAATGAGACGAGCAAGACGGCAGATAACAGTGTGACACAGTACTGGCTGTCAAAAGGAATGGACGGATGGAGACTGGATGTTGCAAACGAGGTATCAGATGAGACCTGGCAGCATTTCCGTAAATCCGTAAAGGCACTTGACAGTGACAATGTGATCATTGGAGAGATCTGGACGGATGCAGTCAAATATCTGATGGGTGACATGTATGACTCTGTTATGAACTATATGTTCCGTGGAGCAGCAATCGCCTATGCAAAAGGCGGAGATTCAAAAGATGCGTTAAATACGCTGGAGCGTTTGAGAGAGCGTTATCCGAAAGAAGCATTTTATGCGATGATGAACCTTGTCGATTCTCATGATACAACACGTCTGTTATCCTATTTAGACGGTATTAATGATGACAGAAACCAGAAGGAAATTTCAGAGGCATTCCCGACCTATGAAAATACTTCAGATGAGGCAAAACAGAAACAGTATTTAGTTGCATTGATGCAGTTTACCTACGCAGGTGCACCGACCATCTATTATGGTGATGAGCTTGGCATGGTAGGCGCTGACGATCCGGATGACCGTCGTGCGATGATCTGGGGAGAAGGAAATGAAACTCTGGTAAAATGGTATGCAAAACTTGCTGCAATAAGAAGCAGTTACAGTGCATTGAGAACAGGCTCCGTAGAGCCGGTATATGGCACAGATAAAGAAATTTTAGGCTATGTCAGAAGTGATGATTCGGATATCATGCTTGTTTTGATGAACAACAGTGCAGCAGACAAGTCTGTGACAGTAAATGTTGCAGAACTTGGAATTAATGCAGCAGAACTTGCAGATGTGATCACAGGAAACAGCTGCAGTGCAGCAGGCGGCAGTGTAACGGTAAATGTTCCGGCATACAATGGTGTGATCTTAACAGACAAGGGTCATGTAAAACAGGTTTCTGTGGATGAAGAAAACTTAAAACCTGGTTTTGATCCTGCATATAAGATTAAGGCAGAAGAACGTGCAGTCAAAGTAACAGGAGTTTCACTGAAAAAGACAGAGATTACCTTACAGAAAGGTAAAACAGCAAATATTTCTGAAAATGTAGTAGTAGCACCGCAGAATGCAACAAACACAGCAGTAAAATACAAGACTTCTGACAAAACAGTTGCTTCAGTTGACAAAGATGGTAATGTAACTGCAAATGCCAAAGGAACTGCAACAATTACCGTGACAACAAAAGACGGAATGTTTACATCAGAATGTAAAGTAACTGTAGGAGATCAGGTACAGGCAGCGAAGATCAAATTAAACAAGACAAAACTCAGCCTGAAAAAAGGAAAAACATATACCTTAAAGGCAACAGTCACTCCGAAGGATTGTACGGATAAATCCGTGAAATGGAAATCTTCCAAATCCTCTGTTGTAAAAGTAGATGCAAACGGAAAAGTAACTGCAAAGAAAGCAGGAACCGCTACAATTACAGCTGCCACAAAGAATGGTTTAAAGGCAACCTGTAAGATCACGGTTACAGATCCGGCAACCAAAGTATATCTGACACCGGCGATGAGTATCAAAAAAGGAAGTTCCGTAAAACTGACAGCATCTGTATTTCCGAAGACAACGACAGATAAACTTACATGGTCTACATCAAACAAAAAGGTAGTGACAGTAACAAAGAGCGGTAAGATCAAAGGAGTCAAAACAGGAACAGCTACGATTACAGTTAAAACAACAAGTGGAAAGAAAGCAACCTGTAAAGTGACCGTTGTAAAGAGTAATAAGAAGTCAGCAGGTATTAAACTGAGTGCAAAGAAACTGACATTAAAGCAAAATGCAACAAAACAGCTGAAAGCTACTCTTGATAAGAATGCAACGGACAAAGTGACATGGAGCAGTTCTAACAAGAAAGTAGCTACAGTCGATAAAAATGGTGTTGTAACGGCTGTAAAGAAAGGTACTGTAACGATTACCGCAAAGACATCAGGTGGAAAGAAAGCAACCTGTAAAGTGACGGTAAAAGTACCGGCAACCAAGGTAAAATTAAACAAAACCAAGGCGACTGTTGCAAAGGGCAGGACTCTGACCTTAAAAGCGACTATGACACCTTCTTCCTCAACAGATAAACTTACCTGGACGAGTTCCAACAAAAAAGTGGCAACAGTTGATAAGAATGGTAAAGTAAAGGCGCTGAAAAAAGGAACAGCCACGATTACTGTAAAAACTGCAAGTGGAAAGAAAGCAACCTGCAAAATTACTGTAAAATAATGTTGGTGCATCAATAAAAATGCAGCATAAAACAAAAAAAGTTGCAAAAAAATATTGCAAAGAAGAAATCTATGTGGTATAAATGTTACAACGTTAAAACAGTAAAGCGATGAAAGAGACTCTGATCTTCAGACGTCGACAGGAATACAGCGTCACCGACTGAGAGCGCTGTTTGAAAGAGAAGGTCAAGGGAACACTCTGGAGCAGACTGATTGAACAGGAATTTGCACGAGCGGTTGATCTTAAAAACAGCGGCAGTGGATCGAAAGTAGGTCAGTACGTGGGTGCGCGTTAAGCACAGAGAGCGGAAAGATGATGAGAACGACATCATTTTTCAATGCGGGTGGTACCGCGGGATACTAAGAGATTTCGCCCCGGAAAAGCATATGCTTTTCCGGGGTTTTTTGTATTCATGATAATAGAATGTTCGCGGAACGTGCATTCTATTATTTGTTGAAAATCTGAAAGACAGAGTTTTGTTTTTCAAAAAGGTTCCCGTCCCGCACCTTATCATATCTAAAGGAGTGTACAGAATATGGAATTCATGACAGGTGTAAACAAAAAGGCAACCTTAGAGATCGGTGATTTACTGACCGGCAGCTATGAGGGAAAAAGTGTAAAAGTAAACGGAGCAGTGCATACCATCCGTGATATGGGTGAAGTTGCATTTATCGTCTTAAGAAAGAGAGAAGGACTGCTCCAGTGTGTTTACGAAGAAGGAAAAACACAGTTTGACTTAAAAGATTTAAAAGAGGCAGCAACGATTGAGGTGGAGGGAACCGTAAAACCGGAGGAACGTGCACCACACGGATTTGAGATCCGTCTGGATAAAATCAAGGTATTGTCCGAACCGGCTGCACCGATGCCGCTTGCAATCTCAAAATGGAAATTAAATACCTCCTTGGAGGCGAATTTAAACAACCGTGCGATCGCCCTTCGAAATGTCAGGGAGCGTGCAAAATTCCGTATTCAGGAAGGTGTGGTACGGGGATTTCGTGATTTCTTATACAGTCAGGGGTTTACAGAGATCCATACACCAAAGATCGGTGCAAAAAGTGCAGAGGGCGGGGCAAACCTGTTCCGGTTGGAATATTTTCATAGACCGGCAGTTTTACAGCAGAGTCCTCAGTTTTACAAACAGATGATGGTCGGCGTATTTGACCGGGTATTTGAGACGGCGCCGGTATTCCGTGCAGAAAAACATAATACCAAACGTCACTTGAACGAGTACACCAGCCTTGATTTTGAGATGGGATATATTGATGGATTTGAAGATATCATGGCGATGGAGACCGGATTTTTGCAGTATATGATCGCACTGCTCAAAAAAGATTATGCAGAGGAACTTCGGTTATTAGGCGTCACACTGCCGAACGTCGACAAAATTCCGACCGTGCGTTTCGATGAAGCAAAAGAAAAAGTGGCAGAAAAATATCACCGTCAGATCAGAAATCCATACGATCTTGAACCGGAGGAGGAAGCACTGATCGGACAGTATTTTAAAGAAGAATATGATGCAGATTTCGTATTTGTTACGCATTACCCATCCAAGAAACGTCCGTTTTATGCCATGGATGATCCGGCAGATCCGACGTATACGTTAAGTTTTGACCTCTTATATCAGGGACTTGAGATCACGACCGGCGGACAGCGTATCCACGATTATAACAGGCTGATGGAGAAAATTGAAAAACGTGGTATGGAGTCTGAGGGAATGGAACAGTACTTATCCGTATTTAAACATGGCATGCCGCCACATGGTGGACTTGGAATCGGATTAGAGCGTCTGACCATGAAATTAGTCGGTGAGGACAATGTTCGTGAAACCACTTTATTCCCTCGTGATTTAAGCAGATTAGAGCCGTAATCAGGTTAGAACAGATGCAAAGAATCCAAAACAAAATAATTTTAGATCCATATCAGGTTCAAAATTGAATGTAAATTGAGTTTTGCAAACAGGGATCATATGAATGAAAAAGGAGAACAGCCGTGAAACATTTGGGAACAAAAACAATCGAAACAAGACGTCTTGTTTTAAGACGATTTACACTTTCCGATGCAGAACCGATGTACCGTAACTGGGCATCGGATCCGGAAGTGACAAGATATCTGCTGTGGCCTGCACATGAGAGTGAAGAAGAGACGAAAGGCATTTTAAAAGGCTGGATCGCTGCATACGATAAAACGGAAAAATATGAATGGTGTATCGAATTAAAAGAGATCGGTGAGGCAATCGGCAGCATTGGTGTCGTAGCTGTCAATGAAAAAGTGCAGTCCATGGAAGTCGGTTATTGTTTAAGCTGTGACTACTGGAATAAAGGAATCATGTCAGAAGCATTAGAGGCAGTGGTAGAATACTTGACTAACGAAGTTGGGGCACGCAGGATCGCGGCGCGATGTGATACCAGAAATCCGTACTCAGCCAAAGTGATGGAAAAGTGTGGCATTAAATATGAAGGAACAGCGATTCAGGCTGAGTGGAACAATTCCGGAGCCGGGGATGTTGCTTATTATGGTCTGGTGGTTGGACCTGTGATCGTAGAAGAACCGGAAGAAGCTGAAGAACCGGGAATCGAGGAAGAGGAAGAAATTCCGGCAGTTAAGACCGGACGCAAAAACGAAATCTCAGACGAGACGATCGAGTATGTCGGAATCCTTGCAAAATTAGAGCTGAATGAGGAAGAAAAAGAGCATGCCAAGAAAGATATGGAAGAAATGCTCAACTATATTGATAAATTAAACGAACTTGATACCACAGGAGTGGAACCTATGTCACATGTATTTCCGGTAAACAATGTATTCCGGGAAGATGTAGTGACAAACGGAGACGGCAGCAAAGAGACGCTTTCGAATGCACCGGCACAGAAAGACGGTGGATTTAAAGTGCCAAAGACAATTGGAGATTAATCAGATTGCTCAAAGAACATTTTGTGCAGCAGGCAAAGAAAATGTTCGGATAAAAAGCAGGAGCAGGAATGGAGATTTATATGAATATTATGAGTTTGACTGCCGTGGAACTCGGCAAAAGAATAAAAGCAAAAGAAATCTCAGTAGAGGAAGCTGTTACGGCGGCGCTTGACGCGATTGAGAAAAAAGAAAAACTCGTAAACAGCTTTGTGACAGTAGATAGAGAGGGAGCACTGAAACGCGCAAAGGAAGTACAGAAACAGATTGATGACGGCACACTGACGGGGCCGCTTGCAGGTGTACCGGTTGCCATCAAAGACAATATGTGTACGAAAGATCTGCTTACCACCTGTTCTTCTAAGATTTTATATAACTTTATTCCGACCTACACGGCGGAGGCAGTTTTAAATCTGGAAAAAGCAGGGGCAGTTATTTTAGGAAAGACCAACATGGATGAGTTTGCCATGGGAAGCACGACAGAGACGTCCGCTTACGGTGAGACAAAAAATCCATGGAACACAGAGCATGTGCCGGGAGGTTCTTCGGGTGGTTCCTGTGCAGCAGTTGCGGCTGAGGAATGTGTTTTTGCACTTGGTTCAGATACTGGCGGTTCTATCCGTCAGCCGAGTTCTTTCTGTGGTGTGACTGGAATCAAACCGACCTATGGAACGGTATCCCGTTATGGACTGATCGCCTATGGTTCCTCTTTAGATCAGATCGGGCCGGTTGCGAAAGATGTGATTGACTGTGCAACGATTTTAGAGACGATTGCTTCCTATGACACAAAGGATTCCACTTCTGTAAAAAGAGAAGATTACGATTTTACCAGTGCACTGGTGGATGATGTTGCAGGAATGAAGATCGGTATTCCGCGTGATTATTTCGGGGAGGGTTTAGATCCGGAAGTAAAAGCAGCAGTTTTACAGGCAGCAGAGGAATTAAAGAAAAAGGGCGCCATCGTGGAAGAGTTTGACTTAAGTCTGGTAGAATATGCGATTCCTGCTTACTATGTCATTGCCTGTGCAGAGGCAAGTTCGAACCTTGCAAGATTTGACGGTGTAAAATATGGTTACCGTACCAAAGAGTATGAGGGACTTCATAATATGTACAAAAAATCACGTTCCGAAGGATTCGGACCGGAGGTAAAACGTCGTATCATGCTTGGTTCCTTTGTGTTAAGCAGCGGATATTACGACGCATATTATCTGAAAGCACTCCGCACCAAGGCGTTGATCAAACAGGCATTTGATAAGGCATTTGAAAAATATGATGTCATTTTAGGACCGGCAGCACCGACGACTGCACCAAAATTAGGACAGTCTTTAAGTGATCCGATCAAGATGTATTTAGGAGATATCTATACGATTTCTGTAAACCTTGCCGGATTACCTGGTATTTCACTGCCATGCGGCAAAGATAAAAATGGTCTGCCGATCGGGTTACAGCTCATTGGAAACTGTTTTGAAGAGAAGAAGATCATCCGCGCGGCATATGCATTTGAACAGACAAGAACCTATGAGCACAGCCCGCTTGCATAGTCCGAAAATGGAGGAATAGACATGAGTAAAATATATGAAACTATCATTGGACTTGAGGTCCATGTTGAGTTAGCAACGAAAACAAAAATCTTCTGCGGCTGTTCCACGGCATTCGGCGGTGCACCAAACACACATACCTGTCCGGTCTGTACCGGTATGCCGGGTTCCCTTCCGGTGTTGAACCGTCAGGTGGTGGAATATGCGATGGCAGTGGGAATTGCCACAAACTGCAGTATTACCCAGTACTGTAAATTTGACCGTAAAAACTATTTTTACCCGGATAACCCGCAGAACTACCAGATCTCCCAGTTATATCTGCCCATCTGCAGAAACGGTGGTGTCGAGATCGAGACAGCAGCCGGAAAGAAGATTATTGGTATCCATGAGATCCATATGGAGGAGGATGCCGGAAAACTTGTTCATGATGAGTGGGAAGATGTCTCCATTGTTGATTACAACCGTTCCGGTGTGCCGCTGATTGAGATCGTATCTGAGCCTGATATGCGTTCTGCGGACGAGGTTATTGCTTATCTTGAAAAACTGCGCATGATCATCCAGTATCTTGGCGCTTCCGACTGTAAATTAAATGAAGGTTCCATGCGTGCCGATGTCAACCTGTCTGTACGTGAGGCAGGTGCAAAGAAGTTTGGAATCCGTACCGAGATGAAAAACTTAAACTCTTTTAAAGCGATCGCAAGAGCTATCGAGGGAGAGAGGGCACGTCAGATCGAGTTACTTGAAGCTGGCAGAAAAGTAGTCCAGGAGACACGCCGCTGGGATGATAATAAGGAATCTTCCCATGCAATGCGTTCCAAAGAGGACGCCCAGGATTACCGTTATTTTCCGGAGCCGGATCTTGTGCCGATTATGATCAGTGATGAGTGGATCGCAAAAGTAAAGGCAAACCAGCCGGAGCTTCGCACGGAAAAATTGGAGCGTTACCAGAAAGAATTTGATCTTCCGAAATATGATGCCGAGATCATTACCGGACATAAGAAATTTGCGGATCTGTTTGAGGCGGCAACCGAGCTCTGCGGAAAACCGAAAAAAGTGTCCAACTGGATCATGGTCGAAACGATGCGTCTGTTAAAGGAAAACAACATGGATCCGGAAGACATCCGTTTTTCTCCGGTCAATCTTGCAAAACTGATCAATCTTGCCGATTCCGGTTCCATTACAAACACGGTCGCAAAGGAAGTATTCGAACTGATCTTTAAAGATGACATTGATCCTGAAAAATATGTTGAAGAGAAAGGCTTAAAGACAGTCAACGACGAGGGTGCACTCCGTGAGACAGTACAGAAAATATTAGCAGAAAATCCACAGTCGGTTGAGGATTACCATAACGGCAAAGAAAAGGCAATCGGATTCTTAGTCGGACAGACCATGAAAGCCATGAAAGGAAAGGCAAACCCGGCGCTTGTGGACCAGATATTAAAAGAGTTACTGTAAGGTATTATATTTGATACCAACATCATGTGTATAAAAATATGAGGACTGAAAAAAGTCCTCATATTTTTGCGATAGCTTGACAATCTTGTTTATGCGTGCATATACTAAGATAATTGCGAAACTCATTCATGAACTGGCGATGTTGTGGAAAATTGACAGATGAAAAAGAAAGTGCTGGGGAGCCGTCGGTACTTAGTGACCGTATTTTGGTCACTTAGTATCCGCTACGAGCGACACGCAGCGAGAGCGTGCTTTCGTTTCAGCTGTCAATTTCCCACAACGTTCACAGCCTAAAGCAGAGTTTCGCCCAGGTAACTGTTTTATTGAATAGCATGGAAAGAAGGAGCAAAATGACCTATCATTTATCCGACGAGCAGGAAAAATACTTTTATGACACCTTAGAGGAACTCTGCAAGCAGTCCCGTCTGTTAGAGTCACACCGCTATATGCAGCACGGTGACACCAGTGTGTTCCGCCACAGTGTGTCGGTTGCATATTTCAGCTATTATCTGGCACTGAAAATGAATGCGCCGGTGGATATCCATTCGCTGGTTCGCGGTGCGCTGTTACATGATTATTTTTTGTATGACTGGCATGAGAAAGATGCATCACATAAATGGCATGGATTTCATCATGCAAAAAAGGCGTGTGAGAATGCAGCCCGTGATATCCCGGATTTGAACGAGATAGAGAAGGATATGATAAAATGTCATATGTTTCCATTAAATATCGTTCCGCCAAAATACATGGAAGGCTGGATCTTATGCTGTGCAGATAAGATCTGTTCCGGGGCAGAAACCGTGAAAGGACGCCTGCCGGAGCATATCGTTCTGCCGTGGAGGAAACAGATTCGTTCAGAATTATAGAATGTTTGTGAGTTTGACCAAAAATGGAGACTAAAACGGGCATATATAAAGTTTTCACTTTATATATGCCCGTTTTTCATGCAAAATGTTAGCCTTCCGCAAGATTTCCCGTGTAAAGCTGATAGTATTTTCCTTTTTCTTCCATGAGTTTGTCATGGTTACCGCGCTCAATGACGCGTCCCTGCTCTAATACGATGATACAGTCACTGTTTTTAACGGTGGAGAGGCGGTGGGCGATCACGAATGTGGTGCGTCCTGCCATCAGTTTATCCATACCGTCCTGAACGATCTTTTCGGTTCTGGTATCGATCGAACTGGTCGCCTCATCGAGGATCAGTACCGGCGGATCTGCAATCGCAGCACGCGCAATGGCAAGAAGCTGTCTTTGTCCCTGACTTAAGTTGGCACCGTCACCGGTTAAAAGTGTGTTGTAACCGTCCGGAAGCTGATGGATAAAGGTGTCGGCGTTGGCAAGTTTTGCCGCTGCAATGACTTCTTCATCGGTGGCGTCAAGTTTTCCGTAACGGATGTTTTCCATCACGGTTGCGGTAAACAGGTGTGTATCCTGCAGTACGATACCGAGAGAGTGGCGCAGGTCATCTTTTTTGATCTTGTTGATGTTGATGCCATCGTAACGGATCTTACCATCCTGGATATCGTAGAAACGGTTGATCAGGTTTGTGATCGTGGTCTTTCCGGCACCGGTACTTCCGACAAATGCGATCTTCTGACCCGGTGTTGCATAGAGGTCTACATTGTGGAGTACGATCTTATCCGGGTTATAACCGAAATTGACATCATCAAAGACTACGTCACCTTTCAGCTCGATATAATCCACACTGCCGTCTGCCTGATGGGTATGTTTCCATGCCCACATACCGGTGCGCTCTTTGGATTCGACGATCTGCCCGTTTTCTTTTCTGGCGCGGACGAGTGTAACATAACCGTTATCTACTTCCGGCTCTTCGTCGAGCAGTTTAAAGATTCGCTCAGAACCGGCAAGCGCCATGACAATATTGTTGAGCTGCATACTAAGCTGGTTGACCGGCTGGCTGAAGCTCTTATTATAGGTAAGGAAACTTGCAAGTTTTCCAAGGGTAAAGCCGCCGACACCGTTTAAGGCGAGCACACCGCCGACTAAAGCACAGAGCACATAGCTGATATTACCGATCTGTGCATTGACCGGCATTAAAATATTACCAAATTTGTTGGCGTTATCTGCGCTATGGAAGAGCTGGTCATTTAATCTGTTAAAGTTTTCAATACTTTCTTCCTCGTGAGTAAAGACTTTAACAACCTTCTGGCCATTCATCATTTCTTCGATATAACCATTGACCGTTGCAATGTCTTTCTGCTGTGCGATAAAGTACTTTGCACTGAGTGAACCGATCTTTTTGGTGGCAAAAAGTGTGACACCGATCATGAGAAGCGTCACGATCGTCAGTGGTATATTTAAGAGCAGCATACTGACAAATACGCTGACAATGGTGATGATGCTGTTTAAAAACTGCGGTATACTCTGGCTGATCATCTGGCGGAGTGTATCGATATCGTTCGTATAAGTGGACATGATATCTCCGTGATAGTGCGTGTCAAAGTAGCGGATCGGAAGTTCTTCCATATGGGTGAACATGTCATCACGCAGATTCTTTAAGGTACCCTGGGAAACATTTACCATGATGCGTGTGTATATATAGGAAGCAAGTGCTCCGATCAGGTAGAAAATGGAAACGCGCATGATAGCGTGCAGCAGACCGGAAAAGTCAGGATCTGCCTGACCGATGAGCGGCAGGATATAGCCGTCGATCAGAGTCTGCATAAACCAGGTACCCTGTACACTGGCGAGTACGGTAATGAAGATGCAGATCACGACGAGAATACAGTGCACTGCATAATTTTTCATGATATAGGCGAGCAGACGCATAAATAATTTTCCCGGATTTTCAACTTTCGGGCGCGGACCTTTTGGACCTCTGCCGCCCGGTCCCTGAACCGGTTTGGTATTCTTTTCTGCCATTATGCAGCACCTCCTTCATCAAAATCACCGCTTCCGCTGGTCTGTGATTCGTAGACGTCGCGGTAGATATCATTGGACGCTAACAATTCTTCGTGGGTTCCAAAACCGTTTACAACACCGTTATCTAAAACGATGATGCGGTCTGCATTCTGGACGGAGGAGATTCGCTGCGCAATGATAAATTTTGTCGTATCCGGAATCTCCTCGGCAAAAGCCTTGCGGATCTTAGCATCGGTTGCAGTGTCGACAGCACTGGTACTGTCGTCTAAAATAAGTATTTTCGGTTTCTTTAACAGGGCTCTCGCGATACATAAACGCTGTTTCTGACCGCCGGATACGTTGGTTCCGCCCTGTTCAATGTAAGTGTTGTAGCCGTCCGGGAAACGGTCGATAAATTCATCTGCGCATGCAAGGCGGCATGCGTGGCGGCATTCTTCGTCGGTCGCATTTTTATCACCCCAGCGCAGATTTTCGTAAATGGTTCCCGAGAAGAGCACGTTGTTCTGCAGTACCACGGAAACCTCGTCGCGCAGCGTATCCAGGTCGTAGGAGCGGACGTCTTTGCCGCCGACAAGGACTGCGCCCTCTGAGACGTCATAGAGACGGCTGATTAAGTTGACGAGCGAGGATTTCGAACTTCCCGTGCCGCCGATGACACCGATCGTTTCCCCAGAGCGGATGGAAAGATTGACATCATCAAGGATCGGTTTATCCGAAGTCTTGTTGTAACGGAAGGTCACATGGTCGAAGGTAACACTGCCGTCGGCAACCTCATAGACTGGATTTTCCGGGTTTGTGATATCACTTTTTTCATTTAAAACCTCACAGATACGCTCGGCACTTGCGATACTCATGGCTAACATAACGAAAACCATTGAGAGCATCATCAGACTCATCATGATGTTCATACAATAGGTAAGAAGACTCATCAGTTCGCCTGTGGTAAGAGAACCTGCAACGATCATTTTTGCCCCCAGCCAGCTTAATGCGATGATACAGCTATATACAGCAATCTGCATGACAGGGGAGTTGAAAGCGAGTACGCCCTCTGCTTTGACAAACATGTTATAAATATTTTTGCTTGCCTGTGTGAACTTCTTCTTTTCATAATCCTCACGGACATAGGCTTTGACTACACGGATCGCGGAGACATTTTCCTGTACCGATGCATTTAAGTCATCGTACTTTGGAAATACTTCCATAAAGTAATGATGTGCCCGTATTGTAATAAAGGCAAGGATCACACCAAGTACGATAACAGCGATCAGGTAAACGCATGCGAGTTTCGCATTGATAAAAAATGCCATGATCATCGCGCAGACTAAAGAGATCGGTGCGCGCACGCACATACGCAGCAGCATCTGATATGCGTTCTGCAGATTCGTCACATCGGTGGTGAGCCTTGTGACAAGACCTGCGGTGCTGAATTTGTCAATGTTGGAAAAAGAAAAGGTCTGTATATTTTCATACATTGCTTTTCGTAAGTTACGGGCGAATCCTGCGGAAGCGCGGGCACCGTATTTTCCACCCATCGTTCCTGCAAACAGGGAAACACCCGCGACAATGACCATACATCCGCCCATGACGTAAATATGGTGGATATCCCCGGCTTCCACGCCGTTATCGATGATCGATGCCATCATCAGTGGGATGATCGTTTCCATGAGTACTTCTAAGATCATGAAAACAGGAGTGAGGAAAGAATCTTTCTTAAATTCTTTGATCTGAGCTCCCAGAGTTTTTAACATAACATCACATCCTTTTCAAAAAATAATTGATTTTTATTTGTTAGTGTGCTAACAATATAGTTATAAGGCATAAAAAAAAGAATGTCAATGTAAAAAATAATATTATTTCAGCAGGAGATAAATCATGCATACAGATATGATAGGATATAAAATACGTTTGATCCATAACCAGATCCATAAGCGGATGGAGGCAAAAAAACAGGAAAATGAAAAAGAACCACTTACGGGAATGCAGCGCTGGACGCTTGGATTTTTGCGGGATCATGATGGAAAGGATATCTATCAGAAGGATATTGAAACGGAATTTTCGGTATCGCGGGCAACCGCATCAAACATGCTTGCAGTCATGGAACGGAAAGGGCTGGTGCGCCGTGAGACGGTGGAGCATGATGCGAGGCTGAAGAAACTGGTGCTGACAGATAAAGCACGTACTATGGTAGAGAGGTCAGAGCAGGATATGCGTGAAATGGAAGCTCTTTTAGAGAAAGGACTGAGTGATGAAGAGGTAAAAGATCTTAAGAAATATTTAGACCGGATGCTTTTGAATCTGGATGTGGATATTACCTGTCCGAAGAATTCTTTCTGTGGTGGCATGAAAAAATAGAAACACTAGATATTGTGGTTAATGATGCAGGATATACAAGTGAAAAAAATGACGAAGAAATCACCTTAAATTTGGTAATAGTGAATAAAGACCGCGTATTTACTGGGGTTGCAACGATCGATTCTGTCCGGATATCATAAAAATGGGAAAATATATATGTTCCAAACACATTGACAAAGACACAATATATTGTATAATAAATACTCGTAGGTTATGCGGCCGTATGGGTATGGCAGGCAGCCATCAGTCAGAACAGAAAGGGATTTGATCGGAAATGAAAATTATTAAAAGAAGCGGTATGGAGGATACCTTTGATATTAAAAAAATCGAGGCGGCGATCCGCAGAGCGAACAACAGCGTTATTGATTATGAGAAGCTGACGGACAAGCAGATTGACGAGATATCAAAAAATGTGGAAGTTGCCTGTGAAAATATGAAGCGTTCCCCAAGTGTAGAGGAAATTCAGGATATGGTGGAGAACCAGATCATGAATCAGCGTGCATTTAATGTGGCGCGCAACTATATTACATATCGTTACAAACAGGAACTGGTGCGCAAGTCCAACTCAACGGATGAACAGATCTTAAGTTTGTTAGAGTGTAATAATGAGGAAGTAAAACAGGAAAATTCAAATAAAAACCCGACCGTAAACAGTGTACAGAGGGATTACATGGCAGGTGAGGTCAGCAAGGATATCACAAAGAGATTTTTGCTGCCGCCGGATATTGTGGAGGCGCATGAGCAGGGAATCATTCATTTTCATGATGCGGATTATTTTGCACAGCATATGCACAACTGCTGTCTGGTCAACTTAGAGGATATGCTCCAGAACGGAACCGTCATCAGTGAGACGATGATCGACCGTCCGAAGAGCTTTTCAACAGCATGTAACATTGCAACACAGGCAATCGCCCAGATCGCAAGTTCACAGTATGGCGGACAGAGTATTTCACTTTCCCATCTGGCACCGTTCGTACAGGTCAGCCGTGAAAAATACCGCAAGCAGGTCCGCACGGAACTGGAAGCAATCGGAGTGACACCGACTGAGGATAAAGTCAATAAAATTGCGGAGATCCGTGTGAAAGAAGAGATCAACCGTGGTGTGCAGATGATCCAGTATCAGGTGATCACACTGATGACGACAAACGGACAGGCACCGTTTATCACGGTATTTATGTATTTGGATGAGGTACCGGAAGGCCAGCTTCGCGATGATCTTGCCGCAGTGATCGAGGAGATGCTCCATCAGAGAATCCTTGGTGTAAAGAATGAGCAGGGCGTATACATTACACCTGCATTCCCAAAACTGATCTATGTGTTAGAGGCAGATAATATCCGTGAGGGTACCAAATACTGGTATCTGACAAAACTTGCAGCGGAATGTACGGCAAAGAGAATGGTTCCGGACTATATTTCAGAGAAGATCATGAAAAAGTTAAAAGACGGCAACTGTTATACCTGTATGGGATGCAGATCTTTCCTGACTGTTGACCGCACAAAAGGAAATTATGCAAATGCAAAAAATTACGTTCCGGGTAAGAAGTATTACGGCAGATTTAACCAGGGAGTTGTCACTTTAAATCTCGTGGATGTCGCATGCTCTTCCGGAAAAGATATGGATAAATTCTGGGAACTTTTGGATGAAAGGTTAGATCTTTGTTACAGGGCTCTGATTATCCGTCATAAGAGACTGCTCGGTACACCTTCTGATGTGGCACCGATTCTCTGGCAGAACGGTGCACTGGCACGTCTGAAAAAAGGTGAGACGATCGATAAACTTTTATATGACGGTTATTCCACGATTTCTCTTGGCTATGCCGGACTTTGTGAGTGTACCAGATACATGAAGGGGGTTTCCCACACCGAGCCGGAAGGAACAGAGTTTGCATTAAAAGTAATGCGCCGTTTAAATGATGCATGTACGGAATGGAAAGAAAAACACAATATCGATTTCAGCCTGTACGGAACACCACTGGAATCAACGACTTATAAGTTCGCGAAATGTCTTCAGAAGCGTTTTGGCATTATTCCGGGAGTGACGGATAAGAACTACATCACAAACAGCTATCATGTCCATGTGACAGAGGAAATCAGTGCATTCGATAAGTTGAAGTTTGAGTCACAGTTCCAGGAGCTTTCTCCGGGAGGTGCGATCAGCTATGTGGAAGTGCCGAATATGCAGAATAATCTTGACGCTGTACTTGCAGTGATGCAGTATATTTATGACAATATTATGTACGCAGAGCTGAATACCAAGAGCGATTACTGTATGGAATGCGGTTATTCCGGAGAGATCAAGATCGTCAATGACAAGGACGGCAAACTTGTCTGGGAGTGCCCGAACTGCGGTAACCGTGACCAGAACAAGATGAGCGTGGCGCGCAGAACCTGCGGCTACATTGGAACACAGTTCTGGAATCAGGGCAGAACACAGGAAATTAAAGAGAGAGTGCTTCATTTATAAAATTCATATTGCGAAAAAGAACCGTATATCAACATTGATGTGCGGTTCTTTTTATGATAAACTGTAATGGTACTAAATCACTAAAATAAAAATTTAACTTTGGAGGATAAAATGTTAGAAGCAGGAATCAAAGGACAGCATACCATTATAGTAGAGAAAGAAAATACAGCAGCAGTGATGAAAAGCGGTACGTTAGCAGTATTCGCGACACCGGCAATGATCGCCCTGATCGAGGAGACCGCATGGAAGAGTGTTGCAGATGAACTTGAAGAAGGATGTGTGACTGTGGGAACGAGCCTTAATGTAAAACATCTTGCCGCATCACCGGTGGGAATGAAGGTGACCTGCAATACCACTTTAGTGGAAGTGGATAAAAGACGTCTTGTATTTTCCGTAGAAGTAGAGGATGAGACCGGAAAAGTCGGAGAAGGAACGCATGAGCGTTTTATTGTACAGGCGGAAAAATTTCAGAATAAGGCGGATGCCAAGTTAAATGGATAGGAGGAAACATTGAATTTAGTTATCGGGTTACTGGTCCCGTTTCTGGGAACTTCGTTGGGGGCAGCATGTGTTTTCTTTATGAAAAACGGGTTGAACCGTCTGGTACAGAAAGCACTGCTTGGTTTTGCATCCGGCGTTATGGTGGCGGCATCTGTGTGGTCGCTGCTGATACCATCCATCGACATGTCAGAGGGAATGGGAAAATTTGCATTTTTACCGGCAGCAATCGGATTTATATTTGGAATCCTGTTTTTACTGCTGATGGACAAAATCATTCCGCATCTTCATATGAATGAAGACAAACCGGAAGGATTGCCAAGTCACCTAAAAAAAACAACCATGCTGGTACTGGCTGTTACTCTTCATAATATACCGGAGGGAATGGCAGTCGGTGTTGTGTTCGCTGGACTTTTATCAGGAAACAACGGAATTACACTGGCGGGAGCATTTTCATTGTCCATAGGAATTGCAATTCAGAATTTTCCGGAAGGTGCAATTATATCGCTTCCGCTGAAAAGTGAAGGCGGCAGTACAAAAAAAGCCTTCTGGTATGGCGTGGCATCCGGTGTGGTAGAACCGATCGCGGCGGGAATTACGATTATTTTAGCCGGAATCATCACACATATGCTGCCATATCTGCTTGCATTTGCAGCAGGGGCAATGATCTATGTGGTCGTGGAAGAGCTTCTTCCGGAAGCATCAGAAGGAGAACATTCCAATATTAATACGATTGGATTTGCGGCAGGTTTTCTGATCATGATGATATTAGATGTCGCATTGGGATAAAGGAGGAAATAAATATGCAGGACGATATAAGAGAACAGCTGATCAAACAGTTTCCATCAGATGTGGTAGAGATACTGGATCAGAGTGGTAAACCATACTATGGCTGTCCGACCTGTAAGAGGGCAGTTACAGTAGGAACTGATAAATGTCCGGGATGCGGACAGGTGCTTGCCTGGGATCATATCCGCAAGGAAAACCAAAAAAAGGGGACGATGACAGCAGTGTTGAAATTTGAGGTGGCAGGCGATTTTACAAAGGGAGACTGCAGAAAATGTCCGCTTTCCTACATTGCAAAAGAAAAAAATGAAAATGTTTATGAATGTCCGTTGAAAATGCGTGCAAACTGTAAACTTGAGCTTATGTAGAAAGGAAATTCATGCGCGGTGTACAGATGGTCATTATAGCGGTCGGAGGCATTTTATTATTCTGGTTCTTCGCGCCGCTGTTATGCAAAGGAATTTTTAATATAGGAACGGCGACCGGGATTCTGATCTCGTTATTCCTGTTATGTTATGGAATTTTTTTCGGGCGTATGAACAGGAGAGCTTTGATATTGTGGAATGGCAGGAAAACACACTGGATATGTGTTTTCCTGCTTGTCCTTGTACTTATAATGATCATGACAGTGTTGGCAGAGACATTTCTGATGATCCACTCAGCATTACACACTCCGCCGCAAAATACGACAGCTGTTGTTTTAGGATGCAGTGTAAAAGGTACAAAACCAAGCAGAATATTAGAGGAACGTATTGATGCTGCATATGATTATCTGAGTGTAAATAAAGATGCAGTATGTATTTTGTCCGGTGGCAGAGGACCGGGTGAAGATATCACGGAAGCACAGTGCATGTATGAAGTGCTGACAAAACGGGGAATCAGTGAAAATCGTCTGATTTTAGAAGAACGATCTACAACGACGGAAGAAAATTTAAAATATACCGGAGAAATTTTAAAAGACCGTGGACTTGATATGACTGTGACACTGGTTACCAGTGAATTTCATGAATATCGGGCGAATCAGATGGCAGCCAGGCTGGGAATGAAAAGTTACAGTACCCCGGCACATACATTTTTTGTATATTTTCCCACCTATTATGTGAGGGAACTGTATGGCATTTTATATTATGAATTGCGTCATTGGGATTAGTGTGGAAGTATTTTTATAAAAACAGTGCAGTAATAAAAAGTGGAATGTCAGAGAGAGGAAAAGATGCCAGGAAAATATTATGCAGTAAAAAAAGGAAGAAAACCGGGAGTGTACCAGAGCTGGGCAGAATGTAAAGCGATGGTGGACGGCTTTCCTGGAGCAGTATATAAGAGTTTTAAAACAAGAGAAGAAGCAGTGGCTTTTGCCAAAGCTGCGACATATACCGGAGCAGATGCTGCGCCAAAGATGCAAAATGCAATGAAGAAAACAATGCAGCAGGAAGATGGGGCAATGCCGTCTGTCTATGCGTTTGTGGATGGTTCTTACAATGTGGCAACGCATGTCTACGGATATGGTGGCTTTCTGATTCATGATGGCATAAAAGAAGTGCTGCAGGGGAGTGATAAGGATGCAGAGATGGCAGCGATGCGCAATGTCGCAGGGGAAATCTGCGGCAGTATGGCTGCAATCAGAAAAGCGGTTGAATTAGGATTGCCGGAAGTTACGATTTATTATGATTACATGGGAATCGAAATGTGGGCGGCCGGCGCATGGAAATGCAATAAAAAAGGAACTATGGCATACCGTGATTATGTGGCTTCGGTGCGGGATGTGATCCGGATTCATTTCAGAAAGGTAAAAGGACACTCCGGGATCGATGGTAACGAGGAAGCGGATATGCTGGCGAAACGGGCAGTAGGAAATGAGATTTAAACCTAAGATCCGGGGGCAGATATATGGATAAAAAGTTAAAATATTATGATCTGATGGAGGACTTAAGAAAGCAGATTGTTTCGGGAAAGATAAAACCGGGAGAAAAACTGCCGTCGGAAAATGAACTTTCCGGGACATATCAGGTAAGCAGACAGACTGTGCGGAAAGCATTGCAGATCCTTCAGAATGAAGGATATATTTATGCGGAACATGGACGTGGAACGTTTTGTTCGGAGATGGCGAGACGCACGGGTGAAACAAAAAATATAGCAGTGGTCACGACATATCTGTCTGATTATATTTTCCCGAGAGTGATCCAGGGAATTGATAAAGTCCTTACGGAAAATGGATATAGTATTCTTTTAAAGAATACAAGAAATTCCAGAAATATGGAAGCAAAATGTTTAGAAGAATTATTGCAGAAGGGAATTGATGGGCTGATCATAGAACCAAGCAAAAGTCAGATCTTCTGCAAACATATTAATTTATACCAGACGCTGGATGAATATCGGATTCCATATGTATTTATTCAGGGCAGTTATGCGCAGCTTGCAGAAAAGCCCCATATCCTTTTAGATGACTGCCTTGGAGGATATCTGGTTACAAGATATCTGATCTCACTGGGGCACCATCACATCATAGGGATATTTAAAGCGGATGATACGCAGGGACAGCAGCGGCACAAAGGGTATGTGCAGGCTTTACAGGAAGCAGGGATTGCGTATGACCCGGATAAAGTGGTATGGTTTTATACGGAAGACCGGAAAACGCATCCATATGAACAGATGTGTCATATGGCTAAGATGAGATGTGAGCATTTCTTTGACAGTGTGGTATCGTATAATGACCAGATTGCACTAGAGGTCATCCGGGCATTAGAGGATGAAGGACTTAAAGTGCCGGATGATGTTTCAGTGACAGGATATGATGATTCCTATCTTGCGTCAAGTGGAAAAGTGCCGCTTACCACGGTGGCGCATCCACAGGAAAAATTAGGTGAAATGGCTGCAGAACTTCTTCTTGGACTGCTGAAAGAGGGAAACATCCCGGAGTCAGAAAGACAGATCCTTGTAAAGCCGGAGTTAGTGATCCGGGAATCCTGCAGATCCCGGAAAAAGGAGGAATAAAAGATGAACTATGCGCAGATCAAACCCTGTTCTATTGAGAATGGCACGGGCGTGAGGGTGTCTTTGTTTGTGTCCGGATGCAGACATCACTGCAAAGAGTGTTTTAATGAGGAAACATGGGATTTTTCTTATGGTAAGCCTTTTACAAAAACGACGGAGGATGAGATCATGCAGGCGTTAGCGCCGTCCTATATTGCAGGGCTGACGCTGCTTGGCGGAGATCCGGGTGAGCCGGAGAATCAGCAGGGACTGCTTCCTCTGTTACAGAGAATAAAAAAAGAATTGCCGGATAAAAATATCTGGGCATACAGTGGATATCTGTATGAGGATTTCCTTCCGGGAGGAAAGGTGTATTGTGAGGCGTCAGAGCCCTTCCTGTCAATGATCGATGTTATGGTGGATGGACCTTTTATTTTAGAAAAAAAGGATATTTCCCTGAATTTCAGAGGATCTTCGAACCAGAGAATCATTGATGTACCCGAAACGCGAAAGAACCAGGAAATCGTATTACTGATGGAATAAAGAAAATGAAATGGAGAGTAGTGTGAAAAATAAGATTTTTCACACACAAGATTTGTGCTTGCGCACAAACTTGAGATGCCCTGAGGAACGGGCTAGAAATGGAGAGTAAAATGAAGTTTTCATGGAGAATGATTGCTGCGGCTTTTAGTTATGCATTAGGTGTATTAGGCTGGTGTTATGTAGGTGGCTATAAGATCCTGACCGGTCCGGTGAGAGAACTGATCCTTGCACAGATGGCGGGAAGTATGTCTTTGGGACGACTGGTGGCGGCCCTGATCGAGGGATTTATATATCTTTCGCTGGCAGGCGGAGTCTGGTGCATTGGGTATATGTTAAGTAGTCATTTCAGGGAAGATTGATAAATACATAGAGAGGAACAAAAAGAAAAATGGTTTTTAGAGTGCCTTCATATTATAAGAATTTTCGGTGTATTGCGGACAAATGTCCGGATAATTGCTGCAGAGGATGGGAAATTGATATTGACGAAGATACCCTGGATTATTATAAAGATCTGAAAGGACCGATGGCAGAAAAAATCCGTGCGTCGATCAGCGAGGATGGAAGTTTTGTATTGAATGAAGAGGGATGGTGTCCGCTTCTGAATGAGAAAGGACTCTGTGAGGTGTGTCTGACTTTAGGGGAGGATTCGCTTTCAGAAGTATGCACAGAGTATCCGAGGTTTACAACGGAGTATCCGAAAACAAGAGAAAAAGTTTTATGTCTATCCTGTGGAGAGGTTGGAAGAATTGTCTTTTCAGATACAGAACAGATCGGATTTGATGAGCAGATCCTCTCGGAGGACTATGATGAATATGAGTGGGAAGATGGCGATGATGAGCTTGCAGAAAAACTCGAATCAGTAAGGTCGCATGCAATCGGACTGCTTCAGGATCGCAGCCGCCCGATTGCAGAGCGTATCGCGGTGTATCTGAATTACTGCTGTCAGATGCAGAAAGAATTATTTGAGACAGTACCCAAAGAGGAGGAACCGGAAAAAATCAGCCTGTATGAGGCATTTCTACAGCGGCTGTCCCAATACGAGGAGCTTGAATCCATCGGTGATGCATGGTCTGGGATGGAAGAAGAGCTGAAAGCTTTTTATCATGAAGAAAATTATGAAAAGACACATCGTGCTTTCATGGAAGCGCAGATGGAAAATGAATATCAGTATGAACATCTGATGGTATATTATACTTTCCGCTATTTTATGAGGGCATTCTACGATAATAATCTGCTTGAAAAAGCTCAGTTTGCAGTTGCCTCATTTTTGATGGTGCGTGATATGGATGTTATGGTCTGGATGAAAAACGGACAGAAATTTGATTTACAGGATCGCATAGAAACAACGAAAGTTTACGCAAAAGAAGTGGAACATTCGGAAGAAAATATTGAAATGTTAGGGGAATCATTTTTGTTTGAAGATGTATTTTCCGTAAAAGGTCTGCTTGCACAGATTATGTAAAAAATAAGCCGGGTGACAGGGCACCTGACAGCTTTCATAAGCTGACGGCCTGATCAACCGGCTTTTAGTATCTGCCTGTGAGAAAATGCAGGAAAGATACAGGTTTTTTTCCAGCGGCTTTTGTCTCGTCGATATATTTCTCATAGAAAGAAATAACTTCGCAAAAAGACATTGCCGGATCGATTGCATATGTCATACAATACACCTCCTTATTTGTTTTCTATAATATAGCACAATGCATCGGGAAAAACAACAAAAAATAATATGAAAGATTGTACAATATATACAAAAATGGAATGAGTGAATGAAAAATTCACAAAAACAGAAAAACAACAAGTGGGTATTTTTACTGATTTTTACAGAATGAAATTGTATAATATTACTTAAGAAATAAAAAATGAACATTTTTTGCCATAAGGAACAGGTAAAATAAAAAAATTATACAAAATATTTCTGACCTGGGAAAAGGGGAGAATATGGAACAGGGAGAAGCAGTCCGCAGACGTGAAGCGGAAAAGAGGAAAAACGAAGCGAGAAGAAGAAGACAGAAAAAGCGGAAAAGGCAGCAGATGTTTGCGCGCAGTGTGATGGTTCTGACAGGAGCTGTATTTGTGGGCGTTATTTTGTATGGGGGATGGCGTCTGTCCCACAGGACGGCACAGGCGCAGGAAGAGATCGTGGCAGGGGAAACGAAATATATTGCAGACCGCCCGGATTTTTCTGTGGAGCTTTTAGACTACAATGAATATTCAAGACCGGGAACGGCACTGGAAAAAGTAAACGGGATCGTCGTGCATTATACGGCAAATCCGGGAACAACGGCACAGCAGAACCGGGATTATTTTGAAGGACTGGCACAATCCGGGGAGACACATGCAAGCAGCCATTTTGTCATCGGAATCAGCGGAGAAATCATCCAGTGTATTCCATGCAATGAGATTGCATATGCTTCAAACGACAGAAACAGCGATACGGTTTCCATAGAGTGCTGTATTCCGGATGATACGGGAAAATTTACGGATGCGACTTATGGATCGCTGGTTCATCTGGTAACATGGCTGATGGGACGTTATGATCTGACTACGGATGATGTGATCAGACATTATGATGTAACAGGAAAGGCATGTCCGAAATATTATGTGGAAAATGAGGCTGCATGGGAGCAGTTTAAGTCGGATCTTGTCGATTACATAGAGACCAACGGTATTGCAAAAACAGAGGAAATACAGTAAAATGGGTGTATCAATTATGTCGAAGGAAGCAGTATGATAGAGAAATATTACGAAGCATTACAAAAAAGAGAAAACCTCCGCGAAAACCTTGTTGGGCTGCGTGCCCAGATCAAAGATGAGGCGGCAAAAGAGCAATTTGTATCGATGATCGGGGATGGCGGATTGCTGTTAGAATTATTAGAGGAAGAAGATCCAAAGGTGCGCAAAAATGTGGCGATGATCCTTGGGGAACTGGAATGGATGGGGGCTGCAGATGCACTTGTTACGGCATATGAAAGGGAGCAGACTCTTTTTGTAAAAAGCACGTATTTAAAGGCACTTGCTTATCTTGACATTACGGCATATCAGGAACGGTTCAAAGCGAGAATGGAAGAACTTCTTTCTTATACCCCGGCAGCAGAAGAAAAAAAGCATATTGATGAGGAAGTCCGCGCACTTAGCAGACTGTTGGAAAAGGCAGAAGAAAGCACAGACCACACTTTTACGGGATTTAAAAACCCGCATGAGATGCTGCTGCTGACGGGACATGCGCGTACGGATGTGACATTAAAGGAAATCGGGGTACTTCCGGCGGATATCCGGAGAAAAACGGCGAAACATCCGCTTGGAGTGGCAGTGTATACAAAGGATGTACGCGCTATGACGAACCTTAGAACTTACCGTGAACTATTGTTTCCAATTCGTTTAAAACAGGAAGCAGAACAGGCAGAAGTGCTGGCGGATGAGGTGTGGCAGAGCGGTATTGGGGATTTCTTAAAGGAGTGTCATAAGCAGGGTACGCCGTTTCGGTTCCGCGTGGAGATCCGGGCTGATATGGAGAATGACAAAAGAGCTTCTTTTGCGAAAAAGTTCGCGATACAGTTAGAGCGTGTGTCGGCGAGATGGCTGATCAATTCGACCGGTGATTATGAGACAGAGATTCGTCTGATAAAGAAAAAAGATGGAAGTTTTGCACCATTTTTAAAATTGTATACCATTCCGATGCGACGTTTTTCCTACCGGAAAAATGTGGTGGCGGCATCTATCCATCCGTCACTTGCAGCGATGCTTGTATCGCTGGCAAAACCCTATCTGAAAGAGAACGCACAGATTTTAGATCCGTTTTGCGGAGTCGGCACGATGCTTATTGAGAGGGACATTGCACAACCGGCAAGAGAAAAGTACGGAATCGATATTTTTGGACCGGCGATCGAAGGCGCAAGGGAGAATGCCTCATTAGCAGGGGAAAAGATCAATTTTATCCATAGAGATTATTTTGATTTTAAACACGATTATCTGTTTGATGAGATTATTACCAATATGCCGGTGAGGGGCAGACAGTCGCGCGGTGAGATGGATGCACTTTATGCTTCCTTTTTCGAAAAATCAAAAGAAATCTTAACACCGGGTGGAGTAATGATTTTTTATTCGAATGAAGAAGGCATGGTAAAGAAACATCTTCGTTTACATTCAGAATACAGGCTGATACAGGAATTTGTGATTTCGGAAAAGCGTCATTTTAGTCTGTATATCGTTGGAATAAAGGGGTAGAGGGAAATGGCATTTTTGAGCAGGAAGAAGGAAGAGGATGTTTTGAAATCAGAACAGGTACTTTTGGATGCAACACTGATGCAGAATCTGCAGGATCGGTTTTGCGACGCAAATAACCTGTATTTAAGATGTCTTGACAAAAATCGCACGGAAGTGACGAAAACATATGGTTCAAAGGAAGAACTTGAGTATCTGGGCAGTGTGATCGACATGGACAGACATATCGGACTGTTAGAGAGGCTGTTAAACAGCAGGATCGAAAGTGTGATCGAAGAGGATTGTGGGGCAGACGGGATCCGGATGTGTGGAGTGGCAGTAAAGGTAAGTGGAGAGGTGTCTGCGATCTGGATCGTGACCGGCGTTATGGAAGATGCCGGCTGCGATGTGCCGGATTATATTATGCGGACAACACCGGAACGCTATTATAAGTCGATCGAGTTTTTAGAGACGCTGTCAAAGCAGATGTTTGCCGTCAAATTAGAAGAACTTTTGGCGCAGGAGGCATTTTTAAAGAGCCGGGAGTCGGAAATACAGATGGAGACGGAATTAAAACGCAATGAGGCGATGACGGCAATCGTCCGTATGCTCGAGTCGGAGGAGGGTTTTGATAAGATTGTTCATGATATCTTAAAAGAAGCATGTGAGTATCTTGGAATTTCAGCGGCTGTTTTATTCCGGGAAAATATAGACGGCACGACGGTCAACATGATCAGCGAGTATTGCTCTGCGGGAAGAGAATCACGGATGGAGGCATCACAGAACATTTCAAAAGAAGAACTGCCATTTTTTAATGGAAAACCATATATGATTTCGGCAGATTCAATGATGCCGGAAGCGTTCCGCAGAATGTTTGAAGTACAGAAGATGAAAGCCGGGTTATTCCTTCCAATCGACGTCAGCGGGAAAACGGGAATGTACGTCTGCTTTTGCGAGGATGAAAAAGAGCGCATCTGGGACGGCGGAGAAATCAAGTTTGTCAATGATGTCCGAAGAATCATACAGACGATTCTGGTAAAACGCATTGCAAAAAATTCACTTGCCAGTTCGTATGCATCGTTAGAAGCAATCCTTGAAAATGTGGGATGTGGGATCTATGTGATGGATACACAGGAAAATACGATCCTGTATACAAACCAGCACTTTCGTAAAGCATTTGGGGAAGATGTGCGAAGTGCAGGTATTGAGGAATGTTTAAGACAGGGAGCGCAATCGGAGGACAGCCTGTATTTCAGGGAGGTTTATTCGAAAGAAGAAAACCGCTGGTTTGATCTGCACAGTACAAGGATTAACTGGGTGGATGGAAGAAAGGTCCTTTTGTGTACCATTTATGATGTGACAGACAAAAAGCTGTATCAGCAGAAGATTGAGCGTCAGGCAAACAATGATTTCCTGACCGGATTGTATAACCGGATGCGCTGTGAACAGGATTTAGAGCGTTATATCCGTCAGACGAAGGAGTTTGGCGGTGAGGGAGCGCTGCTTTACATCGATCTGGATGATTTTAAACATATCAATGACGGACTCGGTCATCAGTATGGAGATGTGCTGCTTAAGAATATTTCCGGCAGTCTGCAGAGAATTCCCGGTGTGGAGAATAACTGTTACCGTATGGGTGGTGATGAGTTCATTATCATATTGGCGCATCATCATATGGCGATGCTCCAGCAGATCTTAGATGAGATCAAGGCGCTGTTCACGAAACCGTGGATGCTAAAAGGGACGGATTATTACTGTACGATGAGTATGGGAGTCGTTCGCTTCCCGGCAGACGGGGATACGGTGGAAGAATTGATCAAGAAAGCCGATATTGCACTTTATTCTGCAAAATGTGCAGGAAAGAACCGTATCGAGTTTTATGATGACAACGCGGAGTCCACCTCTTACAAACGGCTTGACCTTGAAAAAAACATGCGCAATGCCACACGAAATGCTTTCAGTGAATTTGAGGTATATTTCCAGCCGATTGTAAATATTACAAAAGAGGGAAATCCATGTGCCGGTGCGGAGGCACTGATCCGCTGGAATTCCGGCGAACTCGGTCTGATCCCGCCGGCAGATTTCATTCCGCTTGCAGAGTATTTAGGCCTGATCAATCCGATCGGAGAATTCGTCCTGCGGGAGGCATGTATCCACTGCAAATACTGGAATGATATGGGACACCCGGAGTATAAGGTGAATGTCAATCTGTCTGTCGTACAGCTTTTACAGAACGATATTGTGGAGCGGATTGCGCGTGTGATCGAGGAGACGAGGATCACCCCACAGAATCTGACTCTGGAAGTGACGGAAAGTCTTGCAGTCAACGATATGAGCCGCATGAAACGGATCCTTGCGGATATCAGGCATCTTGGTGTGCGTGTTGCTCTCGATGATTTCGGTACGGGATATTCATCTTTAAACCATATCAGGGAGATGCCGATCGATGTCATAAAAATCGACCGCTGCTTTATCATTGATATCGGAAAAGATGATTTCTCCAATGCATTTGTAAAAATGGTCGGAGAACTTGCAACAGCGATCCATGTGAATGTCTGTGTGGAAGGTGTGGAAACAAAAGAACAGTTAGATGCACTGGTGGGGTCAAAGGTTCAGCTGATCCAGGGGTTTTATTTTGGAAAGCCGATGAAGGCGGAGATGTTTGAAAGACAGTACCTGTAAGGGTACTGTCTTTTAATGTTAAAACAATTAAAACAGTTCCAAAAATTAAAAAAATAAATAAAATTAAAAAAATATCAAAAAACTGTTGACATATTTATTTTTATCTGTTATTATGAATGAGTCGTCGCGAGAGAGTGATTGATACGCGGAAGTGTCGGAATTGGCAGACGAGCAAGACTAAGGATCTTGTGTTCATTGCGAACGTGTGGGTTCAAGTCCCATCTTCCGCATCAAAAGATTTCTTTGAATGACGGTTCGCAGGAGTGGCGGAATTGGCAGACGCGCAGGCTTCAGGTGCCTGTGGTAGCAATATCGTGTGGGTTCAAGTCCCATCTCCTGCATTTTTATATGTTAGGGTAAAAGAAGCATTGAGGATTCGATGCTTCTTTTTTTGAAAAAATTAAAACCGTGAAAATAGTACCTTTTTCATAGAGAATATGCGATAAGATTATGCTAAAATAAATTTGTATATGTTTCTTTACACTGAAGAAATAAAGAGGAAAAGGAGAAAAGCTATATGAGGAAAATGAAAACGTATGTTCTTGGAATGGTACTGGCATTTGCCATGATCCTGCTTCCACAGAATGTATCAGCAGCAACACAGATCCCTGTCACGGCTGTGGAGGATATCACGGATGTGATGGCAGTAGGTTCTACGAATATTAAGGTCCCGACCGGAGAATACAGTAATGTGGTACAGTTTAGCTTAAACAAACCGTCATATGTGTATGTGTCTGCGTATTCGACAGTTATGCATGAGGATTATGATTCTTTAGGTGCGATTGAGGAATTTGCAGTATATTCAGATGCAAACTGTTCGAATCTGGTTACCGGAGACGAGGTAACTGTTGTATGGGGGAATGAGAGAAAGTCAAAATATCTGTGCCTCGATGCTGGAAATTACTGGATTTGCTTTGCTAAAACTAAAAACGGTAGTTACAATGATGACAGTTATGGCGAGTTCCGCCTTTCAGTTGCAGCCCAGTATCTGAATGTAACCGGAACCAAGAATGGTTCCTGGGGACGTGCAAAACAGATTACCACGGATAAAAAAGTAACTGGATTTTTAAGTTCCAACACAAGAAAAAGCTGGTTTAAATTTAAAGTATCCGGAGATACAACAGCAAGATTGAACCTTTCACTGGAGAATCCGCTGGGAGAAAGTGTTTTTGAAAGCAGCAAAACAGGTGTGACGTTATACCGTTCGAACCATAATGTATTAGAGCGTATGAATATTGCAGAAAATTATTATTCTTCTGCATGTTCCAAAGAGGTTACATTAAAGAGCGGTACTTACTATATTGAAATTGCAGGCAGTGAAGCATATAAAGATAGCTGGGATCCGACAAAACTGAAAAAAACCGGTGTGAACAACATGGGTGTGGTAAACTTAAAGATTACCACAGTCAAAAAAACCAAAATTTCCAAACTTTCCAATGTGAAAGGAAAGAAAGCACAGGTTACATATAACAAAGTAAGCAATGCAAAGGGATATGAGATCCAGTATTCCACGGACAAGAAGTTTAAAAAGGGCGTGAAAGTCAAAAAAGCAAACGCAAAGACAACAAAGGTTACTCTGACAAAGCTGACAAAAGGCAAAAAATATTATGTGCGTGTCAGAGCATATCGTGTGGACGAGGATGACAACAGAGTAAACGGCTCATGGAGTGAGGCGAAATCAGTAAAGATCACAAAATAAGACAGCAAGGTATAAGTGGCGCGGCAGAAAAACTGCCGCGCTATTTGCATTTAGGAGGAAATCATTTATAATAGATACCAATGTGGCACAGAAGGCGGAAAACAAAGGATGGAAAAATGATTGCTTTAAATGATTATCTTTATTCCGGGGATACGGTATTTCGGATTTTAAAAAAATATTCAGAAGATCTAAAACGTGCGGCAGAGGAAAATGACAGTGAGGTGGATAGGTTACACTGTAATTTCCTGATGCAGATCATGGAATTGCTAGAGCATAATGACTTTTTGACAGCACAGTCGCAGAAAATACGGGAATTTTATCAGTATATGGCGAAACAATATCCTTACCTTTCTTTTACTTTTAAAGGAAGGATCAAATCACTGATCCGTGCGGAAGCAAAATTCAACGGATATATCGTAGAGCATGTTTATAATTATTATCTGAAAAACCATGCCTATCCTCCGGTGGATGAATTAAAGGAACGGCTGAGCTGCTTCAGGGACCTGATTGCATACCGCATTGTCATATCCATGCCTAAATGCCATGTGGGAGATGAAAAGGAAAGAGAACAGGAAGAAATCAGACATTTATATGAGATCGCAAATGTGCTTAAGGTATTTTTAGAGGAGCGGGGATTTACGGCAGAACCGGCAGGCGGTATAAAGCTGAGTGATTCTTCACTGCTCAGTGAAGAAGTACGGCCGTATTACAGGGATTATATTGTGAATGAAGAACCGGATGGATACCGGTCGTTACATATTACTTTTTTTGACAACAGTGCACATTGTTATATGGAAATGCAGCTTAGGACAAAAGCGATGGATGATATAGCGGAAATCGGACCGGCGAATCATCTGGGATATGAGAAGAAGCAGGAGAGTGAACGTGCAAGACGTGATGCTGTTCCGGTGGGGGAATGTATTTATTTTGATGAGGCATATGAAAGAGGAATGAAACTGCAGCAGATCGAACTGGCAAAACTGGATGTGAATATGTTTTCGGCAATTGATAACAGCCTGATCAATGATGGGTGTGGACTTTACCGGGGAAGACTGATCCTTCCATATGAACATTTATCTCGTTTTCAAAATGATTAATGGAAAAGAGGGCAAAGTTGAGGGCAAAATTTTGTCATTAATTTAAAATAAAAAAAGGAAATCGAAAAAGAACGCGGAATATATATATTGTAATTACTGTGTGGCAGGTTTATCCAAAGAGGAGGAACAACATGTCGATACGGGAAGATATTGAACGGATGGAATGTGAGAACTTAAGTCCGTATGCTGCGCTCAGCATACATTCAAGAGGACGTGATTATCCGGAAGAACAGTGTGATATAAGACCTGTATTCCAGCGCGACAGAGACCGGATTTTACACTGTAAGGCATTCCGCCGGTTGAAGAATAAAACACAGGTGTTTCTGACACCCAAAGGAGATCATTACAGAACGAGGCTTTCACATACCTTAGAGGTATCACAGAATGCCCGCACGATCGCGAAAGCACTGCGGCTCAATGAAGATCTTGTCGAGGCGATCGCCTTAGGGCACGATCTGGGACATACGCCGTTTGGGCATGCTGGTGAGTTTGTGCTGAATGGACTGTGCGATGAAGGTTTCCATCACAATGAGCAGAGTGTAAGGATCGTTGAGAAGCTGGAAAAAGACGGTAAGGGACTGAATCTGACCTGGGAGGTAAGGGATGGCATCTTAAACCATCAGACGAGTCTGATGCCGCATACTTTAGAAGGAAAGATCGTCCGGCTGTCGGATAAGATCGCCTATATCAATCACGATATTGACGATGCCATAAGGGCGCAGATACTGACAGAGGAGAATATACCGTTAGAACTTCGGAAAACACTGGGATTTTCGACGAGGCAGCGTTTAAACACACTGATACATAACATCATCAGCAACAGTGTTGGAAAAGACGATATCATTATGTCGGAGGAAGTAGAGCAGGCTATGATCGAACTGCGCAAATTTATGTTCGGCCATGTCTATAAAAATCCGGTAGCAAAAGGGGAAGAGACCAAGGCAAAAGCCATGATCGAGCAGTTGTTCTTCTATTATATGGAACATATCGAGCTTCTCCCTGAGAAATATCTGCGCATGCGTGATGCCGGTGAAACAGACCAGCGTATCATCTGCGATTACATCTCCGGCATGACAGACCAGTACGCCATCACAAAATTCAGCGAATACTTCATGCCACAGGCCTGGCAGGTAGATGGATATTAGAAATTAAAAAGCCTGTGGCATTGCCACACGACCTGGCAGGTAGATGGATATTAAAGTTACAATTGCGAAATTCATTGAAATCGAAAGTGGTTGCGGCAGATTGGCAGCTGAATAAGAAAGTGCTGGGGAGCCGCCGGTCCTTAGCGACCGTGTTTTGGTCGCTTAGTACCGTTGCGAGCGACACGCAGCGCAAGCGTACTTTCGTTTTAGCTGCCAATCTGTCGCAGATGTTGGAAACTGGAGTTGAATTTCGCAGATGTAAGATGAATATAAACAACGAAAGGAGAAAAAGATGCCGTATTATTCTGATGACATCATAGAAGAAGTGCGTTCCAGGAATGACATTGTTGATGTGATTTCCCAATATGTGCGTCTTTCAAAAAAGGGCAGTACCTATTTTGGACTCTGCCCGTTCCATAATGAAAAAACAGGCTCCTTTTCCGTGTCGCCGAACAAGCAGATGTATTACTGCTTCGGATGCGGCGCGGGTGGAAATGTATTTACGTTTCTGATGGAGTATGAAAACTTTACATTCGGCGAGGCGATGGAAGCGTTAGCCGACCGTGCCGGTGTGGAATTGCCGAAACAGGAATACACCAGCGCACAGAGGCAGGAAGCAGACAAACGAGCAAGACTGCTTGAAATTAATAAAGAAGCAGCAAAGTATTTTTACATGCTGCTGCGTGGGGAGAGAGGTGTGCGCGCGCTTTCCTATTTCCGAAAACGGGAACTGTCAGATGAGACCATGCAGAAATTCGGTCTCGGCTATTCCGATCAGTACAGCGATGATCTTTACCGGTATCTTCGGAAAAAAGGATATGAGGATGACATCTTAAAAGAATCCGGTTTGGTCAGCATCGATGAGAGACGCGGCGGGTACGATAAATTCTGGAACCGGGCGATGTTCCCGATCATGGATGTCCACAACAAAGTCATCGGTTTTGGAGGACGTGTCATGGGGGATGGCGAGCCGAAATATCTGAACTCACCGGAGACAAAGATCTTTGATAAGAGCCGGAATCTCTATGGATTAAATTTTGCAAGGAGCACCAAGAAACCACAGCTTCTTCTGTGTGAGGGTTATATGGATGTGATCGCCCTGCATCAGGCAGGGTTTGACAACGCGGTTGCATCTTTAGGAACGGCGCTCACAAGTGGACATGCCAACCTGTTAAAGCGGTACACAAAGAATGTTTATCTGACCTATGACAGTGATGGTGCAGGTGTGAAGGCGGCACTTCGTGCAATTCCGATTTTAAAAGAAGTAGGAATCACCACGAAGGTCATCAATATGAAGCCTTATAAGGATCCGGATGAGTTTATCAAGGCGCTCGGTGCAGAGGAATACCAGAAACGGATCGATACGGCGGAAAACAGTTTTATGTTTGAGATCCGTATCTTAGAGCAGCAGTATGATATGCATGATCCCGAGAGCAAGACAAAGTTTTACAATGCAGTTGCAGAAAAACTCTGCACGTTCGGAGAAAAATTAGAGCGTGATAATTATATTGCTGCGGTAGCAGATAAGTATATGATCGGTATCGAAGATCTGCGCAGGCTGGTCAACCAGTATGGTGCAAAGATCGGCATGGCGGCAGGCGGAGCACCTCCTGTGCGTGAAAGATCGGAACTCCGGAGAGAACAGGGCAGCGAAAAGAAAAAAGAAAACGGTATGATACAGTCACAGAAGCTGCTTTTGACCTGGCTGATCGAACATACCGGACTGTTCCCTAAGATTGAGAAATATATTTCGCCGGAAGATTTCACAGAAGAAATTTATCACAAAGCGGCGGAAATATTATATGAACAGTATCGGAATACCGGTACTGTCAACCCGGCAAAAATTGTCAGTATGTTTCAAAATGAAGAAGAACAGCGCGAGATCGCAGGTCTTTTTCATGCCACGATCCGCGGCGTAGAGACAGAAGGAGACAAAGAAAATGGTGGGTATTCCAAAGAAACGTTTGAAAAAGCATTAAAAGAAACTATTGTCCGGGTAAAACAAAACAGCATTGAGTATCACCTGAAGAACATGGCACCGACCGATATGGCGGCGCTGCAACGGTCAGTGGCGGATAAGAAGGCACTTGAAGAATTAGAGAAAGTGCATATTTCCATTGATTAAGGACAAAATAGTAGAAAACCTGAGAGGATGAAACAAAATGGCAACAAAAAAGAAAGAAAACAACGAAAATACGAAGGTTTCCGGAAAAAAAGCGGAGGCATCTGCAGTAAATAATGCGGAAGCAGAAGCAGCAAGAGAAAAATTTCAGGAAAAATTAAAAGAGCTGTTAAGTCTCGCAAAAAAGAAAAAAAATATGTTAGAGTATCAGGAAATCAGTGATTTCTTTGCAGATATGCAGCTTGACTCTGATAAATTTGAGAAAATTCTTGATTTCCTTGAGGCAAATAATATCGATGTTTTAAGAATCACAGATGATGATGCGGATGATGACATTCTGCTTGAAGTGGATGATGATGACGAGATTGAGGTGGAGAAGATCGACCTTTCTGTTCCGGACGGTGTATCCATTGAAGATCCGGTGCGTATGTACTTAAAGGAGATCGGTAAAGTGCCGCTGCTTTCTGCAGAGGAGGAGATCGAGCTTGCGAAGCGTATGGAACTTGGTGATCAGGAGGCAAAAAAACGTCTTGCAGAGGCAAACTTACGTCTGGTAGTCAGCATTGCAAAACGTTATGTGGGACGTGGTATGTTATTCCTTGACCTGATCCAGGAGGGAAATCTTGGTCTGATCAAGGCAGTTGAGAAGTTTGATTACCGCAAGGGATATAAATTCTCAACTTATGCGACATGGTGGATCCGTCAAGCAATCACAAGAGCGATTGCTGATCAGGCGCGTACGATCCGTATCCCGGTACACATGGTTGAGACAATCAACAAACTGATCCGTGTGAGCAGACAGTTACTGCAGGAGTTAGGACGTGAACCGACCCCGGAGGAGATCGCAGCAGAGATGAACATGCCGGTGGAACGTGTGCGTGAGATTTTAAAGATTTCACAGGAACCGGTTTCCTTAGAGACACCGATTGGTGAGGAGGAGGACAGCCATCTTGGAGATTTTATCCAGGATGATAATGTACCTGTTCCGGCAGATGCCGCTGCATTTACGTTATTAAAAGAACAGTTAGAAGAGGTTCTTGGCACACTGACAGAGCGTGAGCAGAAGGTACTTACACTTCGTTTTGGCCTTGAAGATGGACGCGCAAGAACACTCGAAGAAGTTGGAAGAGAATTTAATGTCACCCGTGAACGTATTCGTCAGATTGAGGCGAAGGCACTGCGTAAGCTGCGTCATCCAAGCAGAAGCCGCAAGTTAAAGGATTATCTGGAGTAAGATGGTAAAGATATCAGACAGATTAAAAACGGCGGCTTCGTTGATCCGGGAAGGTGCGGTGCTTGCAGACGTGGGGACAGATCATGGTTATGTTCCAATCTACCTGTTAGAGCAAAAGAAGATCAAGAGCGCGATCGCAATGGATATCAATAAGGGACCACTGGAACGCGCAAGGGAACATATTCATTTATATGGTATGGATGCATACATACAGACCAGGCTTTCGGATGGAGTCGCAGCACTGGAAAAGGGCGAGGCGGACTCCATACTGGTTGCCGGTATGGGTGGCGGGCTTGTGATGCATATCTTAGAAGAAGGAAAAGATATCTGTCAGGCGGCGGGAGAACTGATCCTGCAGCCCCAATCGGAACTGTGCAGTGTCAGGGAGTATCTTGCCGAAAATGGATATGTGACGGAAGCAGAGCGCATGGTATTTGAGGATGGCAAATATTATCCAATGATGCGTGTACACTATCAGGCAGAGAAAAACGAAGATGCAGATAAAGCAATAAAAGATATGGAAAACAGTAAAGAGCAGAAAAAAAGCAGATATAAGGTCGAATGTTTATACGGCAGATATCTGCTTATGGAAAAAAATCCGGTACTGCATCAATATCTGGTGAAAGAACGCCAGGTGTTTGAAAACATTCTGGACAATCTTTTTAAACAGCCTGAATCAGAAAAAATAGCCGTGCGCATGGAAGAGGTAAAAGAAGCGCTTGGTTATAATGAAGCTGCGCTTGCATATTATAGAACGTGAGCTGTCATTGATGGAAACGAGGCTGCGTAGAAAAGCCGGTTTCTGTCAGAAGGGACGGACAGGAAAAATGACAGCAGGCGAAGAGAATGGAGACCTTGTATATGGGAGAAGAACAGATCGTTGTAAAAATCGGGGAGAAAGAAAAAACATATCCGGCAGGAGTCAGTTTCTTAAGTATAGCACAGGAATATCAGGATCAGTATGAGGATGATATCGTGCTTGCACTGTATAATAACAGACTGCGCGAATTAAAAAAGACCATAAAAAAAGACGGCGAATTGTCTTTTCTTACAACGTCTGATAAGACCGGAAAGCGTGCATACCGCAGAAGTGTTACGCTGCTGATGCAAAAAGCAGTTTACAATCTGTGGGGCAGAGAGCATATTGGCGTTTATGTCAGATATGCCATCGGTCAGGGATATTACTGTGAACTGATGAAAGACGGGGAAAGCTGTAAGATCACGGAGACAATGATCGGGGCATTGAAAAAAGAAATGTACCGTCTTGTGATGGCGGACCTGCCAATCGAAAAATACAGTATGAATACGGATGAGGCAGTAGCTTTGTTCCATGAACTTGGAATGAAAGATAAAGAAAAACTGTTTCGTTACCGCCGCAGTTCCAGGGTAAATATTTACGAACTGGATCATTATAAGGATTATTTTTACGGGTTTATGGTACCGTCGACCGGATATTTGAGATATTACGATGTGACAGCATATCAGGATGGTTTTGTACTTTTATTTCCGGGAAAAGAGGCGAAAAAAGTTTCTGAATTTGTGCCGTCGGATAAATTATTTTTCACGTTAAAACGTTCAAGAGACTGGGGAAAACTGCAGCAGATTGATACGATCGGTGCACTCAATGATGCCATTGCAGCGGGAAAAACGCAGGAGATGATCTTGACACAGGAAGCATTGTTTGAAGAGCGTATCGGTGCACTTGCGGAAATGATCGTTAAGGAAGAGGGAAAGAAATTTATCATGATCGCGGGACCTTCTTCATCCGGAAAAACGACTTTTTCACACCGCCTGTCCATACAGCTTGCAGCAAAGGGATTAAAACCGCATCCGTTTCCGCTTGATGACTATTATGTGGATCGTGATAAATGTCTGCGTGATGAAAATGGTGAACTTGACTTTGAATGCCTGGAATCACTGGATGTAGAGCTTTTCAACCATGACATGAATGAACTTCTGGCAGGAAAAGCAGTCAATCTGCCGATCTTTAATTTTAAGACCGGAAAAAGAGAATACAAAGATAAGATCATGCAGTTAGGAAAAGATGATGTGTTAGTCATTGAGGGGATCCATGGACTGAATGATAAATTGTCCTATTCCCTTCCGGTGGAGAGCAAATTTAAGATCTATATCAGCGCACTAACACAGCTAAATATCGACGAGCACAACTATCTGCCGACCACGGATGGAAGGATGATCCGCCGTATTGTGCGCGATGCAAGAACAAGAGGTACCTCAGCGAAAGAAACGATCGCTATGTGGGATTCCGTGCGCCGCGGTGAGGAGAAGAATATTTTCCCATTTCAGGAGGGAGCGGATGTGATGTTTAATTCCGCATTGATCTATGAACTGGCAGTATTAAAGATATATGCCGAACCGCTGCTTTTTGCGATCGACAAGGACTGTCCGGAGTACCTTGAGGCAAAGCGTCTCTTAAAGTTCCTGGATTATTTCCTTCCGATGTCTCCGGATGGAATCGGGCAGAATTCCATTATCCGTGAATTTATCGGCGGTTCGTGTTTTAATGTGTAAAACATGGAAAAAACCTTGCCTCGGCAGGACTAAGAGAAAATAAGAAAATCAGGCTTGCACAAATAAGAAAAAAAGTGTATAGTTAATCGGGTGTCATGCTGGCAGAATGTGCCGGAAGACAAATGATGGATTTAAGTAGGACAAATGATCGCGGCCCGTTTATCGGGGTGAGGAAAGTCCGGGCTTCACAGGGCAGGATGCCGGATAACGTCCGGTAGAGGCGACTCTAAGGATAGTGCAACAGAAATATACCGCCCGGTATATGCCGGGTAAGGGTGGAAGGGCAGTGTAAGAGACTACCGCCTCTCTGGTAACAGAGGGGGCATATGTAAACCCCATCCGAAGCAAGACCGAACAAAAGCGTTGACGTGGCCCGCCAGCTTTAGGTAGGTTGCTTGAGGCGGCTGGTAACAGTCGTCCTAGATAGATGATCATTCCGACTGTGGCTTGCTGCAGTTTAGACATAACCCGGCTTATCGTCCTGCTTAAATCAGATATCAATAGATAAGAAGATATCCATATGTGGAAATATAACCAAAATCTAAAATGTTTCTTAAAAGACAATAGGAATGTTGACGTTTGTGAGTATTGGGTTTACCATAGCGTCATGGACAAAAAACGGTGCCAGAAAGGTGCCGTTTTTCCGTACATAAATAAAAATGCGATTGACGGGATACATGCAGTTATATAAGGCTGCATGTGATTACACGCGGTTGTATCTGGGTAGAAAGGGATGTCATAGATGAAAGAAAAATTACGACAGTTTATGATCGGCAGATATGGAGTGGACGATCTTTCACGGGCACAGATTATCGTGTCGATGGTTCTGTTACTTGTATCCACATTTTTATCTGCATTTTTCCGGGTAAATATTTTATACTGGCTTGGCCTCGCATTGTTAATTTATTCCTATTTCAGAATACTCTCACGGAATGTGTCAAAGCGTTACGAAGAGAACCAGAGATATTTAAATGCGAAATACCGGGCAGTGGTAAAGAAAAACAATCTGAAAAAACGCTGGGCACAGCGCAGTACTTACCGTTTCTTTAAATGTCCGCAGTGTAAGCAGACAGTCAGGGTGCCGAAGGGAAGAGGAAAGATCTGCATTACCTGTCCAAAATGTAAAACAGAATTTATTAAAAAAAGCTGACAAAGGAGAAAGGCCTTGTGTTTGGTTATATCAATATCAATCAAAAAGAGCTGACGGAAGAAGGCAAAAAAGCATATCAGGCATATTACTGTGGGCTTTGCAGACAACTGAAATCAAATTGTGGAACCAAGGGACAGATGCTGCTTGCATATGATATGACGTTTCTGATTGTTCTGCTGACCGGTTTGTATGAACTTCCGAATGAAAAAACAAAGTTTACATGTGCGCTGCATCCGACGCAGAAGCGTATTGCATGGATCAATGACGCCACAAAATATGCGGCGGATATGAATCTGATCTTAGCGTACCACAATCTGATTGACGACTGGAATGATGACAGGTCGTATACCAAGAAGGCATTTGCAAAAATGCTGGATAAGGATTATACTCGTATCATGTCAAAATATCCGAGACAGGTAGGTGCCATTGAGGAATATATGAAAAAGACCGGGGATGTTGAGAAACACCAGGAGACAAATCTTGATCTCGTTGCCGGTCTGACCGGAGAGATGGTTGCGGAGGTGTTTTGCTGGAAGGAAGACGAATGGGCAGAGGAACTCCGCACGATGGGATTTTACATGGGAAAGTTTATCTACCTGATGGATGCGTACGAGGATTATGACAGGGATAAGAAGAAAAACTGCTATAATCCGCTCACATTTGTTCAGGAAGAACAGGCGCAGGATCTTGATACCTGGTGCCGGCTGCTTTTGACAAGTATGATGTCAGAGTGTGCGAAATCGTTTGAGCGTCTGCCGATTCTTTTGCATGCGGATATTCTGCGCAATATCCTGTATTCGGGTGTGTGGTCGAAATATGAATATCTGCAGATCAAAAAACGCAGGATTGAGGAAAAAGCAAAGAAAAAAGAGCATAAACAATGAGGTTTGATTTATGATGGATCCATATCAGGTACTTGGTGTGTCACGAAGTGCCTCCGATGAAGAAATAAAAAAAGCATATCGTTCCCTAAGCCGCAAGTATCATCCGGATGCCAATGTCAATAATCCGAACAAGGCACAGGCGGAGGAAAAGTTCAAAGAAGTACAGCAGGCGTATGACCAGATTATGAAAGAAAAGCAGCAGGGAAGCGGCTATGGATATAATTCAGGAAACAGTTACGGATATGGGGGCGGACAGAGTTACCATTATAATCAGAGTACTGAAAATCCGAAGCTGCAGGCTGCTGCAAATTACATAGCAAACCGCTGTTATGCAGAGGCACTTAATGTTTTAAACGGAATTCCTTTCTCTGAGAGAAGTGCACGCTGGTATTATTACAGTGCCATGGCAAATCAGGGGGCAGGAAATAATATCATCGCAAAAGAGCATGCCGCGCGTGCAGTGGAGATGGAACCAAGCAATTTTGAATACCGGCAGTTCCTGCAGCATTTAGAGTATGGCGGAACATGGTATACGAATATGGGAAGCAGCTATGACAGACCTTATTCGAGTGCGGGTAACTGGTGTCTTAGCATGCTGTTTTTAAATATGCTCTGTAACTGCTGTTGTTTAAGGCCGTTTTAGAAGACGGGCTAAAGTCTTGCCACAGAAAAACATAAAATGCTGGAACGAAAAATACTGCCGGATCGATGGAACCGGCAGTATTTTTTGTTCCAGTATTTTATTGTTAACGGCGGTTTGGATTTGTATATTTTTCCTCACAGTATTTGCAGCGGTATACTTCTTTTTCCGGGTCGGTCAGAATAAAAATCTGATCTAATTCCTGTTCGATTGAAGTGATGCAGCGTGGATTTTTACATTTGATCACGTTTTTGACCTGCTTTGGAAGACGAAGTTCTTTTTTGGAGACAATCTTATCATTCTGGATCACATTGACGGTAATATTATGGTCAATAAAGCCTAAAATATCAAAGTCGAGTGCATCGATCGGACATTCTACCTTTAAGATGTCTTTTTTCCCCATTTTGCTGCTCTTGGCATTTTTGATGATCGCAACCGGGCAGTCGAGCTGGTCTAATTTCAAATCATGATAAATCTGCAGGCTCATGCCTGCCTGAATATGATCAAGGACAAATCCCTCATGGATTCCACTGATATTTAACATTGTTCTCCTCCTTATTCAACCTTAATTTCAAGCAGCGTTAAGATCAGCGCCATGCGCACATAGACAGCATACTGTGCCTGTTTGAAATAAACAGCTCTCGGATCGTCATCTACTTCTACGGAAATTTCGTTGACACGTGGCAGCGGATGTAAAACGATCATGTCTTCTGGAGCAAGCTCCATTTTTGCTTTGGTTAAGATATAGAAATCTTTTAAGCGGACGTAATCCTCCTCATTGAAGAAACGTTCCTTCTGGACTCTGGTCATGTAGAGGACATCAAGCTGTGGGATGGCATCCTCTAAACGCTCAACCTCGGTAAAAGGAATATTATTTGCACGCAGGACATCTTCGCGGATATAGCTTGGAATACGCAGTTCTTCCGGTGAGATCAGTACAAATTTAATGCCTGGATAACGGATCAGGGCACTGATCAGGGAATGGACGGTACGGCCAAATTTTAAATCACCGCAGAGTCCGATCGTCATATTGTCAAGACGTCCTTTTAAGGAACGGATGGTAAGTAAATCGGCTAATGTCTGGGTTGGATGCTGATGACCGCCGTCGCCGGCATTGATAACTGGAATTCTTGATTTCTGGGAAGCTACGAGAGGTGCACCTTCTTTTGGATGACGCATTGCGCAGATGTCTGCGTAACAGGAGATAACTCGGATTGTATCGGAAACACTTTCGCCTTTGGATGCGGAACTGGAATCAGCACTGGCGAAACCTAAAACAGAACCGCCAAGATTTAACATGGCAGCTTCAAAACTTAACCGGGTTCGTGTACTTGGTTCATAAAAACAGGTGGCTAATTTTTTGCCTTCACATGCGTGTGCATATTTGTTCGGGTACTTCTCGATATCATTGGCAAGGTCTAAAAGCTTGTCTAATTCATCGACGGAGAAGTCCAATGGGCTCATTAAATGACGCATATAAATCCTCCTTATGTGATGCTGACTTTTTTCAGCATTTTTTCTATCATATAATAATCACCATCTGATTTCAAGAAGAAAAAAATTTACGTTATATTGATAAAATATGCGTCCGTTTTCAGATATTTTCAGACAGGGAAGGTTATATATCAGTAATTGAAAATAAAAATTTCAGGGGGATTCCGAGGTGTTACACCGGATGAGAATGCGCTCAAATAAAAGTCCGGCAGCCATCCACAAGGGAGCATAATCGAGTCGTATGACCCCGTCTATGTTTGTTTTGGCATGACTGTAATCCCAGGGGCACATGCCGTGGCGTTTTAAAAATGTGCCGCTGATGTATTCAAAAGAAAAAATGCCAACGGAATAGATACAGCCGCGAAGAAGTGCCGGAAGATTTTTGATACTGTGGTACAACGGTGCAATTACGGCAGCAGTCCCGTAGATGGGAAACATCCATACGGATGTCCGCCCAATCAGACGTTTATCCTGTTTCAAAAAAGAGCCTGTGGAGGTAAAAAGAATCTCCATGCACCAGCCGGTCAGTCCGCAGACAAAGAAGTTTTTTGTAATCATATTTGCATGTCCCTTTTATATAAAATCATGGTATCAGTATGTCACACGGAATTTAAAAATATGTAACTTTTTTCTAAAATAAAAGCGGAAAACTTGTAAAAACAGGCGTTCTGTCATATAATAAAAAAAGTGTATTCTTGAGGAAAGAGAATGCGGTTAGATCAATTACTCAAACATTTTTCATACGAAAGCGTGCAGGGGAGCCACGACCTTATCATTACGGATATCTGTTATCATTCCGGAAAAGTAAAGCGGGGGTCCCTGTTTGTCTGTATAAAGGGGCAGTACACGGATGGACATGATTATATTATGGATGCGGTAAAAGCGGGGGCATTTGCAGTGGTGGTGGATGAAAGCTGTATGGTAAATGTCCGCTGGGAATGTTTCATTTACACAGAACATGGAAAAGTGCGCGTGCATGAACTCGTGCGCAATTACGGTATGGCTGTGATAGGTGTGAAGGATACCAGGCAGGCTCTTGCGCAGATTTCGGCTGCATTTTACGATTACCCGGCAAAAAAGCTTAAGATCATCGGGATTACCGGAACAAAAGGAAAGACGACGACGGCGTTTCTTACGGCAGGAATTTTAAAAGAAGCGGGATACAAGACCGGCATGATAGGTACGATATGGACATATAACGGGAAAGATGTAAAAAAGGCCGGACATACGACACCGGAATCTAGCGACCTGCAAAGAGAATTAGCGCAGATGGTAAGCAACGGATGTGTGTGCTGTGTGATGGAGGTATCCTCACAGGGAATCAAGATGCAGCGTGTGGAAGGGATTTTTTTTGATATCGGGGTGTTTTTAAACATTGAACCGGATCATATCGGACCGGGAGAACACGCATCATTTGCAGAGTATCTGTACTGTAAAAGCCGGCTGCTTCGGCAGTGTCAGGCAGGAATTGTCAACCGTGATGACCGGAATACGGAAAAAATACTGTTTGGTCATACCTGTGACATAGAAACTTTTTCCGTGCTGGGAGAAAACGGTGTGGATGCCCCGGGACAAAAGGCGGATATCGTGGCAGAAAGGATCACTTTTTCCATGAAAGAAGGAAGGTTATACAGCCACTTTTTTACGGATGGAAAAGAAGAATTCCTATTGCAGATGCCCGGAATTTTTAATGTTTCCAATGCGTTAGCTGCGATCCTTGTGGCACGTCATTTTAAAATAGCACAGGATGTGGTAAAGGATGCACTGCAAAGACAGACTGTGCCGGGGCGGTGTGAAAACGTCAGGATATCAGATAAATTTGTATTTCTGGTCGATTATGCACACAATGAGATGAGCCTGCGCAATCTGCTTGGAACATTGCGGGGCTTTGATCCGGGGCGGCTTGTTGTGATCTTTGGCTGTGGGGGCAACCGCTCAAAATTAAGGAGAGGCAGGATGGGTGAGACAGCGGGAAGACTCGCGGATTTTACGATCCTGACATCCGATAATCCAAGGTGGGAAGATCCGGAACTGATCTTAGATGACATTGAGAGCGGGATAAAGGGTACGAGCGGGGCATACATACGCATTGCTGACCGGAGAGCAGCGGTGGCATATGCATTCGGTCATGCCAGGGAGGGCGATATTATCGTCCTCGCAGGAAAAGGGCATGAGGACTATCAGGAGATCGGTGGTGTCCGTTATCCGATGGAGGACAAAGAACTGGTAAAGAAAGCAGCAGAAGGACGTGGCAGATAGAAAGAAAGGCATGGAAATTGGAATGGCAGAATATGCAAATATCATTGTGGATATTTATCAGGGAAAATTAGATAAGACGTTTCAATACCGGGTGCCGGAGAGACTAAAGAGTACAATCGCAGTTGGTATGCTGGTAGCAGTTCCGTTTGGATCAAGAAAAATGCAGGGTTATGTGATCGAGCTGACGGATGTCTGCGAGTATGAGGAAGATAAGATCAAAGAGATCCTTTCGATTGTAAAGGGCGGTGTCCTGATCGAGTCGCAGATGATCGCCCTTGCAGGATGGATGAGGGAAAACTATGGCGGCACCATGAATCATGCCTTAAAGACAGTACTGCCGGTCAAAGAAAAAAAGAAGGCAAAAGAACAGAAAACGATAAGACTTGCACTGCATCCGGTCGAAGCGAAAAATGAGCTTGCGGAATGCGAGAGAAAGCATAAAACGGCAAGGGCAAAACTTCTTGTGGCATTGTTAGAACAGCGGGAGTTAGAGTGGGAGACGGCAACGCAGCAGATGTCTGTTTCCGCGTCCGTGATTCGTGCGATGGAGGAAGCCGGTATTGTAAAAGTGGTGAGTAAGACCGCATACCGCAATCCGGTCGGCGGTCTTGATCCGGGCGGGGAACAAAAGAAGCTGAATGAGGAGCAGCAGAATGTCGTCTCGAAAATTACGATGGAGTACGATGCAGGTGAGCGGAAGACTTACCTGATCAAGGGTGTCACCGGAAGCGGAAAGACGGAAGTCTACATGGAACTGATTGCACATGTGCTTGCGCAGGGAAAACAGGCGATCGTTCTGATCCCGGAGATTGCGCTGACCTATCAGACGGTGCGGCGTTTTTACAACCGTTTTGGTGCACAGGTATCCATCATCAATTCAAAACTTTCGGCCGGGGAGCGGTATGACCAGTTTGAACGCGCAAAAAACGGAGAAATTTCTGTGATGATCGGACCACGTTCGGCACTTTTTACACCATTTCCGGCGCTGGGAATCATCATCATAGACGAGGAGCATGAGGCTTCCTATAAGAGTGAGACCGTGCCAAGATATCACGCGAGAGAAACCGCAATACAGCGGGCAAAAATGACAGATGCGGTCGTGGTGCTAGGCTCCGCGACGCCTTCCCTTGAGAGTTATTATAAGGCAGAAAATGACGAGTACTGCCTGTTGGAATTAAAACACAGGGTACAAAAGCGCCCCATGCCTTTGTGTGAGATCATCGACCTGCGCGAGGAGTTAAGGAGGGGCAACCGCTCGATCTTAAGTGACCGTCTGAGTGAGCTGATGGAGGACCGTCTGAAAAAGGGAGAACAGACGATGCTTTTTATCAACCGGCGCGGTATGGCAGGCTTTGTCTCTTGCAGAGCCTGCGGTCATGTGATAAAATGTCCGCATTGCGATGTTTCACTGAGCCAGCATGGAAGCGGCGCAGCGACACGTCTGGTCTGCCATTACTGCGGATATACGACGATACAGCCCGGTTTGTGTCCGGTCTGTGGCTCTAAGTATATCAGTGGTTTTAAGGCGGGCACGCAGAAAATAGAACAGGTGGTAAAGGCGCGTTTCCCACAGGCGCGTGTGCTCCGGATGGATATGGATACCACCAGAATCAAAGATGGGTATGAGCAGATATTATCTGCATTTTCAAATCACGAGGCAGATATACTGATCGGTACACAGATGATCGTAAAGGGACATGATTTTCCGGGGGTTACGTTAGTGGGTGTGCTTGCGGCAGACCTTTCACTTTATATCAGTGACTATCGTGCGTCAGAGCGGACTTTCCAGCTCCTGACGCAGGCGGCAGGACGTGCCGGCAGAGGTGACATTCCCGGCAATGTCATCATACAGACGTATGATCCGGATCATTACAGTATCACGACTGCAAAAGAGCAGAACTATGAGGCTTTTTACGGGCAGGAGATCGAGTACCGCAAAATGATGCGGTATCCGCCGGTGTGGAACATGCTTTATATTTTGTGCGCGTCGAAAAACGAGGCGGCAGCAAGTGAGGCGGCGGTAGCATTGATGGGGAAAATCGATCAGATAGTGAGAGAAAACAGTGAAAAGATTTTTTCAATCGGGCCGTCAGATGCACCGGTTGCAAAAATTTCCGATGTCTACCGCAAAGTGATCTATGTGAAAACCCGAGAGTATCAGACACTTGTCATATTGAAAGATGGTCTGGAAGCTTTTATAAAAGACAACCGTCTGTATCAGAATGTAGCAGTAGGATTTGACTTTAACCCGGTCAACGGATTTTAAAATTGTAAAATACAAAATGGAGGATAAAAAAAATGGCACTTAGAACAATCAGAATACAGGGAGATCCTGTACTTACCAAAAAATGCAGAGAAATCACCGAAATGACACCAAAGATCAAAGAACTGATCGACGATATGCTTGATACCATGTATGAGGCAAACGGAGTCGGACTTGCAGGACCACAGGTCGGTGTTTTAAAAAGAATCGTAGTCATCGATATCGGGGAAGGCCCGGTTGTTATGATCAATCCGGTGATTCTGGAAAAGTCAGGCGAGCAGACCGGGGATGAGGGCTGTTTAAGTCTTCCGGGAAAAGCAGGTACCGTTACAAGACCGAATTATGTGAAGGCACACGCGTTTGATGAAAATATGGAAGAATATGAGATCGAGGGGACCGAGCTTATGGCACGTGCAATCTGTCATGAGTTAGACCACCTTGACGGACATATGTACACGGAGATTGTAGAAGGACCGTTACATGATGTAACTTATGATGATCCGGAGGAATAAACAATGAGAGTAATTTTCATGGGAACACCGGATTTTTCGGTGGGGACATTAGAAGAGATCATAAAAGCCGGTCATGAGGTTGTGCTGGTCGTTTCGCAGCCGGATAAAGCGGTGGGAAGAAGTAAGGCATTAAAATATACGCCGGTGAAGGAATGTGCCATCGCACACGGCATTGAGGTCTATCAGCCGGAGCGTGTCAGGGACAGCGCATGTATCGAGTATCTGAAATCGTTCCATGCAGATATCATGATCGTGGTGGCTTTTGGACAGATTATACCAAAGGCAGTGTTAGACATGCCAAAATATGGATGTGTGAATGTACATGCATCGCTACTGCCAAAATATCGTGGCGCAGCACCGATCCAGTGGGCTGTCATCAACGGCGATCCGTATACCGGAGTGTCCACACAGCGCATGGACGAAGGTGTTGATACGGGAGATATCATTTTAGAAGAAAAAGTGGAGATCCGGCCGGATGAGACAGGTGGAAGTTTATTTGACCGCCTTGCAGAGGTTGGAGCAGAACTCTGCGTAAAGACGATCGAAGCAATCGAAAATGGAACGGCTGTTTACACACCACAGGATAACAGTAAAGCCACACATACAGCAAAGATCCATAAAGAGTTGGGAAGTATTGACTGGACGAAGAGTGCGAAAGAGATCGAATGTCTGATCCGCGGTTTAAATCCGTGGCCAAGTGCATATACGAGACTTGACGGAAAGACACTTAAGATATGGAGGGCAAATGTGCTGCCGGATGAAAAGAAAGCGGCTCCGGGATGCATCATAAAAGCGGAAAAGGGAAGTTTTCTGGTACAGACAGGAGACGGTGTCTTAGAGCTTCTTGAGGTACAGTTAGAAGGAAAAAAACGTATGACCACGGATGCATTTTTAAATGGCTATACGGTGGAAGAGGGAACTTATTTTACACGTGGTTAATGAATGGAGGTAACCTGATATGCCTTATTACTATTATGGTTTTGATCCGACTTATGTTTTGGTTCTGATCGGCGCAGTGATCTGCCTGATCGCATCTGCAAGAGTAAAGAGTACTTTCAATAAATATTCCCGGTACCGCAGTATGAGCGGTATGACCGGGGCACAGGCGGCGGAACGTATTTTAAATTCAGCCGGTATCTATGATGTGACGGTCTGCCATATATCGGGAAGTCTGACCGATCACTACAATCCGTCAAAAAAGACACTGAATCTGTCTGACTCCGTATACGGAAGCAATTCTGTCGCAGCGATCGGTGTTGCAGCGCACGAGTGTGGACATGCGATCCAGCATCAGAAAAACTATGTGCCGCTGACACTCCGCACGGCGATCGTTCCGGTTGCAAACATTGGATCTACACTTGCATGGCCGTTAATTCTGATCGGTCTGTTTTTTAACCGCTCAACCGGTGCAATGCTGATCAATCTTGGAATCTTATGTTTTTCATTTGCAGTATTATTCCAGCTTGTCACTCTTCCGGTAGAGTTTAATGCTTCACGCCGGGCACTCCATATTTTAGGTGAGCAGGGAATTTTATCAGACAGTGAACTGCCTTATACCAGAAAAGTATTGAAGGCTGCGGCATTGACCTATGTTGCAAGTGCTGCGGCAGCAATCTTACAGCTGTTAAGGCTGGTTCTTTTATTTGGAGGACGTAATCGTGATGACTGATACCGTAAATACAAGAAGACTTGCACTTGATGTTCTGCTTGAGGTGACGGAACATGGGGCATACAGCAATCAGGTGCTCCGTGCCGTGCTCGAAAAATATCAGTATATGGAAAAATATGAGCGGGCGTTTCTGACAAGACTGGTGGAGGGAACGATCCAGCACATGATCGAACTTGATTATGTGATCGACCAGTTCTCAAAAGTGAAAGTGAAAAAAATGAAACCGGTCATCCGCAATATTTTAAGAATGGGTGTGTATCAGATACAGTATATGGATTCCGTACCGGATTCGGCAGCCTGCAATGAGGCGGTAAAACTGGCAAGAAAAAGCGGTTTTTCCACACTGAGCGGTTTTGTGAACGGAGTGCTTCGAAATATTGCAAGAAACAGTGGTTCCATCCGGTATCCGGATGAAGAAAAGGAGCCGGTTCTGGCGTTAAGTGTGCGTTATTCCATGCCGGAGTGGATTGTGGAAGAATGGCTTAACGCCTATGGCATGGAGCAGACAAAGGCAATTTTAGATGCTTTTTCAAAGGAAGCACCGATTACGATCCGTACCAATGTGACCAAAATTACGCCGGATGCGTTAAAGGAACAGTTAAAAGCCGAAGGCGTGACGGTGCAGACGTTAGAAGAACTTTCTTATGCCGGACTGCCATATACGGATGCATATCACTATGCATTTGCAATTTCAGGTTTTGATCATCTGATGGCACTTCCATCATTTCAGGACGGTCTTTTTTATGTGCAGGATATCAGTTCCATGATGGTGGCTGAGGCCGCAGCACCGGAGAAAGGCGCACATGTGATCGATGTCTGTGCGGCTCCCGGAGGCAAGAGCATTCATCTTGCGGAGATGCTGGACGGCACCGGAAGTGTGGAGTCGCGTGACCTGACAGGGTATAAGACCGGACTGATCGAGGAAAATATCAGCCGTTACCAGATAAAAAATATGACGACAAAAGTGTGGGATGCCACGGTGCCGGACGAGAGTGCAGAAGATACAGCGGACGTGCTGGTCGCAGATCTGCCATGCTCCGGTCTGGGGGTTCTGCGCAAAAAGACAGACATCCGCTATAAAATGAGCCGGGGGCAGCAGGAAGAGTTAGAAGCACTTCAGCGTCGGATTCTAGATACGGTCTGTTCTTATGTCAAAAAGGACGGGATCATGGTATATTCTACCTGTACGATCAACCCGGGAGAAAATCAGGAGAATGTCGCGTGGTTTTTAGGAAAACATCCTGAATTTGAACTGCTTGATATGGAACAGATTTATCCGGGAACACAGGTGGGAGATGGATTTTTCTACGCCAGATTAAGACGTATCTCATAGCCACCCGGAAAGAAAATGGAAAAGAGGAAATTATGCAGCAGGAAAAAACAGATATCAAATCCATGAATCTGGAAGAACTAAAATCATATATGGAATCTATCGGGGAAAAACCGTTTCGTGCCAAACAGCTGTATCAGTGGATGCATGAAAAACAGGCAGCATCCTTTGATGAAATGACAAATCTGTCAAAATCCCTTCAGGAAAAACTTAAGAAGGAATGTCATTTTGTAAGTTTAAAGCAGGAGGCGGTACAGATCTCAAAGATAGACGGTACCAGAAAATATCTGTTTGCATTAGATGACGGAAACGTGATCGAGAGCGTTCTGATGCGATATAAACATGGAAATTCAGTCTGCATTTCCTCGCAGGTCGGCTGCCGGATGGGCTGCCGGTTCTGTGCATCCACGTTAGACGGACTGGTGCGGGGACTGACGCCGTCAGAGATGTTAGACCAGATATACCGGATCACAAGAGATACCGGGGAGAGGGTTGCAAATGTTGTTGTGATGGGAACCGGAGAACCGATGGATAATTTTGACAATCTGCTCAAATTCATCGAACTTCTGACAGATGAAAACGGACTGAACATCAGCCAGCGGAATGTGACGGTGTCAACCTGCGGTATTGTTCCGAAAATGCGGGAACTGGCGGATAAAAAACTGCAGATCACGCTGGCACTTTCGCTGCATGCATCTTCGCAGGAAAAGAGACTTGAACTGATGCCGGTTGCCAATAAATATGAGATACATGAAGTAATTGAGGCATGTCGTTATTATTTTGAACAGACAGGAAGGCGTGTCACATTTGAATATAGTTTAGTCGGTGGTGTCAATGATACCGATGAGGATGTAAGAAGGCTTGCAGACCTGATTCATGGCATGAATTGTCATGTAAACCTGATCCCGGTCAATCCGATCAAAGAGCGTTCATATGTGCAGCCGGATCATGAAGCAATTCTTAATTTTAAAAATAGGCTTGAAAAAAATGCGATTAACGTTACAATTAGAAGGGAAATGGGCAGGGATATAGACGGTGCATGCGGACAGCTGCGCAAACGTTATATCAGCCATGCAGAAAGGTAGGAAGTAGAGAAGATGAAGACGTTTTCCATGACGCACATCGGGCAGCGACGGGAAATGAATCAGGATTATATGTTTACATCAGAGACCGCTGTGGGAAATCTGCCGAATCTTTTTTTAGTAGCGGATGGAATGGGTGGTCACGCTGCAGGTGATTATGCTTCCAGATTTACAGTTGAGAAACTTGTGGAACTGATTGGTAAATCGGGTGAAAAAGAACCGGTGGCGATTATGAAGAGTGCTGTTTCCATGACGAACAGTCTGCTTTTGACAGAGGCACAGGCAGATCCGGCCAAAAATGGAATGGGTACAACGATCGTTGCTGCAACGGTGATCGGGAATACACTCTATGCCGCAAATGTTGGAGACAGCAGGCTGTATGTGATCAATCAGGAAGATATTACACAGATTACAAGGGATCATTCTCTGGTTGAGGAAATGGTTCGTTTAGGTGAAGTGAGAAAAGAAGATGCGAAAGATCATCCGGATAAAAATATCATTACACGGGCAGTCGGTGTATTGCCGGAGGTGACAGCTGATTTCTTTGAGATCAGTTTAAAACCTGGGGATGAGATTTTGATGTGTTCCGACGGACTGACAAATATGATTGAAGATGATGAGATCCGGCATATTGTGTTGGGACAGAGGGACATTGTTGAGAAAGCAGAGAAACTGATTGAGACTGCCAATCGAAATGGTGGTAAGGATAATATTACGGTTGTATTGATAGAACCATTTTCTGATGAGGTGAAAGAATGTTGACAGAAGGTATGTACATAGCAGACCGCTATGAAATTTTAGGTAAAGTTGGCGCTGGCGGAATGTCAGATGTATATAAAGCAAAAGATCTTACACTGGGAAGATTTGTAGCAATCAAGGTATTAAAGGCAGAATTTTCCGAGGATATTAATTTCGTAACGAAATTCCGTTCCGAGGCACAGGCAGCTGCAGGGTTAGAGCACCCGAATATTGTAAATATTTATGATGTCGGCAGTGAGAATGGCCTGCATTATATCGTGATGGAATATGTGGAAGGAATCACATTAAAGACCTACATTGAGAAAAAAGGACAGCTTTCTTTTAAGGAGGCAGTCAGCATCGCAATTCAGGTGGGCAGAGGTATTGAAGCCGCCCATAATAAAAATATCGTGCATCGTGATATCAAACCGCAGAATATCATGATCTCCACAGAGGGAAAAGTAAAAGTAACAGATTTTGGTATTGCGCGGGCAGCAACATCAAATACGATCAGTTCGGATGTGATGGGATCCGTACATTATTCTTCTCCGGAACAGGCGAGAAATGGATTTGTGGATGGCAAGAGTGATATCTATTCACTGGGTATCGTGATGTATGAGATGGTAACAGGCCGTGTTCCGTTTGACGGGGATACGACGGTCGCAGTTGCAATCCAGCATCTGCAGGAAGAAATAGTACCGCCAAGTGTTTATGCACCAAATCTTCCAATCAGTATGGAAAAGATCATCTTAAAATGTACACAGAAAAACCCTGACAGAAGATATGCTTCCATGACAGCGCTTCTGGCCGATCTTAGAAAAGCACTGATCAGCCCGAACGAGGATTTTGTTGTGATGGTACCTCTTGCAAATCAGGATAAGACGAGGGTGATCGGAGCAGATGATTTAAATCAGATCAAGAAACAGACTGCAAATGTCTATATAGATCCGGCGTCGATCAAAATACAGGAGCCGGTGATCGATGATGATGACGAGGACGACGATGATGATATTGATGACGAGGATGGCGATATCAATCCGAAGATGGAAAAGGCAATCACGATCATGGGAATCGCAGCAGGTGTAGTGATCATTATCATCATTATTTACCTGTGCATCACGTTAGCCGGGGGTATGAAGTCTAACAAGAACAATTCTTCGAATACAGAAACAACAAAAACGGAAACACAGACGGGAGACAGTCAGAGTACCCAGATCAAGGACGGTGTAGTAGTACCTTCCCTGACAGGAAAAACCATGGATCAGGCAAAACAGGAGTTAAACGGAACCGGACTCGGCATCAGACAGGCTGGAACCGCATCCTCTGATACCGTAGAAAAGGGACAGATCATAAGCCAGGATCCGGCAGATGGTAAGACTGTTGAAAAGAATACAACGATCGAAGTTATCATCAGCAGCGGATCTGCCGCCGGAACCAGTGAGAATACGGTCGAAATACCAAACGTTGTGGGACAGAGTGAAACTGATGCCAGTGCAGCATTGACGGCAAAGGGATTTAATGTCACAAAGACAACTTCCTACAGTTCCTCCGTTGCGGAAGGATATGTAATTTCCCAGACACCAAATGGGGATACCAAGGGAAAAGAGGGCGATACGATCACACTTGAGATCAGCCTTGGCTCAGAGAAGATTACAGTACCTGATGTATCGACAAGCTATAAGTCAGAGGAACAGGCGAAAGAACTTTTATCACAGTTTAATGTTTCAACGGTCACAAAATACAGTGATACGGATGCCGGAATCGTAATCGGACAGACACTTGCGGCGGGAACACAGGCAGATCCGGGAGCATCCATCACGATCACAGTCAGTCTTGGACCGGAACCGGCACAGCAGATCACCACAAAGACTTATAAGCTGAATGTCAGCCTGCAGCTTCCATCAGATACATCGAATATCTCCGGTGCAGACATTGTTTTATATGATGATCAGGGCAATGTTTTACAGACCTGGTACGGCAAAACGATTGCAGATTTTGGTACTGGCGGACTGATTCTGACAAAGACCGGTATTCTTTCGGACAGTGGTAAAATCGTAGTTACCTGGCTGGACTTAAATGGAAATGATTTAAAAGACCAGACGATTGATGTACAGTTCCAGGAAGAATAAAGACAATAGGAAGATTTATGCAGGGAAAAATTATCAAGGGAATTTCCGGATTCTACTACATTCATGCAGCGGGATCCGGAATTTATGAGTGCAAGGCAAAAGGCGTATTCCGAAACCAGAACATCAAGCCACTGGTGGGGGACAATGTCGAGATTGCTGTGTTAGATGAGGAACATAAAAAAGGAAATATTGAAAAGGTCCTGCCGAGGGAAAATGAGCTGATTCGTCCTGCAGTTGCAAATATCGATCTTGCGCTGATCATTTTTGCGGCGGCAAAACCACAGCCTAATTTTAATCTGTTAGACCGTTTCCTTGTTATGATGGAATATCAGAATGTACCGGTTGCAATCTGTTTTAACAAAACAGATCTGGTTACGGAGGAGGAACTGCATGCGTTTGCAGACATCTATGCGGCGTGCGGCTACCGGACACTCTATGTCAGTGCAAAAGAGGAAAAGGGTGTGGACGCGCTGTTAGAACTTTTGAAAGGAAAAACAGCGGCGGTGGCAGGACCATCGGGAGTTGGCAAATCTTCTCTTGTGAACCGCCTGCAGCCGAACATCACCATGCAGACAGGGGAAGTCAGCCGCAAGATCGAGCGCGGAAGACATACCACACGACATTCTGAAATCATACCGATCGGCGGGGATACTTATATTATGGATACACCGGGATTCTCCACACTTTACATTCCGGGAATGGAAAAAGAAGACTTAAAAGGGTTTTATCCGGAATTCCGGAAATGGGAACCATATTGCAGATTTCAGGGATGTAATCATATCAGTGAGCCGGACTGCGGTGTAAGACAGGGGTTAGAAGAAGGAAGTATCAGTTTGCTGCGGTATGAAAACTATAAATTGCTGTATGAGGAATTAAAGGCTGTCCGAAAGTATTAAAATAAATGACTAAGATTACGGAGAAAAAAATGAACTGTTTATCGCCATCTATATTATCGGCTGATTTCAGCCGTCTTGGAGAACAGATAAAAGAGCTTGATGAAGCCGGGGCACAGTATGTCCATATTGATGTTATGGACGGAATGTTTGTTCCGAGTATTTCATTTGGAATGCCGGTCATCCGTGCTATAAGAGCATGTACAGACCGTATTTTTGATGTTCATTTGATGATTGAGGAACCGGGACGCTATATTGATGAGTTTGCCGAGGCTGGTGCAGATCTTATCACTGTTCATGCAGAGAGCTGCAGACATCTTGACCGTACTATTGAAAAAATCAAAGAAAAAGGACTTTTAGCAGGTGTTGCCATCAATCCTGCAACACCAGTTCCTGCAATATCCTGTGTCCTTGAAAAAGTGGATATGGTTCTTGTTATGACGGTAAATCCGGGATTCGGAGGACAGAAACTGATTCCCTATACGGTGGAGAAAGTCCGTGAATTAAGAAAAATCGTGGATGAGAAGGGATTAAAAACGGACATTGAAGTAGATGGCGGCGTAAATCTGTCAAACGTGGAAGAATTGATGGATGCAGGAGCAAATATTATTGTTGCTGGCAGTGCAATTTTTTCCGGGGATGTGACCGAGAATACGATTCGTTTCTTAAATATTATTAATGAATGATGGGAGCCGATGGATGAAACATTTTTTTATCATAGCGGGTGGAAAAATTGAAGATGCATTTGCGATAGAGGTTTTAAAAGGCTTTGCTGAAAAAACAGTGATCGCTGCAGATTCCGGTATGGAATTTTTGCGGAGAAATGAAATTGTTCCACAGGTCATTATCGGCGATTTTGATTCGGTAAGCAAAGAGACACTGGAATGGTTTCAGAAAAAAGAAGGGATCGTCTGGCACAGATTGAATCCTCAAAAGGATGACACAGATACAGAATTTGCGCTGCGTCTTGCAATTTCCATGGGAGCGGAGTGCATCACAGTGCTTGGTGGTACCGGTTCAAGGTTAGATCATGTGCTGGGGAATATTGAACTTCTGGGCATAGGGTTAGAGCTGGGAGTTGAAATTGAACTGCTGGATGCAAATAACCGTATCCGTATGACAGATCACGGCATGGTACTAAAAAAAGAGGAACAGTTTGGAAAATATGTTTCCCTGATTCCGTATACCGCGCAGGTAGAGCATCTGTATCTTGCGGGATTTAAATATCCGCTTGCCGATTATTGCTTAAAGGGTTTCTGTTCAATTGGTGTGAGTAATGAGATAACTGAAGAACAGGCAGAAATTACATTTGAAAATGGAATATTGATCGTCATTGAATCGCGGGATGATGCGGCAATGGCGGATGAATCATAGAAAAAGACGGAATCAGCCAATTTTTATGGCGGGTTCCGTCTTTTTGCAAAACAGTTATTGTTTTCGGCAGCCAGTGTGGTAGTCAGCGGAGGATTGGTTCTTCTGCTTTACAGGTATATCGGGCTTACAGGTGCAGCAAGGGAAAAACTCTGACGGAGAATGGAGTTCCAGTTGCTTTTCGGATATAGAAATCGTACAACAATTACCGTTTGCTTTTCTTTATCAATAGTGTAAAAGGCAAGGTAATTATTGATTATAATAAAACGAATTTCCCAACTCGCCAGAACGGGGTCATCTACAAGATAATATTTTTCGGGCATATCCGAGAGTGAGTTGATTTGTTTTGTAGCTGCATCAAGCAGATGCTCGGCTGCGGTGGGGTTCTTCAGTGTAAATTCGATGTAGTCAGCGGCACGCAGGATATCACGTTCTGCGGTAGCTGTGATGTGGATGCTATAACTCATCTGCGACGTTTGCTCCGAATATCAGCCATTGCTTCAGAGAATGGTCGTGTGTTGTCAGAGGCAATATCATTCATACCCTCTTTAATCTGGCTATATAATTCAAAGCGACTGGTTAATTCTTCGTAGGCTTCAATGCTCATAACGGCAAGGTCACCTTTTCCATAAATGATGACCAAGAAATATGCTTCTGGGTCATTTCATTTACCCTATGGCGGGGAGGATTTTTCTTGAATATTAGCACTAGCCATGTTAATATACTATTTGTCATATGGTGGCTTCTTTTATTTAATAAAGGGAGCAAATAAGAATATGGGAGTTGATTTAAAAGAGATTTAGGTCTAAATCTAAGCCAACGAAAAAAAGATGGTAAATATAGAGCACGTTTTATAACGGCTAGTGGAAAAAGAGTAGACAGGATATTTGATAATGTAAAAGAAGCCAAACAATGGAATGGATTTAAAGAAAACAACAAGAGAACTAATACGGTTAGAAATGGAAACTACCCAAAACTAAAAAAAGAAATAGAACCATTTGCAACACGATTTCTGGAAAGTGCATCAGGAGAGTATGCAAAAAGCTATAAAATGCTATCACAAATGATGGGACATAGCTCAATAAAAATCACATTAGATTTATATAGTCACTTGACCGAAGAGACAGTGAAAACCGAGATAGATAAGTTTTCCAATTATATGGATAGAATGGTTTTTGCATAAGTTCATGAAAGGTCATAAATGAAATATATAAAATGGGGGACAAGATGGGGGACAACCACATGAAAAGTCCTTGAAACACTAGAAAAATAAGAAAGAAGGAAAATAAAATGAAACTTGGAATCGTCGGACTCCCAAATGTCGGAAAGTCTACATTATTTAATTCACTTACGAAGGCAGGCGCACTTTCGGCGAATTATCCATTCGCTACGATCGATCCGAATGTGGGAATTGTATCCGTGCCGGATGAGAGAATTGTAAAGCTTGGTGAACTCTACCACACGAAAAAAGTTACACCAGCAACGATTGAATTTGTTGATATTGCAGGACTTGTAAAGGGTGCAAGTAAGGGGGAAGGATTGGGAAACCAGTTCCTTGCAAACATTCGTGAAGTAGATGCAATCGTTCATGTCGTACGCTGCTTTGAGGATACAAATATCATCCATGTGGATGGATCCATTGACCCGGCAAGAGATATTGAAACGATCAATCTTGAACTTATTTTCTCAGATATTGAGATCCTTGACAGAAGAATCTCAAAAATTGCAAAGCAGGCAAGAATGGATAAGACGCTTGCGAAAGAGCTTGAACTTGTAGAGGCAGTAAAGAAGCATCTTGAAGATGGCAAGATGGCAAGAACGTTTGAAGTACCGGACGATGATGATGCACAGATCTGGTTTAAGGGATACAACCTTCTTACAGCAAAACCTACGATCTATGCGGCAAACGTGGCAGAGGATGATCTTGCAGATGACGGAGCATCGAATCCGCACGTTGCGAAAGTCAGAGAGATGGCGAAAGAAGAAGGCGCAGAAGTATTCGTAATCTGTGCGCAGATAGAGCAGGAACTTGCAGAGCTTGATGAGGATGAGAAAAAAGAATATCTTGAGGATCTCGGTGTTGAGTCAAGCGGACTTGACAAGCTTGTAGCTGCAAGCTATTCACTTCTTGGACTGATATCATTCCTCACTGCCGGGGAAGATGAGTGCCGTGCATGGACGATCAAAAAAGGCACAAAAGCTCCACAGGCAGCAGGAAAGATCCACACGGATTTTGAACGTGGATTTATCAAGGCTGAGGTTGTAAACTATCAGGATCTATTAGATAATGGAAGTCTTTCCGCAGCGCGTGAAAAAGGAATCGTCGGAATGGAAGGAAAGGATTATGTGGTCAAAGACGGAGATGTAATCTTATTCCGCTTTAATGTATAAAAAATAGTCTAAAAATATACCGGGACGCATATGGTTTTCTAAATGAACGGATTTGGAAGACTATATGCGTTTTTGTGAATTTCAGAAAAAAGAAGTGATCAATGTCTGTGACTGCAAGTGTCTTGGAAATGTCTGTGATCTGGAGTTTGATGAGCATGACGGATGTATCCGGACGATTATTGTTCCTGGACCGGCAAAGTTTTTTGGATGTGTGGGAAGAGAATTTGAACTGCATATTCCATGGTGCAAAATCGTAAAAATCGGACCGGATATCATATTGGTTGATATAGAAGAAAAAGAAGTTCGTAAGAAAATACAGTAAAACGAAAATATTTCGAAACTTTTCGTTGAAATAACCAAAAACAGGTGGACATAACAGGGAAAATTATGTTGACAATTACAAAAACAATGGATATACTTTTAATAAATGGGGTCTGTGCATAGGAGGTAGCTTATGAAGTGTCCGTTTTGCAGCAGTGAGAATACGAGAGTCATTGATTCAAGACCGGCAGACGATAACAATTCGATTCGCCGCAGACGGTTATGCGATGAATGTGGGAAGCGCTTCACAACATATGAGAAGGTTGAAACGATACCGCTTATCGTGATTAAAAAGGACAATAACAGGGAGCAGTATGACCGTTCCAAAATTGAAGCAGGGGTACTGCGGGCATGTCATAAGAGACCAATTTCTGTCAATCAGATCAATCAGTTAGTCGATGAGGTTGAGACGGAAATATTTAATCGTGAGGAGAAGGAGATCCCGAGCAGTCTGATCGGAGAACTTGTGATGGATAAGCTGAAAGATCTCGAGGCAGTTGCATATGTAAGGTTTGCTTCGGTATATCGTGAGTTTAAAGATGTGAATACATTTATGAGCGAATTGAAAAAGATGTTAGACAAGTAACGGAACGCTAAAATTATGCTAAAGTATTTACAAAGGCAGACCGATATAGTTTTTGCCAAGAAGAAGATGCAGATGGATGGGATTGGGTGGTATGAATATTTCAGGTATCCGTATACAGGCGGGGTTTTATGATTACAATACCATAAAGAATACTCAGATTCAGGAAGAAAGTGTACCAAATGTCATAGATACGGCGGGGGAAGATACCCGTGTGGCTGAGGTTACAGAGAGTGAGAGGGATAACAAGCCGGATCATGGTGCCACAGAGTATGCGAAACAATATCAGCCGGATGCAGAGTATGATCTGAAAGGAATCGCGAGCGATATTACGAGTCTGGATGTTGAGAAAGCTATCTCCGATATGAAGAAGGATCAGGTGTTACAGCAGTATCAGTTTTTTGTTGGAGAGCGTATGAGCCAGACCGGATTATTATATATTCGTCCGAATGAGAATTTCTCATTGTAAACAGAACATTGATAATGAAAAGGGGATTGCCTGTGGGTGATTCTCTTTTTTACTGGATATTTTTTGGAAAGTATAGTACACTGTACTTTGTATGAAAATTTACATGAAAAAATATGTATGCAGACCAAATTTGCAGGCAAATAAAAATATACATACAAACCCAAATTTGTATGAAAATGAGGATAAGAAAATATGATGGAAAAGTTCTATCCGGATGAGTATCTGGATTCAACCTACGAGATAGATTTTGATGAATTGTATGCACAGGGGTATCGCGGTGTGATTTTTGATATAGACAACACACTGGTGCGGCATGGAGCACCGGCGGATGAGCGTGCATGTGCACTGTTTGCACATTTAAAAGAACTGGGATTTGCGTGTATGCTGTTGTCAAACAACAAGGAACCGCGTGTGAAAATGTTTAATGATGCAGTCAATGTTTCTTATATCTATAAGGCGGGCAAACCGAATCCGGCAAATTATAAAAAGGCGATGGAGAAACTGGGGACAGATACCGGCAATACCATTTTTGTCGGAGATCAGATTTTTACGGATGTATATGGTGCAAAGCGTGCCGGTATCCGCTCGATCCTGGTAAAACCGATTCATCCGAAAGAGGAGATACAGATCGTGTTAAAACGGTATCTGGAAAAGATCGTGCTGTATTTCTACAGAAGAGATCTGGAAAAAAATAAAGAAAAACAATAGACAGCATATTTTTGGGCAGCGCTTTTGTCATGGATAAAATGCTCATTTAAGAGTAAATAAAATAGAAAGAAATGAGGAAAAAAATGAAAATTGCGATTGGAAATGATCATGCAGCAACAGAGTTAAAATTTGTCATCATGGATTATTTGAAAGAATTAGGTCATGAGGTCATTAATTTTGGAACAGATACCTTAGACAGCTGCAATTATCCGGAGTACGGTGAAAAAGTCGGACGTGCTGTTGTGGCAGGGGAGGCAGACTGCGGAGTGCTGATCTGCGGAACCGGAGTTGGTATTTCGATTGCTGCGAATAAAGTAAAGGGAGTACGTGCGGCTGTATGTTCTGACTGTGCAACTGCAAGACTTGTCAAAGAGCATAATAATGCAAACATTATTGCATTCGGTGCAAGAATCGTAGGAACAGAGCTTGCAAAAGACATCGTAAAAGCATATTTAGATGCAGAGTTTTCAGGCGGAAGACACCAGACGAGAATTGATCTGATCCATGAGATTGAGGAGCGAAATGAATAAATCCGCAGTTTTTTTGTCAATTTGATGGAGCAAAACGAAAAAAAGCTTGAAATGTACAGGCATTTATTATAAAATAGAAAAATCAGAGAGTCCAAAACTCGGGCGTATGTTTAAGGAGGAAGTTACATGATTTCAGCAGGAGATTTCAGAAATGGTATTACCATCGAGTTAGAGGGTAACATTTACCAGATCATTGAATTCCAGCACGTTAAACCAGGTAAAGGTGCAGCGTTTGTTAGAACTAAGTTAAAAAATATTAAGAGTGGCGGTGTTGTTGAGAAAACATTCCGTCCTACAGAGAAATGCCCACAGGCACGTATTGACAGAAAAGATTATCAGTATCTGTATGCAGATGGTGATTTATTCTACTTCATGGATGTTGAGACATATGACCAGATCGCTTTATCCAAAGACGATATCGGTGATGCCTTAAAGTTCGTAAAAGAGAACGAAATGGTTAAAATGTGCTCCCACAACGGAAGCGTATTCGCAGTAGAGCCACCTCTGTTCGTAGAGTTAAGAATTACTGATACAGAGCCAGGATTCAAAGGCGATACAGCAACAGGTGCTACAAAACCGGCAGTTGTTGAGACTGGTGCAACTGTATCTGTTCCATTATTCGTTGAGCAGGATGATGTGATCAAGATCGATACAAGAACAGGTGAGTACTTATCCAGAGTTTAATGGGTGCGAGTGCTGATTTGGCATAGAAGACCCCGGAAGCGTTTTGTTTCCGGGGTTTTTTCGTCTAGTACATCGTTTCGTAAATAACTATACCAATCCGCAGGCAAGTGAATGGTGTAGTTATTTTGAAAATGATGTACTAGTATAGTATCCTATCAGGATTAAGGTGGACAGGAGAGAGTCATGAAGAAAATTGCACTGATTATGGATGGCTGGAAAAGGTGGTTTACTTTTGCATGGCCGGCAGGAATTCTTCAGAGAATCAGACAGACCGGCGAGGAAGTGAGTCTGTACATCTTTAACAGTTCGGGCGGATGGAGCTGCGATGAGGAGTATAATACCGGTGAGTATAATATATACCGGCTTCCGGATCTGCGTGAGTTTGACGGAATCATTCTTGATCTCAATAACATTGGCTATCCGGAGGTGTGGGAAGATGTGATACGGCGGGCAAAAGAGTCCGGTGTACCGGTCATTTCCATTGCAAATGAGATTGAAGATTTTTATTATGTCGGAATCAACAATGAAAAAGCAATGCGGATGATGATTGAACACCTTTATGAGAAACACGGATGTAAAAAATACTGGTTTGTCATGGGCCCGGAAGATAATTATGAGAATGTAAAAAGAATTGCTGCCTTAAGGGCATATATGGATGAAAAGCAGCTTACATATTCGGAGTCTGATTTTTATTGTGAGAGCTTTGAATATCAGTGCGGAGTCAACGGATTTGAAAAATTGCTTGAAACACACGATAAAGGCAGGCTGCCACAGGCGATTATCTGTGGAAATGATAATATTGCAGTTGGCGTGTGCGAGGCAGCCACGGCGCACGGATACCAGGTGCCGGAAGATTTTTGTGTGACAGGTTTTGATAATTTTGACAAAGCGGCATATTATGAACCGAGGATTTCCACAATCAGTCATATCCGGGAAAATGTCGGAATCGCATGTGTAGATCTGTTTCTTCACATCTGGAAAGGGGAAAAACCGGACCGGTTTTATTATACGGATACAGAAGGCATTTTCTGGGACAGCTGTGGCTGTATGCCGGGAGAAGTGCCGGATCAGGCAGAATATTTAAAAGGGCAGGTCATGTATGGAATTGAGACAGCACGGTTTGAGGATGAAGTATTTTCCCTGGAATACGAGCTTCTCAAATGCAATACAGTCCGTGAGATGATGTATTGTATTCCACAATGTATCCCGTCTTTAAAGTGTGATGCGATGTATTTGATACTGGATTCACATATGGATACGTATAAGGAACAGGTGAAAACACATCGGAGCCTCAGCTTTTTTGAGGAGGAAGATTTTCATGTGGAGGGCTATCCGAAATGCATGCAGGTAAAGTTTGCATATAAAAATGGTAAAATGCTGGATACAGACCAGATGGAGATCGAAGGTATTTTTCCATTTTTTGAACCACAAAAGGGCGGAACGGATTTTCTGTTTCTGCCAATGCATTTCAGAAACCGTACAGTCGGGTATTTTGTTATTGAAAATGCAGTTTATCTGATGGAAAAACAATATCTGTTCCAGGTGATAAAAACACTGACCAATGCGATGGAAAATCTCCATAAAAAAGAAAAATTAGAGCATATGAACCAGATCCTTTCCGATCTTTATGTCAGGGATTCTGTGACGGGACTTTATAACCGCATGGGATACCAGAAGTTGTCGATAAGTTACTTCACGATTATGCGCGAGAAAAAAATGCCTGTGTTAGTGATGTTTATCGATTTAGACCGGTTGAAATACATTAACGATACTTTTGGACATGAGTATGGGGATTTTGCAATCGTTTCCATTGCAAAAGCGATGTTGAAACACTGTGATGCAGATGCAATCGCAGCGCGGACAGGCGGCGATGAGTTTATTGTATTAGAGGGCGCAAAGGACGAGGAATCCGGCAGGGTATTAGCACAGAAGATCCGGACGGAATTGAGTAAGACACAGAGAGCAATGCAGCTCCCTTTTGATTTGAGCGCAAGTATCGGTGTTGTGGTCGCACATCCCGGGGAAGAAAACGTGTTAGAGAGTTATGTAAAACGGGCTGAGATGCTGATGTATGAGGAAAAAGCGGAGAAAAAAGTAAGCAGGGACAGTTGACAGATGAGAAAATTTTTGCGTGGCAGACTGCAGGGATATGGCAGGGCATACCGGTTGAATCTGAAAGATACCGGATGGGGAATGAAATTGGTGGTGCTTGTGATCACGGGATTTTTCTGCGGTGCACTGGCATCTGAATATTTTGGAACGAAACTGATTTTTTTCGTTGGAGGAGTGATCTTAGGCGATATGCTGTTCGCGGGGGCAGCATGTCTGTTTTCGCGCATCGGCGGCCGCATCTGGCATCGCAATATTGAGAGTTTTTTGTATGGGATTGCAGGATTTTTGATATTTGTCTGCTGCTGTGTATATGGAAGTGTTGGCAATGAACATATGGTCAGCACTTTTTTTGCTGCATTGATTTATTTTTTGCTGCTGTTATCGGGAAGATTTATCTGGGCGTGGCTTGTGAAACGACGGCATACACTGTTTAGCGGAATCCACTTTGCAGCGGGCTGCATCGTCTGGTGCGCATTTTTGGCATTTTTGTTTGGACAGGGATTTTCGGACAGATATATTTCGGATTATCTCAAAAAAAATATCTATGTGACACAGGCAGGTGAGGTGGCAGGATTTGCAGATTACTGTGCAAAAGGAGCATATACGCCCGTCTGTTTGACCTATGGTCCGGATGGTGGAACCGATATGACGACGGGGACAGTGGATTTAAGTCCATATGTGGCAAAAGAGAAAAAGTGGCACAGAATCTATCGCAGTTTCTTTACGAAACATACCAGAAAAGATGCACCAATCGCGGGAAAAATCTGGTTTCCTAAGGAGGCAGAAAACTGTCCGGTCGTGTTTATGGCGCACGGCAACCACAGCATTACGGCAGAGTCATATCGTGGATATGATTATCTCGGAGAGTATCTGGCATCACACGGCTATGTGTTCGTCTCTGTGGATGAAAATATTTTAAATGAGAGAAGTGGGGAAAATGATGCGCGCGCTGTTCTTCTTTTGGAAAATATCGGGGAGATCTTAGAGAAAAACGGGGATGAATCGCAGCTGGTCTACAGTAAGATCGATGAGGACAATATTGCACTGATGGGACATTCGCGGGGCGGTGAGATGATCGCGGATGCATATCTTTTTAATGAGTATGATGCATATCCGAGCAATGGAATGTTTATGTTTGATTATCATTACAGAATCCGGGCACTTATCGCAGTTGCACCGTCTGTCAGCCAGTATCTGCCGGCGGGGCATGAAACGGAATTGTCAGATGTCGATTATCTGGTGCTGCAGGGGGCAAACGATCAGGACATCAGTGTTTTTCTCGGAAATGAGCAGTATGAGAATGTTTCATTTTCAAAAGACGGATCGTATATAGCATCCTCGCTCTATATTGCCGGTGCAAATCACGGGCAATTCAATACGGAATGGGGAGAATATGATATCGGGAGGCCGTTTTCCCTGTGGCTGAATGTAAAAAATTTTATTACAGCGGAGGATCAGCAGGAGATCTTAAAAATTGCCTCGCTTGTTTTTTTAGATAAGAGCTTAAAGGAAAAAGACACCTATGCGGATTTTCTGACAGATTATGCAAAGTATGCGGAATATCTGCCGGAAACACTCTATGTGCAGCAGTATGAAACGTCAGACGCTTTGTTTATCACTGATTATGAGGAGGACTCTGATTTAGAAACGGCACCATGTGGCAGCGTATCAGCGGAGCATTTTACAATGTGGACGGAGGAAGAATTGGCGGATTCTGAATCGGCGATGGGAAAGAGGGAGAACCATGCAGTGCGCCTGAAATGGAAGGACACTAAAGCGGCATATTATGAGATCGCACTGGATGAGCCGATGGCAATGGGAGAGGGCGGAATCTGTTTTGATGCCATGGATTTGAGGGAGAAAGCGGAGAATGAACCGATGGATTTTTCTGTGGTGCTGACAGATATCCATGGAAATCGTGCGGTCAGTACTTTATGCGATTCTACGATCCTGTATCTGGCATTTCCGGTAAAATTATCCAAGATCCAGTATATCACAGGAAAAAATGAATATAAGAGGCAGCTTCAGACCGTGCATATCACGGAAAAGCAGTTTACGGAGGAAAACGGATTTGACAGGAGTCAGATCAGAAGTGTACGGTTTGCGTTTGACAGGATAGAAAACGGTGCGGTGAACATGGATAATATCGCTTTTGTAAAATAGAAAAAAGAAAATTTTCCGGGAAGGTGCATATAATAGTGGAAAGAATGATACAAAGGGGAAAATATGCAATTTTTAATACAGGGAGACCGTGGTATCTGGGTAGAATATTTGCAGCTTGCATTGACCAGAGCGGGATATCCGACGAGAATTGACGGAATTTTCGGGGAGCACACCTGTCAGGCGCTGAAAGATTTTACCGGAAATACGGATGTGTGTACGGTAAACCGTGCGGTATGGGAGCAGTTAAAACCATATCTGACCGGATACCGCATGCATACGATCGAAAAGGGAGATACGGTCTTTGGACTGTCGCGCAGATATGGGACAACGGAGGAGGCAATCCTTGTGGCAAATCCGCTGATCGATCCGGATGATCTGGTTGTTGATGCCATTTTAGCGGTTCCGCTCGGATTTCCGTTGGTTCCGCAGATGGTAAAATATACGTCGGTCTTAACACAGTGGATCATAGACGGGCTTGTGGTGCGCTATCCGTTTTTGTCGGCTGGTGTCATAGGAAAAAGTGTGATGGGAAAGGATATTCACAGTCTTTGGATCGGAACCGGTGAGAAGCAGGTATTTTACAGCGCATCTTATCATGCCAATGAGAGCATTACAACGCCGGTGCTCTTAACATTTGTGGAGGAGTATGCAGCAGCTTATGCGGCAGGTGGAAACATTGTTTTTTCATCGGCTGTCCGGGAGGAACATAGTGGACAGACGGGCATGGGGCAGGAATCCGTCGATGCGAGGACGTTATTTGATGAATACAGGCTCTGCATGGTGCCGCTTGTGAACCCGGATGGGGTGGATTTAGTCAATGGCCTGTTAAACAGCGGTATTTATTACCGCAGGGCAAGGCAGATTGCGGATGATTATCCGGCGATCCCGTTTCCGGATGGCTGGAAGGCAAATATTGACGGGGTAGATTTAAATCTGCAGTTTCCAGCGGGCTGGGAGATGGCAAAGCAGATCAAATTTTCCCAGGGGTATGATAAACCGGCACCGAGGGATTTTGTGGGGGAGGCACCGCTTACCGCACCGGAGAGTGTGGCAGTATATGAGCTGACAAAAGAGAATGATTTTTTACTGATCCTTGCATATCATACACAGGGTGAAGTCATTTACTGGAAATATCTTGATTATGAACCGGCAAGATCAAAAGAGATCGCAGATTATTTTGCCAGTGTGAGTGGTTATGCGGTGGAAGAGACACCAAGTGCCTCCGGTTATGCCGGATATAAAGACTGGTTTATCGAGGAATATGACAGACCGGGTTATACGGTCGAGGCGGGTATGGGAGAAAATCCACTGCCAATGACACAGGTTGAGAGGATTTATCATGACAATAAGGGAATTTTGGTTGGTGGTATGACACAGTTGCGCTAAAATCAGAAGAAAAGAAGCGGCAGAATAAATAAGAATCCTGTCCCACAGGATTCTCTGCCTGCACACAAACCTGTGATACAAATGGAAAGGTTATTTTCATTGAAAAGTGGGTAAAAATGGAAATTTAAAACAGCGTAACAGGCGGCTGAAAAAGGAGAATGTGAAATATGGTAAAAATAGATCTGATTACCGGATTTTTAGGTTCCGGAAAAACAACATTTTTAAGAAAATATGCTTCGCATCTGATTGCACAGGGGCAGAATATCGGAATATTGGAAAATGATTTTGGGGCAGTCAATGTGGATATGATGCTGCTTGGTGATTTAAGGGGGGATAACTGTGAACTTGAGATGATATCGGGTGGCTGTGATACTGACACGCACCGGAGACGTTTTAAGACCAAACTGATCTCCATGGGAATGTGCGGATATGACCGTGTGATCGTGGAGCCGTCCGGGATCTACGATGTGGACGAGTTTTTTGACACACTTCATGAGGAGCCGTTAGACGGCTGGTATCAGATTGGAAATGTCATCACAGTTTTGGATTCAAATCTGGAAGAAGACCTGCCGGAAGGCGCAGAATTTCTGCTTGCATCGCAGGCGGCAAATGCAGGGTGTGTTGTTCTTAGCAAGACACAGGAGACAACGGAAGAGGAACAGAAAAATGCCGTTTCCCATTTAAACCGTTCCCTGAACAATATTGGATGTAAGAGACAGTTTGACGAAGTTTTTGCAAAAGACTGGGATAAGCTGACGGATGAGGACTTTAAGCAGTTGTTATCCTGCGGATACCACATGGAAAACTATCGCAAGCCGGATCTGACACAGGAAAAAACATTCCAGTCCCTCTATTTTATGAATATGCACCTGACGGAGAAAAAATTACAGGAAGCCGCAAAAAAATTGTTCCTGGACAAGTCCTGCGGAAAAATATTCCGTATCAAGGGATTTATGAAGAATGAAAAAGAGCAGTGGATCGAGATGAATGCCACCAAAAAGAATCTGGTGATCTCGCCGATCAAAATGGGGCAGGAAGTCATCATTGTGATCGGGGAACAGCTGGATGAGGATGCGATACGCAGCTGCCTGGAAGCATAGAATCTTAATTGCATTGAACAGTACAGAAATGAGGAGTACCATGCAGACATATTATCAATGTTACTGGAACAAAACCAGTGAGGAAAATATAAGGATTTTGCGCATGTTTGGTGAGTCAGAGGAGGCAGTTGTGCCGGAGATGATAGCCGGACGTGCGGTGGTGGAGGCAGGAGATTACTGCTTTGCGGTGTCCGAACATCTGCCGGCAGAGTATGGGTGCACGGTCTGCATCTATGACACAGAGGAAAAAACATGGCAGGAGATACCGGCAGATGGGGCGGACTGGAACACACGCCTTGTGGAACTTAGTGGTGCCAGGTTAAAAAAGCTGACACTGCCGGATAATATGCGCAAAGTGGGAAACTATGCATTTTATAACTGCACTGCCTTAGAGATGCTCGTGACCGGAAAGTATCTGGAAGAGATCGGAAGCGATGCTTTTATGAACTGTAAAAAGTTTCATTTTCTGACGGTACGCTGTGATGTGGGGGAGCGCAGCGGGGCAAATCAGATCTTAAGCCGGATTTCTGCAGATATGGAAGTGACATTTCAAGGAAAAACTGGGCAGACAGCCGTCTTTTATCCTGAATATTATGAGAGCTATGATGAGATCGCTCCGGCACATATTTTTGGGCGGAGTATCGAGGGAGAAGGCTTCCGGGCAAGGCAGTGTTTTAAGGAGGGAGTCCCGGATTTAAGCCAGTATGATACGATTTTTCCGAAAGCATGTGCGGAGGAAAAAGAAAATACGCTGCTTCACATTTTAAGCCTGCGGCTGCGTTATCCGGTCAGTCTCACGGATGAGGCGAAGGAGCGGTATGTGGCACATTTAAGGGAGCAGGAATTATATATCATACCCAAACTTGTAGGACAAAAAAACATGGAACGGATCACATTTTTCTGTGAAAATGGCTGGATCACACAGGCGGCAGTCAAAGCCGGATTAGAACAGGCTTCCCGGATGGAGTGGGCAGAGGGAACGGCAGAACTTTTGCATTTGCAGAGAAAATACTTTACAGAACAGAAAAAAGAACGATATTCATTTGATGAACTGTGGTAAAAGAATGTTAATCTACTGTAATTTAAAGGAGAAACCCAAATGGCGCATATACAGACAGAGTCAGAGTGGCAGGAAGAGATGTCGGCAAAGATCGTGGAATTTGTACGGCATGAATTATACATGGAACTGCGGTATTTAAAACTGGCATTATCGCAGTTACAGTTAAAGTCCGATCCAGATCTGCGGGCATTTGCGACGGACGGTGCGTATCTTTATGTGGCACCGGAATGGCTGATCGGGATTTTTGAGAAAAATGCACAGTATTTAGGCCGTGCATATCTGCACACGGTATTACACTGCATTTTTTCACATCTGTGGATCGGCGGAAACAGGGACAGAAAAACGTGGCATTTAGCGTGTGATATCGCAGTGGAATACACGATCGACCAGATGCAGGCGGAGTGTACAAAACGTATTTTAAGCTGGACGAGAAAACAGATGTATGACAGGCTGAAAGAGCAGAAACAGGGGATTTCCGCGGCAGTGATATACCGGATGATCGAGAACGAAGAGCTGGAACAAAAGATTCTGCTGCAAAAGGAATTTTACACGGATGACCATTGTTATTGGCCGAAAAAAGAGGACGGACAGGCAAAGCAGGAACAGGCGGTAAGAAACCAGAACCAGTGGAACAAGATCGCAAGGCAGACGAAGATGGAACAGGAGATGCGCGGCGGCGAGACGACGGACGGCGAAGATTTATTTCTGGCGCAGGCGGCAGCGGAAAAGAGCAGAAGAAGTTATAAGGATTTTTTGCAGCGTTTTTCCGTGCTGCGCGAGGAAATCGGAGTGGATCCGGAGGAGTTTGACTTAAACTACTATACCTATGGATTGAAATTATATGGAAATATGCCGCTGATGGAGCCGCTTGAGAGTCGTGAGGTAAAAAAGATCCGCGAGTTTGTAATCGCGATCGACACCAGTTACTCGACGAGTGGTACTCTGGTGGAACAGTTTTTAAAGGAGACGTTTTCTATTCTGACGCAGAAAAACAGCTTTTTTGCGCAGTCAAAGATCCGTGTGATCCAGTGTGATAATCAGATCCGGTCGGATGTGGAACTGAAAAGTGAACGGGATATTGCGGCACTGATGCAGGAGTTTACGTTTGCGGGCGGCGGAAGCACAGATTTCCGGCCGGTGTTTTCATATATCAACGATCTGATCGAGCGTGGGGAACTGAAAAATCTAGGAGGGCTTTTGTATTTTACGGATGGCAGGGGGGCTTATCCGAAAATAAGACCGGAGTATCAGACGGCATTTTTGTTTTTAGAGGATTATGACGACGCGGTGGTTCCGCCGTGGGCGATCCGGCTGAAGTTAGAGCCGGAGGAATTTAAAGAAAAACGCAGTGCATCATGAAAATTGTGAAACAGGAAGCGGCATAGAGAATAAGTATGAGAAATTAAAACATGCGGTGGCAGAGGGCAGAAAAGTTCTGTTCTTCGGTACCGGAATCCGGGAAGAGTATACGATTCCCGGAACTTACTGCACGGATTTCTGGTGTTATCCGATGTTTGCGTCAATCTCCGAGAGCATGAATAGACCAAAACCGGTAGGAACGATGGGACTTTATATTCAGTCAGAACATCTGGCACTGGCAGAGTTTGTGACAGAAGAATATGAGACACCGCAGTGGTGGGATATCATAACGGATGCAAAAGCTGCAATTTTAGACGGAACAGATATCGAACCGATCGTCTGGGTGATCGACAATTTTAGATTGAAAAATTGTATGGATGATAAAATCAAGAATCTTGAAGAAAGACACAAAAAATAATTAAAAGCATGCGGTTTTTATAATTTTAGAAGCTGCATGTTTTTTTGTGACAGGAAATTTTACAATCTGATAAAAATGCATTTTCGCAGAAAATTCATGCAAAAAAAGTCCAGAAATTACAGTATTTGAGAAAAACGACAACTGTTATAATAAATTCTGCGTCAACAAATTAAAAATTAAGTAAATATAAACAAAATGTGAAAATTTGGTGAAATATATTCTACAAAAAAAGAAGTAGAAAAATGTGCAGATCATATAAAAATAATTGAAAATATTGACGCAAAATAATACAATATATATAATAAAAATTAAGTTAACGATAACTTAAATATTAACAAGGTTAACAAAGTTATCAAAGCTAACAAAGTTATCTTGGAGGGTTCGAAGGTTAGAAACACTGTTATAAATAAGAGGGGGATAGCTGTGAAGATGGGATTTTTGAAACAGGGGGGTTCGGGTGCACTGGCGGCAGTGATGATTTTTACATCCGGAGGGCTTTGTATAGGGCAGAGTGTGACATTTCATGCACAGACAAAGGCAAAGACATATACGAAGAAGCTCTGTACACATTAAAGACAGGTGGTTATAGTGTTACAGTTAGTCTTAATGGTAGCACGCAGCAAATAGCACAGGAAACATTAGACAGTGAACTTTCAAAGTTCAGCACAGATAGTGATATGCAAGGTGCCTTGACGGTAGTCGATAACAGTACCATAGCAGCATTACACTTCAGGTATGTCAGTTGATTCTTTGAATAGATTATATAATTCGGAATCTAGCGTTTATGAGCGGAATGAATTTATATTAACGCAAGATAGAAAAGATGATATTATTACTATTTTTCAACATGTTATTTCAGATTTGATGAAGATCTTTCAGATTACTGAGAGCTCATTTAGTGAATTATTATTTAGAAATGATAAGAATTATAATAAGGATATTGTTTTTATTGTGATGTTTTTATCTTTTGCCCAATTGTATTCTGAAAACTATTTTGTGGAAGATTACCGAAAGCTTAATTCTGTATTAAATAACATAGCTGATGCTGAAATGAAAGAGATAATCAATAGTTCAGCATACATTTGGAATCCGAGCGTAAGAACACATTTAATAGATCGCATTAAAAATATCATGAAAGGATATATGTCCTTTCATGAAACTGATCCAAAATGGAATGCTGAGTTTATAGCATTTTTAAAGAAGTTATTTGCTGAGAATCAGATGTGTGATTTTAAAATTGGAGTACACGATCTACGTTCAGGGCAGGAAAATGATAGTGTGATTCCTAAGTGTGTGATGACGTTGACAGCAATGGCTAATACAACGCCTCATAAAGAAGGTGTTGTTGTTTTAGGGATATCTGACAGGGAAAGTGATGCAGGAGATTTTAGCGATTTTTATAAAACAGAAGTATTACAGTACAATAATTTATTTGTTTCAGGTGTAACAGCTGAAGCAAATAAATTTTATGGATCCATACAGAATTTTACCAGACATATAAAGGAAATTATTGAAAAGCAACATGTAAATCCTGAAGTGATTCAATATATACTCACTAATATGGGTATTGTGAGATATGGTGATAAAGCACTTGTTGTTTTGAAGCTAAAGACAGATAAACCTTTATTTTACGATGACAAGATGTATGTCAGGTACGAAAGTCATAATAATCTGGTGAAGAATGGTTCTCCTGAGTTTTATGAGGTGCTTAGTAATTTCAAAGAAAATATTACAGTTACACAAACTGTAAATAGAAAATCAATAAAGAAATTGGATGCATTTTAAAAAAATAGAAATCTCAAAACCACACAACAAAAAATAAGCTATAATAAGAAAGTGAAAAAGAAAAACAAGGAAAACGAGGAAATAGATAAAACACCGGAGGTAAGAGTTATGAAAACAATCAAAAGAGTAAAAACAACAAAGTTAGCTATAGCCTTTTTAGCACTTATACTTTTAATAGTGGCACCGACAACAGTAGAAGCGAAGACAAAGAGTTATATGAAGTTCGAATCCTACGAAGGGCTAATGACATTCGACAACGGCGGCACCAAGTTAGTGATGTATGAGGGAGAGTCAATAAGAAAAGTTGCGCCTAGTGAAGTAAGGCTTTACAATGGTAAAGTAACTAATTTCGTTGGTAGTAGTTCTTGGGAGAACTACAAGCTTACCTATTCAAAAAAAGGTATCGTGACATGCACAACGTCTAATACGACGCATTATAATACGATTACTGCAAAAAAAGCAGGTACAGTAACAATAAAGTTCAAGCGTTATAATTTTGGAGGTAACTATAAAGATTACGGTCATGAGGGAACTTTAAAAGTAACCGTAAAGAAAGCTCCAAAGAGATCCATCACAATGGCAAAGAAATCTATCACATTAGTGAATGGTAAAGAGAGCAAGCTTTCCATAAAATCCGTAAAAGGTTTAAGTGGCAAAGAAGTAACCTACAAGTCAAGTAATAAGAGAGTAGCTACTGTAGATAAAAATGGAGTAGTGACAGCAGTAGGTTCCGGAAAAGCCAATATAACGGTAACTTCAAAGACCAATAAAAAAGTAAAAACCACAGTAAAGGTTAAGGTTATTTCCAGAGGTACTGTAAAAACTGATTACACAAAAAAAGGAAAGAAAAGTATAGAAGTAAATAAGAGCGAGGTAGAGATAGGTGTTTACGAGAGATGGGCTTGCTTTGGAAGACATCAAAAAGGACAACATACCTACGATGGTAAAGATAGTAAAGGGGAGTACATTGATTTCCCGTCAGCCGAGAATGATTCTATGGAAGCACTCAATCGAAGAAATGTTTTAAAGAAAGCTGAGAAGGAAGGACGTTTCCAGATAAAGGTAACAAAGCTCACAGGAGTAGCTAGCAAAGAGGTAGTTTACAAATCCTCTAACCCGAAGATTGCTACAGTTACAAGAGACGGTAGAATAGAGGGTAAAAGGGTAGGAACGACAGTAGTAACAGTAAGTTCGAAGTCAGATCCTAATGTAAAGGCTACGATAGTAGTGAAGGTAGCAGACTGGAAAGCATGGTTGGATGGAATCTACTTTATAAGTAAGCAGGGAGCAGATTATACAGGTTACTGTGTTTTGGAATTGTATGATTCTGCTTGTTACGATTGCACAGTAACGTGTGATTGGAATGTAACGATCAGTGATGAGAGTATCGCGAAAGTCCTGACTGCTCAATACGGTAAAGATATTTTGTTAATAAAACCAGGAAAGGTGAGAATTACGGTACAGTCTAAGGACGGTCACTCATTTAAATACTCTTGGGTTGTAACTGCCACAGATAAGTTTGCTGACCAAGTTAACCCATCTTTTCATGATGATGCAAATTTCAGAGTTGAATAGTAAGGTAGAAAAATAGGGGATTGACAGAAATGTCATCCCCTATTTTTTAATGTGGGAAGTGAATTAATTACAGAATAATTAAATTTATAAAAACTTGAAACCATAATTCAAATGCAACGTAGTTATAATGAAGTGCAAAGGAGAGGTGGTGTAGAATCACTTAGTAAAGATGTGATTTGATAGTGTTGTAAGAAAAGTTGTTGAAGTCATAAAATTTCCTCCTTTGCTTCAGCGTGAGTTCCACAGCTCACGCTATTTAAAAAAGTTATAGTTGATAGTTTGCCAAAATCCTCAATTATAGCTATGGTGATCAAATTTAGTCTTGAAATTACGATTAAAGTGTGTTAAAACAAATACTGCTGTTGATTTAAAAATCGCAATTTCAAGACGACTTGTTAGGATTAAGGACAGTTAAGCTTTAATACGACTGATTCTCCTTTCAAGTAGCTAGGCTGCGAGTTAGTGTTTGTCGGAACACTCTGCTATGGGTACAAAATTTCATGTTTTTAAATAGCACAAAATCAACTCAATGTCAATAGCTTTTTTAAAATAGGGTTTCCTAGAAATAGGAACCCTATTTTTTATGTGGGATAGCTAAAAAGTGAAGGAAAAACAGATACATCAAAGATGAGTAGTGAGTAGGGTTCCATTTTGGAACCCTATTTTTAATGTGGAAAGATCACATACGGTAAGTGATGAATTCCATAGCCTGAATGGTCTCGGTGGTGAGTTTATTATCTTCATACCTGTTGTAATGAAAAGTAACATATTCACCATATATATAAACGAAATTATTTATATGAGGCAACTTAATAACATTATCATTTTTACGAACATAAGTTCTTATTGTAGTGATTCGAAAAATCTGGTAATATGAAAGGAAATTTAATATGTTGTCATTTTGGGAAACAAAATTAAACATAAGAGATAGGAAGGGGCAAATTATGAACTTGGAAAGCATCTTAAGCAGTGTTAAGACGAGTGCCAATTCTTTCAATCTTAACGATTCGTTTAAAACAATAAGATATATTTCAGACGAAGAATATTCAGACACTGTACATAAATATGTAGAACCTATGTTTACCGAAACTATGCGTTCACTGAATAGTCAATCCCCTAGATTTATTTTATTTTCAGCACCAGGTGCGACTGGGAAAACTGCATTGGCTCAACATATTTGTTATTCAAAACATGGAATATACTGGGATTTGCCAGATAGTAGAGTTGCAGAATTTAGTTTGCAAGGTGCTATTCAAAATGCAGTTGGTGTAGAATATTTAAGCGACTTTTATAAAAGTATAAAAAATGGAGATGATTTTTTAGTTATAGATGCATTTGATGAGGCAGAGGCTGGATCAGGTCGTACCGGAATAGAATTCTTTTTACGAGATTTAAATACAATAACAAACGATTGTGATCACATATGTGCTATTTTGATGGCAAGAACAGAAAGTGCGCTATTTATTAAGAATTATTTATTACATAACAATATACCGTTTGTTCATTATGAAGTTGGATATTTTGCAGAATATAATGCAAAAACTTATATTAAATATGGGTTAGAAAAGTCAAAAGTTCCAGTGACAGATGTTGTCGATCAGTGCATTGAAGCACAATTTAGAGAAATAAAAAGAATTCTTTTAAATGAAAACACAGAATCCTTTTTAGGTTACGCACCTGTTCTCAATGCATTATCTGCTTCTTATGATGAAGAGAGAAATACATTAAATTTATTGACAAAAACAAAAGATTCTGATAATAATTGTCAATTATTAAAAAGAATACTTGATGATTTATTAATAAGAGAAAGAAATAAATTTTTAAAGGCTCTTAGGATTAAATTACCAAAAGTAATAATTCAATCTAACTCTATTTATGATAAAAACGAACAGATTTTAAGGATATTTGGCATACTTGCATATAGAGATATGAATCTTTTTGTTCCAAATATAGATGACTCTATCCCAATAGAATATTATGAAGAATATTTGGAAGTTGTGAATACTCAATTATCTCAACACCCTTTTGTGAAAATACTTGAACGGAATGGTGTAACAGAATATGATTTTACTGGAACAGCTTTTCGTGATTTTGTAATAGCTTATGTTTTAGCAGAAAAAGATTTAAGTGATTTTGTACGTGAATATATTAATGATTGTACTAAATATTGCCCTTCTCAATTATTAGTGGAGTTTTATAATATTTTTTCAGATGGCAATATAGATGGCAATGATATTCCTTTAATGTATAATTCCTTTAAAGCACGTGCTCAGGTTGGCGATAAAATAACTCTTCATATAAATGGAGACTGCAGTGATTGCTCTGTTGAATTCATATTTGAGAGAGATAAATCCAAAATTGAATCTCTTGAATTTGGAATCAATAATTTAGAAAATGGTATTTATATAGATCAATTATCTAATTGTTATGTGGATGTAGATGGTAAGGTGTATATAGGTAATTCTAAAAATGAGGCAAGAATTTATAACTCCGTGATAAATTGTGATACTATAATTTGGAGAAGTGAAAAAGTTTCTATTGAAGCATATTCACCTGGGGACTGTACTTTAATTGTTAATAATATGGATTATTCTACAGATACATTGCCAATGTTTGAAGTAAAAACAGATGATAAAAGAAATTTCAAGGTAAATTGTGATAATTTGAAAGGTTATTTCAAATTGATACCTTATCAGTTTAATGATATTACTGGTGACTCTGTGAATGATTATGCATCATTTGCTAATTTGATTAGACGGATATTTAGCTGTCTTCGTTCACATAGCAAAGATGCTCCTGCTAGAAAAATTGACTTTATCAACAATCGAATAATCAGTTTAAGTGATTACAAAAAAAGCATTTTGGAATTTCTTTTAAAGAGTGGCATTTTGTACACAGATGCCCAGGATTGGTTATATAAGTTGGATACAGATAAACTTTCAACTTACTCGATTAAGTGGCATGATGTAAGGGATGGTAATTTCAATTCTTTGGAGATGTTATATAAAACTTATAAAAAGCTTGATGAAGACATCATATAAGGGTGTCTTCTATTTTATTGAGATGAGTAGTGAGTAGGGTTCCAAAATGGAACCCTATTTTTTATTTACTAAAAACGTAGAAGTTGTAGAATGGAGGAAAAGTAAGATATGGGAGATTACAAAATGGTCACAGAAGTTAATGTAAATAAGTGTACGATAAATGATTTGTTCGTACAGTACGTTGAAAATCGGCTATATGTGAATCGTAAATATCAGAGAAAATTGGTGTGGAATATTTATGATAAGAAATTACTTATTGATTCCATCATTCGTGGTGTGCCCTTACCAACTCTTTTACTCTCTGAATACAAAGAGAATGGGAAAACATATATAGAGATAGCGGATGGAATGCAGCGTACAGAGGCAATTATTTCATTTCTACTTGGGGATGGTGCTAGAATATAAATAGTACAAGCCAAAATGAGAAATTCCAAATACACATAAGCATGGTACAATAGAAACATGCTGAAGGAGGATCTCATATGGCAAAGCAACATGACAAACAATTTAAACTTGATGCAATCCAGTACTATCAAGATCATAAAGATCTCGGAGTACGTGGATGTGCAGAAAATCTTGGCATCGGCTACAGTACATTAACAAAGTGGCTGAAAGACTTCCGAGAATCAGGTGATATTCCTGTTCGTGGTTCTGGTAATTATGCATCTGATGAGCAGAAGGAAATTGCCCGTCTCAGACGTGAATTACGTGATGCCCAAGATGCACTTGATGTGTTAAAAAAAGCAATCAACATTCTGGGAAAATGACGGAAGTCATTTATCTCGAAGTGACTGAGAAGACAGAAGCTGCCAAAAAGGCTGGACGCCGGGTTTCCGTCTCCGGAATGTTGAAATTTTTAGGTGTCTCTCGCTCAGGATATCTTGCATGGCTCCACCACGTACCTTCTGATACAGAAAAACGTCGTGAAGCTGTAAAAGCAAAAATACAGGATATTTATGATGATTCCAAGCAGAACTACGGCGCTCCGAAAATCACTGTAGAACTGCGAAAAACCGGTGAAGTCATTTCGGAAAGAACCGTTGGTACATATATGCGCCAAATGGGAATCCGTGCTCAGTGGAGACCAGCTATGAAAAGTCAACCATAAATTAGTAAAAAATTTCTTTTTCATATCGGTGGTAAAAAGGGTAACTTTAATAGAGCTCCCTTAGGGTGCTTTTTCAAAATCTATCGATATTGGTATACAGACCTCTTATTTGAGGTTAAATTCGACATTGTCGGTGAGCATCTTCCAGATGACTCTGACAAGTTTGCCGGAACAATGCCCAAGTGCATTGTAGTGAGACCGGCCTTCAGCTCTCTTGGCATCATAATAAGCCTTGAAGGTTGCGTTGTTTCTGACAACGTTCCAAGCTGCATTTACAAGGGCATATCGTAAAACACGAGAGCCACGTTTGGACATCCTTGTTGTCTTAGCCTGAAAGTTACCAGACTGATAAACAGA
>ENA-USUA01000132-USUA01000132.1-human-gut-metagenome-genome-assembly--contig:-NODE-132-length-57724-cov-4.908720_pt1 | contig 57724 bp, 51 predicted proteins | sample MGYA00250057_ERZ773390 | MGnify/ENA primary metagenome ERZ773390 (study PRJEB29103, sample SAMN06111941) | human gut metagenome | biome: human gut; feature: ankylosing spondylitis patient; material...
GTAAGTGCGCCTAAACTGGGACTTGTCTTCTTCGTATATGAGGATGGTTCCTGCCAATCGCTGAGGTCCTTGTTTTATGTACAAAATGTTGAGTTAAATCTCTATTGTCAAATTTCTCTTACTAAACAATACTGCTTTAGTCCCATCCCCTTCTCGACAATCCCAAACACCTTAAATCCAAAATGCGCATAAAACGCCACATTCTTCTCATTATGTGTCTCCAGCGAGATCATCATCCGATGTTCCTCCGCATAGCGGATCGCGTCATCCATAAGCTTCTCCGCAACTCCGTGGTGCTGCACATTCGGGCTCACCGCGAGATAGATGATATGTAAACGGTTCTCCTGGTGGAGCTGGGCGGTCCAGTGGGAGTTTAAGTAATCACGTCCCCTGATAAAATTCCACAGCGTCTTTAAGCTCTTATCCTCCTTGATCAGATACTCATCTGTCTTCAAGGATGCCCACGCCTCCGTCAGGTAAAAGCGGACCGGATCATACTCCTCCGCCTCATCGGAGACGACCAACAGTCCGTTTAACTCCGGGCTGTCCGCAAAAATCTCACATGTCTCATAAAATTCATTCAGATCACACTCAAAAAGCTCCGGCATCAGCCGTTTTCTCGTCTCGGCATCCGGGATCAGAGTCTCATAGAGCGGGTCCCTGGCAAAACATTCTACCAGCATCTTCTGGAGCCTGGGCAGATCTTCTCTCTGTACCCGGTACAATATCTGGCTGTCCATAACTAAAAATCTAACACCTCTTTCGCTTTTTTTAACCCCGCCGTCAACGTATCCACGGCCTGGGTCATATATCGTATATCATCGTCAAAGCAGACAAGCTGCTCTTCTTCCATTTTTCTGAGAGCGGCAAGTTCCTCCGACACGTCATGTCTGCCTTCCGCGATCTTCTTTTGGAGGCTCTTGACCTCCTTCGAGAGATCCACATGGTGGACGATCCGTCCGGCACCCCACTGTAACCGGTCACAGTCCTGATTCAGGACATATTCCGTAAAGTAGTGGTACACTTCATCATCGAACTGGAACGCGTACTGGTTGTTGTCCACCAGGTACAGGGCATCCAGAGCCCCCTGCACATCCCTGTTCTCCAGGCTCCGGACCGCGTCGCAGATATGGCGCAGATTGCTCTGGGCAGCCTCGTGGGGGAACAGAACCTCATCGTGCCAGTTCAGCCGGACGAAATAGTCCTGGCATTTGCGGAATAGGTAAAGAAGCTGTTTCTGGAGCGCAGCGTTTCTATCATTCGCTTCTGTATCCGCTGCATTTTCGCCACGTTGAACAGTCGCACTTTCCGCTTCATCCGCCCCATCGGCCTCGGATTTTTCTTCTATATGAGATTCTTGACCACCTTTATGTATACAGCATGCAGCATCGGCATTCTTCACATCATTAATTTCTTTTACCTTCCGGTACACCTCATCCGCGATCTTCTTCGCCTCAGCCGTCCGCTCCAGCAGAACCCGGAGACTCTTCTCGTCCTCCCGTCCCGTAACCGGTCTGACGCTCTCCTGGAGCGCCTGGAGCGTTCTTCCAACATTCACCGGCGCAACTTTCACCCGGTCGAATGCCATGACAAGAAGTCCATACAGCTCATGGTGGAACCGGAACACATCCGCGTTGTAATACTCGTCGTTGTCAAACTGGGAGTGATAATGGGTCTCCATAAACTCCGCGCTGCTAAATTCATTCACCATGGACGGAATTCCTGAGATCGCAACGGAGAAATCATCTGACCACGTCTCGATCGGGCACTGGACCCCGAGACCTTCCGGGTAGACCTTTCTCGCGTCCACAGGAAACTCTTTCACAAATTCTGTCAGGAAGTCTTCATATTCGTAGGTGGACCGGATCGCGTCCCAGGGATTGTGGGCGTAGGCCGGGAGCTCGAAATTCAGGTCCGCGATGACCTTTCCCTGCCATTCCGGCCGGAGCTTAAATACCTGCTGCCATGCACCGGTAGACCAGTCATACTTGGAGTTCTCGATCCCCCATTCCTCCGCCGCCATACAGCAGAAAACGATGGTCTTCTCAGGTTTATATCCAATCTCTAAAAGCGTCCTGGCGATCCCAAACATCAGCGCGATAGCGCAGTTATCATCCTGAAATCCATCAAAATAAGAGTCATAATGGCCGCTGAGCAGGATCATGTCCTCCGACCTTCCGGGAATGGTTCCCCAGACATTATAGGACGGCATATTTTCCTTCACTACGGATTTCGCATCAAACTGTACCGTGATCCGCGGTGTCTCCTTTAATGCCGCTTTCAGGATCTCCGCATCCTTTCTCGACATGGAAAACGCCGGGGCGTCCTTCGGTCCTGCGATATCCTGGGCATTTAACGCCTCACTGTCGATCTCCCCATAGCCGTTGTCCTGAACCGCGATCACCGCCGCCGCGCCCTTTAAGCGGGCCTGATATACCGGATAGTTGATCCACCACTCATCTCGCTGATTGATATCCACCATCACAAGGCATCCTGTCACATCCACGTCGTCATAGTCCGCTTCCTTTCCGCGTCCGGCGTAGACAAGTGGATACTCTTTCCATCCATCCGTCACAAACTCCGTCTGATAAGCGCCGAGCTGGATTTCATGTTTTTCTCCGTCTCGGTCCGTAAACCGCATGACCGCCTTCTCAAACTCCCAGGAATCCAGACAGATCTCATCTTTATGGATATCAGAGAGCCCGATCCGCTCCATCTCCGCCTTCAGGAATTCCCCGGTATCAAATTCCGCCTTCGATCCCGCTGTGCGGTAGCCAAGGACCGGATTGCTCTTAAATTCCTCCATCTTCTTTGCGAGGCGGTAGGAATATCCGATATCCACTGCCTTTAAATATGTTTCTTCGATCTTCCTTCTGTCACTCTCCAAAGCTGTCAACCTCCTTATCCCACCTCTGCGGGCCTGCTCCCTGAAACCGGGAAGTATTACAAACTCCGCCGTATCCTGCTCACTGTTTTCCGTGATGCGGACACGCCGGAGTTTCATAATTTTTCTTTAGTTTTCTGCCTTATTCCCGGCTCCGCTCTCTTCCTCAGCGCCTGCTCTCTCATGAGTCGCATTGACCTCGACCTGAGTTGCCTGAACTGCCGCCTGAGCATCCGCATGTGCAGCAGCTTCCGGGTTCGGAACAGTACGCTTTGTGATCGGCATCTGGAGATTAACGCCAAATGGGTTTACAACCACTCCCTTTGCCTCTTTTACGAGGATGCTCGGGATCTTATCTGCGGTTACCGCGATCGCTTTGAACTGGTTCTTCGAGTTGAATTTTCCGAACTCAATGATGTCCGTAAAGATCGGCTGGTACGCATCACCGTTTTTCTGTTTTAATAACGGAACGCCCGCACCTTCCTGAAATGCGGTGATGTATGTTCCGCGTGTGAAATCCGCAAGGATCTCCTCCTGCATCTCCTTTAACTCATCCGGCATCTTCTCGAATTTCTGTCTGCGAAGCTCCTGCATAAAGTACAGGGCGGTCAGATGAAGGCTCGGGTTCTCGATCCAGGTTTTCTTCTCTTCTTCCGGTGCATCCGGCTTATTCTGGCCCGGACGGTTCACAAGCTCCGAAAGCTGGATCCGGCACTCGCTCTCCATATACTGGTCTACCATCAGGCAGTTTACACCCATCGTGTAAAGGTTTCCATAAAAGTGAAGCATCTGGTTCGCGTCGACTTTCGCGATCTGTACCGGAATCTTCTCCTCGATGAGGCGCTTGCCCTCACGTCTGATATCTTCTTCCTTAAAATAGAGCAGAACTTCGTCATCGAATGTCTCTTTGTCGCATACCACATACGGCATTTTTGTGCACAGAGACATGATAACATAGATCTCCTTTGCGTTTCTTAACTGATTTAAAACCTGCTGTTTATCCATTTTTTCTTTCCCTTTCGGTATTCATGCTGCGGCTTTTGTCACCTTTTCCGGTGCATATCTCCCTCTGATGAATATTCTTTCCATAATTATTTTTCGTAAATGCGCAGCCATACTGAACAGTTACTTTTCATCCTTTTTGAGATCCGTCCCCGCTTTAATTGCAGCAGATGATCGGAATTCCCTTATATGCGTTCTCATACACCTGTGCTGCTACCTTCGGCGGCAGGTTGATGCATCCGTGGGAACCGTTTGTCTGGTAGATCGTTCCGCCGAACTTGCTTCTCCAGTCCGCGTCATGAAGTCCGATCCCACCGTTGAACGGCATCCAGTATTTTACAGGAGCCGCATAATCTTCTCCCTTTAATACACGGTCTTTCTGTTTATAATACAGCTCAAAGAGTCCCGGAGGTGTCGTGTAGTTCTTTGACACGTTTCCGGATACGAACGGGCTGTCGATGATCACTTTTCCATCTTTATAGAAATAGAGATGCTGTGTGGCAAGATCCACCTCGATATAAGTCTGTCCGAAATCATAACCATCGTGGGTCGCGCCGCGGCTCTCGTAGATCGGCTCGCGCTCCGTTGTCTGGCACGCTTTTACTGCCTCCACGAGGGCGTCTGTCTCGGCTGTCTGGTTGATCTTCCAGCCATATTTTCCGTATACAACAACATCCCGGCCGGATGTCGTCTTATACTTATGGTTTCCGTAAGTGTCATACTTATCCGCTAAAGACTTCACATATGCTACTGCCTTGTCACGGTCTACCTGGATCTCAGTGCCGTTCGTCCCAGTCACCCATTTTGCCAGTTCCAGACCATCCAGGGTCTCTCTGCTGGATCCAAACACATATGTAATCTGGATATCCTTGTATGCGTTTAATGTTGTGCAGAGCTGTACCAGGTTCGCGTCATCAGATTTTACGGTGATCTTTTTATAGCAATCCTCGTCTGCAAGCCGGATCTGTTTTTTCTGGCTTAAAAGTGCTGATTTAACGGCAGCCTTCATTTTATCCATATCCAGTTCGTTTCCCTGAACTTCTGGAACGATCGTAAAGGGTTTTCCTTCCTCGTAAGCAGAGATATACGCGTTGGAAGTCGGTGTTGCCGCCGTCACACAGTGCAGGTTTGCCAGCGCTGCGGCAAGCTTCCCGTCATCGAGAGTTGCCTCCACGGTCACTGTGTAGCTCTGGTCAGAGCCGGGCCCCGTCTTTCTTCCTGTGTCATTCTGCTCCTTTAAAATATCATCGACGCTGCCGGTAACGTTTAAGTGGTAACCGACATCGGTTCCCTTTAAGACTTCCAGGTTGCCGTCCGCGTCCTGTATTTTAATCTCGTAGTGTTCGTTGAAATAACCTTCCAGATATCCTTTCGCCTGCTGTGCCGTCTGCTTGGAGACATCCACCGCATTGATCGTAGTGCCGCGTACAAATTTTGCCGTATCGCTATCTGCCGCTGCCATCGCAGGAAACGCTGTTCCCACCACCAGCATGCCGATCACAGCGCCTGTCGGAAGAAGCATTCTTATTTTTTTCATGATTCCATCCTGCCTTTTTTATTTTCAGTTACCGGATTGCTCTCTTCTTGTTCGCCTCCGGCGCACAAGAAGCTCCGGGCGTTGCCCTTATACCGCTTTTCATTCAAAAGCGTTTATGCGAGCAAGCTTGCAGCACGCTTTCGACTGCAGATCGGCACAATCCAACTGTCATTCTCTATTTTATCCAACGCACTACATAGTGTCAAGGTGATTATTTCTTGCTTTTTCCTTGATTTTCTGCGGCAAATGTGCGGCTTTTCATAAAAAGTGTCACCATGCAGATCGGTCGATCAAAAACGGCAGAACCTGTCGCCAGCTGCTGCATTCGGACACATGACAAGCAAAAAACGACACACACCCGTCATTTCCCTGACAAGTCTGTGCCGTTTTCATGTTAAGTCTTCATTTTGCCTTGCTATTTTTCGATAATGCTCTCCACATCATCCATGCCCGCGCAGAGCAGCGCAAGCAGCAATGTCTGCTGGCAGCCCTTATACGCGCCCTCGACCTTAAACTGCTCGGAAAGCATATGCGCATGGATATCATAATCCGCGCCCATGCCGAGGCACACTGCCGGGAGTCCTGCTTCGAGAGCACGGTTGCAGTTTGTGGAACCACCGTTTCCAAGCTTCGGCTCCTCGCATCCAAGATACTCTGCCGCCGCCATGGCACCCTCTACGATCGGCGCATGGGCATCCTGATGACCGGCATTGACATCACAGATATGTTTTACATCGTATGTGATCGTATCCATGCCCCAGCGCTCTGTCTCCTCCTTGCATGCCTCATCGATGGCATCAAAGATCTTCTTGCGGAGCTTCTCAAGCTCTTCCTGAGAGTTCGAACGGAAGTTGAAACGGATCTGTGCCACCGGAACGATCGCATGGACAGCCTCGAAGCTTCCTGCCTGCATGGTAGTCACCGCAAATGTGGTCATCGGCTCCTTCGGAACCTGGATCTCGGAGATCTTCGCGATCGCACGTCCGGCCGCATGGATCGGGTTTGCTACCTTCGCGAAAGCTCCGCACGCATGTCCGCCGATGCCGTGGAAGTTGATCTCATATGTCTGGATTCCGGTCGCCTCATAGGTGATCTCCTGAAATCCCGGGCCGTCAACGGAAATGCTGGCATCCAGCTCCGGATGATGGTTTACATAATACTGCATTCCCTTTAATGCGCCGGTTCCTTCCTCCTGAACCGTTCCGACAAACTGGATATCGCCCTTTGTCTCAATTCCTGCCGCGTTTAAAGCGCGGATCGTAGACAGGACGGTCGCACATCCTCTCGTATCATCCACGATTCCCGGGCATTTGATAAAGCCGTCCTCACGGACGATCTCAAGCTTTGTATCAAGTGGGAATACCGTGTCCATATGTCCCTCTACAAGAACCTTCTTTCCACCGCCGGTACCTTTTCGGATGCCGACGCAGTTGCCGTACTCGTCGATATGGCAGTCTGTAAGTCCTTCCTCCTTAAACATTTCAAGAAGTCTCGCTGCCTTTTTCTGCTCATGGTTCGTCGGTGCCGGGATCAGGGTAAGCTCAATCTGTCTGTCGATGATCTCGTTCTGGTCATCTTCCATAAACTGAAGGGCTTTCTGAACCTTTGCATCCTTTGTCAGTGTGTCGAATTTCTTCTGAATCTTCTCGGAAACCTTATATTCCATCTGTCATTCCTCCGTTTTTCAATACTGAGTAACAGAAGCGGTCATCTCAGGCTGCCTCCTGTCCGATATTTTACCACAAAAAAGTTTTTTTGTGTATTTTTTATACGAACAAAAGTTTTTATGTCGCGAACACTCTCAAAAAAGAAGAGACCTGCCCGTGGCTTTCTTCCACTTTGGCAGGTCTGAATCTATGTATATGCTTTTACAGACGGATCACCATCTCATCTAACGGCATTCTGTCGGTGTGAAGTCTTGACGGATGCGCCGTCTCTGCCGGATATCCGAGCGGAAGCATCGCAGTCGCAACAAGTCCCTTCATCTCCGGGAACAGCTCATGAAGCTTCTCCTGGCTGAACATGCCGACATAGCAGGTTCCAAGACCGAGATCTGCCGCCTGAAGCATCATCTGTGTCGCCGCGATCGTCGCATCGATCTCCCCGTGGTTCTTCATATCTCCCTCACGGTTCCAGGCCTTCGCCGGATCATACGCGACAACAAGGATCACCGGTGCATGGAACTTGCATGCGGTGCACTCCTCTGCTTTCTCCAATGCCTCTCTGCTCTGCATCACAAGAATGCGCTGCGGCTGGAGATTGTGGGCAGTCGGTGCATTGTGGCCTGCCTCCAGCACCTTTTCCAGCTTTTCTGCCTCCACCGCGCGATCTGCATATTTTCTAAGAGAATATCTTTCTGCACATAATTTTTCGAAATCCATAATTGCCTCCTGTTTTGCGGTATCTCAAACATCTTCTCAGCTCGGCGAACTATAACTGCCCCAGCAGGACTTCCGCCTGATACCGCACATTTTGCGCCCATTATAGCCCACATCCGGTATTTTTTCAAATCTAATTTTATATTATGAGAAATTTTCCTGTTTTTTCAGCAGCTTCTTATACGTCATATCCATCCCGATCGCCCCAAGCGGTGCCGTGATCAGGATTGCAAGGACCGCTACTGACAACACGATCTGACCGCAGGCAAGTCCCATTGCCATCGGAACAGAACCGATCGCCGCCTGCACCGTCGCTTTCGGCAGATACGCGATCACCGTAAATACTCGTTCCTTCTTATCCAATGCCGTTCCCGTCATGCACACAAGAACACCGACAGCACGGAACACCAATGCCAGCAGGATCATGACAATCGCCGCGGCTCCGGCCGTCGCCGTATACCGGATATCAACCGCTGCGCCGACCAGTACAAATAAGACAACTTCCGCCGCGATCCAGAGCTTTCCGAATTTCTCCGAGAGTCTTCCTGAGACAGATTTCGGGCATTTGATCTTCAGAACGCATGCCATGCTGACTACGGCCAGCAGACCGGACACTGATACATAAGCCTTCACCCATGTCTCCACAGCCATCAGAAGGAAGGAAACTCCAAGAACGATCATGACCTTCATACTGTTTCTCACATAATGTGCTTTCGCATAGGCGGTCTCAAAAAAGAGGCTCAAAAGATATCCAACGACCGCGCCCAGCAGGATTCCAAGCACAATGGACACCGGGATATTTAAAAACTGCTTCATATCCGCCGTACCGCCCCGGGCCATCCCGGAAAATGTGGAAAACAACACGATTACAAAAATATCATCGCAGGACGCTCCCGCTAAGATCATCTGTGGAATACTCTTTTTCGTTCCATATCCGCTTTCCATGAGCTGTACCATCCTCGGCACTACGACCGCCGGAGACACTGCCGCCAGGACCGCGCCCATGACTGCCGCCTCAATTCTCGTTATCCCCAGGATCATCGGCGCACAGAGCAGATATCCACAAATCTCAAAGCTTGCCGGTACAAACGACATCATGACTGCCGGACGGCCTACTTTTTTCAGATCCGCAAGATTTAAAGAAAGCCCTGCTTTCAATAAAATAATAATAAGAGCCATCTGCCGGAGTTCCGATGAGATCGACAGGATCTTGTCATCCAGAAGACCTAAAACATGCGGTCCCAGAATAATTCCCGTGAACAGCATACCAATAATACGCGGCAGCCGCAGCCCCCCGCAGATTGCTGCGGCGGAAAGTCCCACTAAAAATATTAACGCAAGAGAGGTCAACATAATTACAGGATCTCCCCATATCGTCCCAGAAAGCTCCTCATTCTCTCATTATCGGATGCAAACACCTTCTCCGGCGTTCCCTCCTCGACGATCACGCCGCCCTCCATGAAGATCACGCGGTGGGAAATATCCCTTGCAAACGCCATCTCATGGGTAACGATCACCATGGCGATATTCAGATCCGCCAGAGAACGGATCACCTTTAACACCTCGGCTGTCAGCTCTGGGTCCAGAGCTGATGTGGGTTCATCGAAGAACAGGATCTTCGGGTTCAGCGCCAGAGCTCTCGCGATCGCCACACGCTGGCACTGTCCTCCGGATAACTGGCAGGGATAATAGTCTTCCTTGTCCGCCAGTCCCATCTTCTTTAACAGCTCTCTCGCTTCCTGATATACCGTCTCCTTGTCTCGCTTCTGCACATGGATCGGCGCGTCAACGATATTCTTCAGCACAGAATAATGCGGGAAAAGATTAAAATTCTGGAACACGAGACCATACTGGCTCCGGATCTCCTTCATGTCCTTCTTATCCGCATAGACCACATGTCCGTCCTTGTCCGTCCATGCCGCTTTTTTCCCAAGATATACGATCTCGCCGCCATCCATCTTCTCAAGCATTGTCGCGCACCTGAGCAACGTTGATTTCCCGGATCCGGACGGTCCGATGATGGATACGATTTCGCCCTCGCCGATGCTGATGGAGATATCCTTCAGCACAGACAGGTTCTCAAATGATTTTTCTACATGATTTAACTCTAACAGATTCATGATCCACAGACCTCCAGTCCTACCGGTAATAATCCAGCTTTTTCTCGATCCACTCCATAACGACAGCCACGATGAGGTTGAACACATAGTAGAAAATTCCGGCTGCGACAAACGGGATCATATTTGTCTGGGATGCTGCCAGGGCTTTCGCGATCGTGAACATCTCAGCGACACTCAGGGTGAATGACAGGGACGTATCCTTTACAAGTGTGATCACCTCATTTGTGATCGACGGCAAAATGCGCTTGATGACCTGAGGCAGAATGATCTTGAAAAAGGTCTGAGCCTTCGTGTAGCCAAGGATCTGTGCCGCCTCATACTGGCCGATCGGCATCGACTGAATGCCGCTGCGGTAGATCTCTGCAAAATATGCCGCGTAATTGATCACAAAGCCGATAAAGGTCGCTGTCAGGCGGTAACCGCTGCCGACTTTAATATGAAACAGATAGTATGGTCCGAAATAAACGACCATCAGCTGCAGCATTAACGGAGTTCCGCGCATGATAGAGATGTAAAATTTTACGATCATGCTGATCACGCGATTTTTCGATAAGCGTCCGAACGCCACAATAAGTCCAAGTGGAAGAGAAAACAGCAGCGTGATCACGAAGATCTGCGTACTGATCAGCATACCACTGGCGAGCTGTGCGACCATCTGCCCGATTGTCATTTTACCCATACGATCTTTACCTGCTTTCCTTCATATTCAAGTCGAACGTCCGTGAGACTTGGCGCGTGATTCTGGTCAGCAAAGCTGACATATTCCATACAGAATCACTGCGCATCCTCGCGGAGCATTTATCTCAGTCAGAGACCTGACTCCCACTGAGACAAATTTGCTATTATTCACCATCTAAAGAGGTGGGAGTCTTCTCGACTGAGATAAATAACACAAATTACGGGAACTGTTTTCCGGTTCCCGTAATCAAAATTCTTTTACTATTTTAGCCGATATGGGAATGTCTGTCAAACAGCATTTCCGTATCCCGCAAGATTTCTACAGCTCCGACACGCGCTTACTTTCCGATCGTCGTAACGTCCTCGCCGAACCATTCATCAGAGATCTTCGCTAATGTGCCGTCGGCAGCCATCTCCTCTAACGCTCCCTGTACTTTATCTCTTAACTCTGTGTTGCCCTTCTTAAAGCCAACGCCATATTCTTCCTCAGAAAGAGAATCGTCAAGGATCTTAAAATCTGCATTTCTCTGCTTGATCTGATAGCCTGCAACGATCACGTCCATTGCGACTGCATCAACCGCGCCCTGTTCGAGATCCATGAATGCGGTGTTATAATCCGGTGTCGTTAAAAGCTGGCCAAATGTATTTGCGAGATCCTGATTCTCCTTTAACGCAGCCTCCGCGGAGGAATCGGCCTGTACTTCCACGACTTTTCCCGCAAGGTCAGCCTGACTCTTGATATCGGAATCGTTCGCTACAACGAATACCTGCTTGTTTGCCATATACGGTGTAGTCCAGATATAATCATCCTCGCGGCCTGTGATCGTAAATCCGTTCCAGATACAGTCGATGTTGCCGGATTCAAGCTCCATATCCTTGGAGTCCCAGGCGATCGGCTGTGCCTTGTATTCGAGACCGAGACGGCTTGCGACCTCTTTCGCGAGATTAAGGTCAAACCCTGTGTATTCGCCGTTGTCACCAACAAATCCCATTGGCGGGAAATCCTGATCGAAGCCGACGATCAGTGTGCCTCCTGCTGCTTCTGCCGTCTCCGCAGCTGTCGTACCTGCTGTTGTTGTCTCCTCTTTTTTCTCGGCAGTTGTCTCTGCTGCTGTCGTCTCTGTCTTTGCTCCGCCGCATGCTGCGAGGGAAAGTACCATTGCGGATGCCATAACTGCGCTTAATAATCTCTTTTTCATCATTATTTCCTCCTCTTATCTGTCCGTGATCCGGCTGCCCGGACCAGCTTTTTGTCATATCCGAAAACCGGCCGCATTTTTCTGTCCGGTTTCACCTCTCTGTTTTCATCGTGTTATCATGTTACCATACTAAAGTGTTTTTGTAAAGCTCTTTTTTAATGAATTTTTCAAAAAAATGCGGTATAATCTTTTTTATGCAGAAGAAACTATATCCGTATTTATCTCAGTCGAGAAGATTCCCGCCTCTTTCAGGTGGTGAGTAACAACAAATTTGTCTCAGTGGGAGTCAGGTCTCCGAATGAGATAAACGCGCTGCGAATTTACTATTTTTAAGGAGGTTCCTGTCTTATGTGTACAGCAGCAACTTACAAGACAAAAGGCTTTTATTTTGGAAGGACCTTAGACTACGAATTTTCCTACGGCGAGGAGATCACGATCACTCCCCGCAATTACCCGATCCCGTTCCGCCATATGGGTACGCTTGCATCCCACTATGCCATCATCGGCATGGCGCACGTTGCAGACAATTATCCTCTGTACTATGATGCCATGAACGAAAAGGGACTCGGCATGGCAGGACTTAACTTTGTCGGAAACGCCGCCTATGCAGAGCCGGTGGACGGAACGCAGAATGTTGCCCAGTTTGAATTTATCCCCTGGATCTTAAGCCGGTGCGCAACTATTCCGGAGGTCCGCGAAGCGCTTGCCCGCATGAATCTTGTCGGAACACCTTTTAGTCCGCAGATGCCTGCCGCAAGCCTCCACTGGATCATTGCGGATAAAAACGAGGCGATCGTCGTGGAATCCATGACCGATGGACTCCATGTCCATGATGATCCTGCCGGTGTTCTCACAAACAATCCGCCCTTCGATCTGCAGATGTTCCATTTAAATAACTATCTCGGACTTTCCCCGCGCCAGCCGGAAAATCATTTTTCTCCGGAGCTTCCGCTTGCCACCTACAGCCGCGGCATGGGTGCTCTCGGTCTTCCGGGGGATCTCTCTTCCCAGTCCCGCTTTGCCCGCGTGGCATTCACCCGCGCAAACTCGATCTCCGGTGACAGCGAAGAAGAAAGCGTCAGCCAGTTCTTCCATATCTTAGGCTCTGTGGACCAGCAGCGCGGCTGCTGTGAGGTTGCAGAAGGAAAATATGAGATCACGATCTACACCTCCTGCTGCAGTGCCGAGACCGGAACCTACTACTATACGACCTACGAAAACCACCAGGTCACCGCGGTGGATATGAAAAAAGAAGCGCTTGATTCCGATGCCTTGATCCGCTACCCGATGATCCTAAAAGGCGAGATCCGGAGACAGAATTGACGGAAACGTCTGAACGGTTCCGTTACAATAAATTCAAAATATATTTTCAGGAGGAATTTCCCATGAATCCCTATGCTCTTATCGATCTGCACTGCGACACGCTCACAGACTGTACCCATAAGGGGCTGACCCCGGACACGCTTGATGATCCGGACCGTGTGCTCTCCCTGAACGCGATCCCGTCTGACGTTCACTGGGCACAGTTTTATGCCATCTTCATCCCGGATCAGTACCGCGGGCAGGCTGCCATCGATTACTACGAAACAAACCGTGACAATTTTAACCGCCAGATGGAAAAATTTCATGACCGCATCTCCCCCTGCCGCTCCGCTTCCGATATGCAGGCTGCATGGGATGCAGGAAAGACGGCTGCTTTTCTGACCATCGAGGGCGGAGCCGCTCTCGCCGGTGATATCACCCGCGTAAAAAAGCTGGCAGATGACGGAGTCCGCTGCATGACGCTCACCTGGAACGGCGAAAATGAGCTCGGTTCCGGCCACACCACCACTCACGGAATGACAGGCTTCGGACGGCAGGCAGTCCGTGAAATGGAAGACCGCGGGATCCTCGTTGATGTCTCCCATTTAAACGACACCGGCTACGCCGACCTCTTTGAGACCGCCCGCCGCCCGTTCGTTGCGACCCACTCCAACGCACGCTCCATCTGTTCCCACAAGCGGAACCTGACGGATGACATGATCCGCGAGATGGTCCGCCGGAACTGCCTCATTGGCCTCAACTACTGTAAGAGTTTCATTACCGACGGAGGCATCGGCGATTCTCCCGACGACCTCTACCGCCACATCGAGCACTTTTTCAGCCTCGGTGCCTATGAAAACATCGCTCTCGGCTCTGACTTTGACGGTACGACACTTCCTACATACCTGAACACTCCGGCAAAGGCTGCTGATCTCTACGAATATTTCCTGGAAAAGGGAATGTCAAAGGATCTGGCAGAGGGAATCATGTTCCGGAACGCAGAAGAATTTTTCAGAAAAAATCTGTAATTTGCATCCGTCTGCCCGCAAATGCGCATCATCGGCACGTTAATGCCTTTTGTGTAGCAGGGAATTCCCCGAAACTTCCTGTTACACAAAAAGGGCGTGTGAAAAATGAAGCTTTATTCTTCACACGCCCTTCGCGTCCGATCCTGTTCCGTTTCAGGATCATTTTTTAAGTTTTTTTCAAGACTCCCTCAATTCCGCCTTCTACCAGAATGCGGGCATCCAAAAAGCAGTCCAGATTCTTTGCCTTCTTCCCATTGCTGACCCAGTCCAGAAACAGACCGACAAACACTCTGGAATACGCCCTGCTGATAAAGTTCTGCTTCTCAACCGACATATTCGCGATTCCCGGATTGCTGTGCAGAAGGTCTGTCTCCGGATATCACATAGCTCTACGATCTCCCGCACGGTAATATCAGCGATCGCCTTCTTTGCCAATAACGTCGTCAATGCCGTCGAAATATCTACCTTTGTCCGATCCTTCATCGCTTTTCCTCCCCCAGTAATGCGAAAAATTCATTCCGGACCGACTCCGTCGATGGAATCTGTCAGAAAAAAGACCGTCCTATTTCACATAATGGATCCTGCTCTGATCGAACCGATCCTGCTGGGTCCGCTCCTCATCCGGATAACCGAGAGCAAAGATGCCGAAAGCACGCTGTCCCGCCGGGATTCCGACGATCTTCTCTACATCCTTCATCCGTTCCTCTCTCGGAGCTACGCCGAGCCATACGCCGCCAAGTCCGATCTCATCCGCTGCAAGCCACAGGTTTTCCATCATGATACTCATATCGATCTGTGCAAATTCCGGTAGATCGCACTCCTCACGGTATGCGGTCACGATCGCCACCGGTGCTTTTCCTGCCGGCGCGGAGAACGGGCTGGACTCTCCGAGCTGTTTTAAAACTTCACGGTTTTCTACTACATAAAACTCCCACGGCTGCTGGTTCTTCGCGGACGGCGCTGACATCGCTGCCTCCAGAATATAGCCGATATCTTCATTTGATACAGCCTCAGCTTTAAATTTACGAATACTTACACGGTGAAATAAATCTGCCATTTTTAAACCCCATTTTCTTTCTTGATATATTATAATTCTCAAAAACTTTGCTATTCCCGGACAACTAAACTGAAGACCGTTATAGCCAGCTATTTTCCGGAAAAAATTCCCATATTTATATTTTTTACTGCAATTTTCTGATCTCCAGCGGGAAACTTACATCCTCGGAATCCATATATACAACGCCAATCTTCGCTCCGCTGTCTCCGCCCAGAGCATCCTCATCCATCGGACAGCCATCCTTCATGAACCCCATCTCAGTTCCATCTGCTGTCACCATCATAAACGTGCTCATCGCATTGGCCGTCGTCGTTCCCTCTGCGTATGCGATCGTCCAGTCATCATCTCCCGGTGCCGCGATCACCATATTGACTTTCTCCAGATCCATATTGTCATGGATCTCGACACCGATATATCCGATCACAACAAGACTGTCATCCGCGATCTCGGTCTCCACGTCACCGATATTTCCGGTCGTGATCACATATTCTCCACCATCATCTGCTTTGAGCGTAAACGTTCCTTTTTCGTCATTCGTCCCCGTCACGATTCCCTGAAGCAGGTGATAATCCGCAAGCCTCTCATCGTCCTGCGCCGCTGTTCCACTGGTTTCAGAAGACTCACTCTCCGCCATCCCTGTTCCGGTCGACTCAGCCACTGTCTCTGCTGCCGCAGTTGTCTCCGCCGGTTCTGCCTTCTGGCATCCGGCCGCCAAAGCTGCGCTCATTGCTACTGCTGTCATGTACAAATACGTCTTTCTCATAGCTGTCTCCTCTCTGTAAGCCGCATTTCATTATAGCATATTTCTTATATCTTATCAATCAGACTGCTGACGCACACATTGGTCACGCACATCAGCCTTTCTGTGCCAATATCATACCACATCCGGACAGCGGAAAATCCTAAATTTCTGTTAAATTTATTTTACCTCCTGACATACACCAGCTGATAAGCGGCAAGTCATAAGAAACCCTCCGGTCACCGCATTTTGCGATTCCCGGAGGGTTCTTCATTTTCAATTCGGTAGGGTTTTCTCTATTTTCTCACAAACTCCCCATGCGCCCTCTTCTCGAGGAACGTCGTCGTCGCCTCCAGCTGAGAACGACTCTGCCCCCCTCACAGGATGCCGGGTTCATTCCTTCCATGCCTACGAAAAGTACGGAAACGTCCGTGAGGCCGCAGAGAGCCTCGGAATGACACCGTCAACGTTCGTCCGGAAGAGACAGAAATATACGAAAAATGTGGATTGATAGATGGGAAGCACAATGTTTATCTGGCTTTGAGCCAACAGATGTGATATATTGATGATATCTGAACAAAGGTAGCATGTACATGTGGACTGTCACTGACAGCCCTCAAACCAATGATTCTGAAAGGGGTATCACTATGAAAAAAATCGGCGCGATTACTGTCGGCCAGTCTCCCAGAGTTGACCTGATTCCTGAGATCCAGCCCATCCTCGGAGACTCGGTTGAGATCATTCAGGCAGGAGCACTGGACGGACTTTCAAAGGAAGAGATTGCAAAGTTTGTTCCACGTCCCGGTGAAAATGTCCTTGTGTCCAGGCTTACGGACGGAACCTCAGCGACATTCGGAGAATCCTACATTCTTCCCCGCCTGCAGCTTTGCATTGACGATCTCGAACAGCAGGGTGTTTCCCTGATCCTTTTCCTCTGCACCGGAGAATTTCCGGCTGAATTTCGCTCCAATGTCCCCCTTATCTTCCCTGACCATATCTTAAAGGGACTGATCCCGGCCATCGGCGTGAAAAATCTGTCTGTCATCATTCCTACAAAGGAGCAGGAGGCACAGATGCCCGGAAAATGGAAAGACTGCTGTGACTCTCTCCACGTGACCTCTGTATCCCCATACGGTGATCCTCTCGCTGTTTTTGCAGCATCAAAGGAGATCCCCGCTGATACAGATCTGATCCTTTTAGACTGCATCGGATACACCATCGAAATGAAGGAACGCATCCAGGCTCTGACCCAAAAACCAGTCCTTCTTTCCCGTACACTCGTAGCACGGGTGATTCGTGAATTAGTCTAATGTTTTTCCCCTGGCAGTTTTTCTCACTTCATTTTCCAAGGGATTTTCAGCATCTCCTGTTTCCAATACTGTTCCGGTTATCGGGCCAAAACAGCCGAATATCCTGGCATCTCAAGGCGCTGCCTGCAATATAAGATCAAAGAGTACCATATCTCATCGCAATGTCACTATGATGAAAGCTGAATCTTTCATAAGAGTCCCAGAAATAAAGAAGTGCCTGTCCTTCTCCGGAAAATTTCCGGTAAAGGACAGGCATTCTTATATGGTCACATAATTTCTAATTCACTGCGGTTCGTTCACTGCCAATATTCTTATCTCTCCCCGGCGCGGTACTTCGCCAACAGGCGGTTGATCCTTCCTGTCGGGTTTAAGAGATCGCTCAAGGACGCGTCGTGGTTCAAGTTGTCGATGATAAGAGCAATGTACTTACTCATGTCAACATTGATATAGTACGGTTTTGAGAGCAGCTCCGGTGTCTGGTAAACAAGGTTCGTCGTCAGGACGCGGTCGATGATGCCATTCTCGTAGTACTCATCAAATTTCTTTAATCCGCCTGTAAAGAGACCGAATGTCGTGCAGATGAAGACCTTTCTTGCCTTCATTCTCTTTAACTCTTTTGCGGTGTCGAGCATGCTCTCGCCGGAGGAGATCATATCGTCAACGATGATCACGTCCTTGCCCTCCACGCTTGCGCCGAGGAACTCATGGGCAACGATCGGGTTGCGGCCGTTGATGATCTTTGTGTAATCACGTCTCTTGTAGAACATACCGAGATCCAGTCCGAGAACATTTGCGAAGAAGACTGCGCGTCCCATACCGCCTTCATCCGGGCTGATGACCATCATGTGGTCACTGTCGATCTCAAGCTCCTTCTCGTTCTTTAACAGGTATTTGATAAACTGGTAGATCGGCTGTACCGTCTCAAAGCCCTTTAACGGGATCGCATTCTGGACGCGCGGATCATGCGCATCGAACGTAATGATGTTCTCAACGCCCATGTCAACAAGCTCGCGGAGCGCCATCGCGCAGTCTAAGGACTCACGACCCGTTCTCTTGTGCTGGCGGCTCTCATAGAGGAACGGCATGATCACATTGATCCTTCTGCCCTTTCCGCCTACGGCTGCGATCACGCGCTTTAAGTCCTGATAGTGGTCATCCGGAGACATGTGGTTCTTTAAGCCGTTCATCGTGTATGTCATGTTATAATTGCAGACATCTACCATAATATAGAGGTCATCACCGCGGACAGACTCTGTCAGCTCTCCCTTTGCCTCACCAGAGCCGAAACGCGGAGTCTTTGCGCCGATAATATAGGAATCTTTCTGGTATCCAGCAAAAGCGATCGTGGTCTTATGCTCGCTCTCTCTTTCTTTTCTCCACTCGACCAGCCAGGCATCTACCTTTTTACCCAGATCCTCACAGCTTTTCAGCGGAATCAGACCTAAAGGTCCAACCGGTATTGTCTCAATCTGCTTTTCTTCGTACAGCATTCCTGTTCCTCCCTGTTTTTTCTACTCATTATTTGATATTTTTATCCGCCGCTCTCCGGGCTGCCTGTTCTTCACGGTATTTACCCGGTTCCCCATTTTTGCAGCGTACATACATTTCATTTATAGCACCATCCACCCGCCCCGTCAACCGGATTTCCGGCCGTCTCCGACGAGATTTTCCTTTTTTCTCCGGCTATCCCGGCACGTTTTATTATCCTCTGCGCATAAATCCTCTGCGCACGAGACGGAGGTCATCCCCGATCAATGGTATGATCTTATACCGGCTCATGATCCTTGAGGTCACGCGCTCCGTGAACGCGTCCTGAAGCTCGCCAAGTGTCAGGTTTGTGGAGATGATCGTTCCCTTATTTCGATTTAGCCGCTCATTGACGCAGTAAAACATCTGGGATGCCGTGAATGTATTGATCAATTCTGTTCCGAGATCGTCGATGATCAGGAGGTCACAATCCAGAATATAGGATGCCCGGTCCTTCGCCTCATCGTCATCGCCTCCATTGAAACGGCTTCCTGCCAGAATGTCGAACATATCCGTTGCCGTGAGATAGACCACAGAAAAATATCTTCGGATCAGCTCCCGCGCGATGCAGTTGCTCAGAAATGTCTTTCCGCAGCCAGTATTTCCGGTAAACAGGATGCTTCCTTTCTCATTTTTGAATTTTTCCACATATTCCCTACATTCCCTGATCACCTTGGACATATAGTCGTAGACAGTCATCCCTGTCTTTTCGTCCACATGATCTCTGTCATAGTATGCCATGGAAAGTGTGTCGAAATTCTCCCGTTCCAGAACTTCGCGGATATTCGACTGGTCATACAGGATCTCAATCTCCATGTGCTTGAAGCAGTGGCATTTTTTTCCGTCCGCGTATCCCGTATCCTTACAGTCCGGGCAGACATACTGGAGTTCCAGGTAGTTTGCTGGGTATCCGTTCTGTTTTAAGTAGACCGCTTTCTGCTCTTTTAAAAATTCCGCGTCTTTTTTCAACTGATCCGCCGCCGCGCGATCACCGGCGAGGATCTTTCTCGCCGCCTGAGCCATAGTCGCCGCGATCTCATCGGACAGTGCCTCTACCTGTGGGACTTTCTCGTACACTTCCGCGATCCGCTTATCCTGCTCGCGCTTGTCCTGAAACTGTCTCTGATTGTAGACACGCATGATCGCGTCGTACTGGGAATTACTGAGTGCCATCCGCACTGCCTCCTTTTATCCTGCATTTTTTACGAGGTTCCATTCAGAGAACTTATTCCCCCGTACACAATAACTCTTACGGTCCATGCATCAATGTGCGGACCGGCTGGCCGTTATTTTCTGTTCTTTATGTCTTCCCAGACATAATCATCGTAATTGTAGGACCGCTGTTCAAAGTTGTTGAACCGGTTTGTCGATGTGTTCCGGGTCTGTCTCGATGCCGTGCCGGATTTCTTCGCCTGTTTCTCCTGACGGCGTTTATCTAAGGTCTCAACGTCCTGTAAGGTCCGCACGCCGTTTTCCTTCCAGCCTGTGAGGATCTTGTCGGCATATGGGAAGCTCGCCGCTCCCGTGGCTGTGAGCGTCCTGTTGCATGCCTCCGTGACGATCGCAGCGTCGAAGCCGAACTCCTTGAACCAGCGGCGCATAAACTCCTGCTCCGCGGTTCCGGCGTTCCGGCCCATGATGCCGAAGGCTTTCATGACAGCGGAGGTGTCTTTTGAGTATCTCGTGGAGTGCTCTCTCGCCTCGTCGCGGGTATGGATCCCGGCCTGATACCAGTTCAGCGCCACTTTTTCTATGTAACGGATGCTGGTGTGGCCGCCCTCAGCGCAGTATTCCGCCAGGTATTCCAGAAGCTCGCAGGACATGTGGAGAACGTCATAGAAATAGGCGAATTTCTCGCACTCGATGGCGCTGAACGTCTTTCCGAGGTACTGTTGGACCGCGTAGAGGAGAGCAGAGAATTCTTCATCTGCCGACAGACGCTTCATGCGGTCGTAGCTGTTGCCGGCGTCCGGGATATCCGGGGTTCCGGATTGCTGCTTCGCCATGCCGCGGTCGCTGCTCTGCGGCTGTTTTCCGTTGTCCGCCATAGTCTCTTCCGGCATTCTTCCCTCCACATCAGTATCCCCGTAATTTCTCCGTGATTCCGGTGCCATGCATCCGGTGTCTGTCATGTTTTCTCTCGTAACCGCAGATTCACTCACCACCGTTTCCTCTTTCTCCGGTGCAAGCACACCGGCGCGCTCCCAGTATGCCAGGGCACGGCGGACATCTGCCTCTGTGTGGTTCAAAGCGTCCGCGATATCCGGGATCTCCACACTTTCCCCGGCGTGGCGCAGAAGATATAAGTACACCTTTACATATTCTCCGCTGGCTGTCCCCATGTATTCGTCAATAAATGTATTGGAAACGGCGGTCACTGCCGCATTTATGTTGTTTTTGTAGCCTAAACCCATTCTTTTTTCACCCTTTATGTTCACGTTCCATTTCAAATCTGCCTGATATATCCGCCTTCTGCCCTATCGGTCGTTCTCTCCATCGGCCACTTACGTCTCACATTTTCAGTTTTCCGGGCAGCACCGCACTTTCCGGCACACTCGTTATCTCTTCTCATCTTGAAATATCATAACATACCCCCACAAAAAATGAAATAGCCGGAATTATCCACTGCGCTGATTGTGGATAATGTGGATAACGTGGATAAATGCGTTACATAATTATCAATAAAACTCGAAAAATTCCCGTTTTTCCTTATTTTTCCCTACTTTCCGGCATTTTCAAATTTACAGTTATGTAAATCAAAAAATCCACAGGGTATTCAACAGGATTCTGTTGAAAACTCTGTGGATAATGTGGATAACTTACTGTCCAAGGAGCTTTTCGCCCACTTTTACAATATCTCCGGCCCCCATAGTTATCAACAGGTCGCCGTTGACACAATTTTCAAGAAGAAATGTCTCGATCGCATCGAAACTCGGGAAATAGTGGGTATCCGTACCGAATGCCGCGATCTTTTCCGCCAAAGTCCCGGAGCTGATTCCCAGATTGTCCGTCTCACGAGCCGCGTAAATGTCAGCGAGGACCACATGGTCCGCTACGGATAACGCCTTCGCAAAGTCCTCCATCAGTGCCTTGGTTCTCGTATATGTATGCGGCTGGAAAACGCACCAGATCTCACGGTGCGGGTAATTTTTCGCCGCTGCCAGAGTCGCCGCGATCTCCTGCGGATGATGCGCATAGTCATCAATGACGGTCACGCCGCCGATCATGCCTTTTTTCTCGAATCTGCGGTGTGTGCCCGTAAACCTTAAGAGTCCGTTCCTGATCCCCTCACCGCGGATTCCCAGCTCATGAGCCGCCGCGATGGCCGCCAGGGAATTGTATACATTGTGGATTCCCGGAACGCCCAGTGTAATTGTATCAATTGCTTTTCCGTCTTCTAAAAGTGTGTATGTCGCGCAAGCGTTCTCGTTGAATGTCACGTCCGCGGCACTGTAGTGGCTCTTTGCCGGATCACTTCCGACGGTGATCACCTTGATCGGAAGTCCGTCGCAGATCTCCTTATAGTCGTGGATATCGCTGTTGATGATCAGGATGCCGTTTTCCGGAAGAAGCTCCGCAAATTTGCGGAAAGAATGGCGGATATCTTCGATGTCTTTGAAGAAATCGAGGTGATCTGCTTCTATATTTAATATGATCTCCATGTTCGGGAAGAAGGACAGGAAGCTGTTTGTATACTCACAGGCCTCTGTCACGAAGAGCTCCGGACCGCCGACACGGATGTTGCCGCCGATAGAGTCCAGCATTCCGCCGACAGAGATCGTCGGGTTCTTCTTCTCGTCCATAAGGATCTCCGTCAGCATGGAGGTCGTCGTTGTCTTTCCGTGAGTTCCGGATACGGCGATGGATTTCTCATAGTTTTTCATGAGCTGTCCGAGAAGCTCTGCTCTGGAGAGGATCGGCAGGTTCTTCGCCGCTGCCGCCGCGTACTCCGGGTTATCCGGGTGAACAGCTGCTGTGTATACAACAGCGTCGATATCGTCGGTAATGTTCTCCGCCCGCTGCCCGTAGACGATCTTTGCGCCGTGGACGGTGAGCTTGTCGGTGAGCTCGGACTCATGGGCATCAGAGCCGCTTATTGTGAATCCTCTCTCCAGCAGGATCTCAGCCAGTCCGCTCATGCTGATTCCGCCGATTCCGATAAAGTGAATATGTTCTGGTTTATTAAAATCGATTTGATACATCGCAGTCTCCTTCCGGATATTTGATCTCTATTTTTAGATATTTTTATACTGTGTACATTTAAGCACGTAAAAAGATATGTGTTTAAATATGCACGGTCTTTTACACATGATATCACAAAAGCAAAAGAAAATCTATCCTCGTGGAAAAATTAACATGCGGCGAAATTCACGCAGATCTTTTCTTTTCTGCGCAGCACTTTCTATATAAAAGGGGCGTGTGAAAAAATGAGAAATCATTTGGCCCTTCTTTTTTATAGGCTATGTTTTTTCACAGCCCCTCGCGCGGTCACTTGCGACAATCTACATCTTCGCGCGAGTGCGCATCTTTGGCACGTTAGTGCCTTTTTATGGAACAGGGAATTTCTCGAAATTTCCTGTTCCATAAAAAATCCCGCATCTACTGGATTTTTCATCCAACAGATACGGGATCACTAATTTTACGCTGCAGCTTTTCCAAAAATCACATGCTGATACCGGATCAGAACGGATAACAGGATCTGTCCGAGAATACCGATAGCCAGGATCTCTCCGATTCCGACTGTGATCGTGGAAAACCAGATCATGTCCTCAGAACCGTATGCGAAGCGGAGCACCCACGGAACAATGATCATGTTCGCGAGGATCGGCGGAACAGATACCAGGTAACGGTTTTTCCGGAGCAGGTAAGAACCTACCGCACCGATCAGAGTCGCAATACTTCCAAAGATCACATCGAGAGCCGCCGCGCCGCCAAGGAAGTTGGCCAGCAGGCATCCGATAAAGAGTCCCGGAATTGCCGCCGGGGTAAAGTACGGAAGTACGCAGAGAAGCTCAGAGATCCGAAACTGGATCGGTCCAAAGCTGATCGGCAGGAACACCATCGTCAGCACCACATAGATCGCCGCGATAGCCGCCCCGTATACAAGTGTCAGTACCGGGCTGTTTGTTGCGTTGTTTTTCATATTCAGTTTCTCCTTTAGTTTTGTTTTACGAGTGGAAGGTCACGAACACTCGATTCATTTTCGCGCAGCAATGAGTCAGGCGGACATGCTCGTATGTACATCTGACGAATGCCGCGGAAGGCATATACTGCAAGTATATGACCTTACGCCGGGAATCGGCGAAAGCCCTTTAAGACCTTGGTTTTTGCGGGCTTAGCAACGTTTGAAAGTATATCACTGCCTTTCTAAGATTTCAAGTTAAAAATTCAATTTTTCCAGAAGATAAATGGGTACGGTCTCTATTTTTCCTTCCTGCCCCCCTAACGTATCACCTTTCAAATACAATAAACAATCAGCTTTTCCCGATTCCAATACTTTTTTTGCCGTATTTCCAATGTGTTTTCCAGTTTTCACTTCTATTGCATATCTCCGGGAGGACTTCAGACCTTGTACCACAAAATCTACTTCTCCACCCTTAAAAGTCGCAAATGCTGGCATTTCAAAGGCAATTTCTTCTGGAAAATCCTGCCGCTTCTTCAAATTAATATATACAAAGTTTTCACTCAGCATGCCTGCAATTTCTGTTTGTGCAGCCCCAACTCGCGCCATATAATAACTTGCTAATCCCAGATCCATAAAATAACATCTGCATCCTGGTTTAAAATTTAGAATGTCCATTTCTATAATTTTCCCACAAAATCCAATTACGCCGCAAAAACGTAACCAACTAATTGCCCGGTTGCAGACTGCCTTGCTAATATTGCTGGAATAGTCTCTTGTTACCAATTTTTGAAGTTCTTCACTGATACTATCTTCTTCAAGTCCCTTTTTTTCTCTGCCAAGTATCCTGCAAATTGAAAGAAAAATATCCGTAAATACCTGAGTGTCAAGAACATCTGTAAAATAACGAATTGATTCATTCATAAAGGTATCAATGATTCTAATCAATTCACTCCGTGCTCGCTCTATACTTTTCGAATTTAAGTATTCACGAACAACAGATGGATAACCACCAATTTGACAATATATATCATACCATGATTTTAATTCTGCCCCTGTCGCTGAATCCAGTTTTTTTCCATGCAGCTTATATTTTTCATATAGATCCGTATCTGCTGCTTCCAGAAATTCTTCATATGATAAGGTATAGATTTGAATACTTGTAACATCCCCACTTGAATACCGAAATTCCGGTTCATAGATCCTTCCAAGATAGCTGCCTGTAACAATAAAGCGGCACCGAAACTGTCGTGTGAATTCACGAATTCGGTTATAAATTTCTGCTGACTCTTGAATTTCATCTATGATAATAACGGTGTCCTCTGTGTCTGAAAAATTTTCATCAAACAGACGAAATGCATCATGCAGCGGAGCTTGAGGGCGCGGTCCCTCTCCCGGCTGCCAATCGCATGCCTTTTGATAACAGGAAAGGAACTGTTCTCCGCTCAGTTCAAATAAGTTTATATACACTTTATGACTAAAATTTTCATCTGCAAATTTGTTAATGATATACGTCTTTCCTACCTGCCTCGCACCATTAACCTCTAGTGTCGTATGACAATTGTCATTTTTCCATTTGAGTAATGTCTGGTAAACATGCCTTTTAATATCCATACATTCACTTCCTATTTTAATTTTATTGGCTTTCCCTTCTTCAGCTGCTTTCATATTTAACAGGTTATATTCTTTTGTACTCAACAGGAGTATAATTTCCTATTACCACTGCTGCATTGAGTGCTGCCAATTTTACAAGAGCGGATACTGACAATTTTTTATCTTCCCAAAACAATTCCATAGGAATATAAAATTCCGGGAAAAATTCTCTTGAATTTGAATGCCAATAGCCATATTTTCTCGCAAACACAGGAGCTGCCTCATATTCCAAGTTAAATGCATTTCTATGACTCCCATCTCCGCCTGATCTTCCCCGCGTCAAAGAAAGCACAAATGCACAAATCCAAACAGCAGCAAACTCTTCTTCCTTTTCACAAGAACATAACAAGGCAGCCGTTCTAATTGTTCCTTTGCTCCACCCTGCTTCAATTTCCATTCGTCCTGAAGTTAGGGCCGCTACATCAGATTCAATAGATTCCTTCTTTCTTTTTCAATCCAGTTGAAGCTGTAACACGGTCCAAATCGCGGTTTAGAAATTTCTGTTTTTAAACAGTACTTTTGAGCTGATAAAACAGGAAATTTACACATTTCCCATTTCCAGACTTTATAAATGTCTTCCCATTTCATTGTATCATTTTTATTCATACTATCTCCCTAAATCTTACACTATCTCTTATTCATTATCCATATAAAATTGCTGTTCATTCCAATGCGTGAAAAAATACGGATGATCTTCCTCTAAATTACTATTGGAATATAAAAAAGTAATAATATCTTCATCATCAAACATGTCAAAAACCCAGTCCTCTGAATAGCCCAAATTTTTACTATCTGTTGCTACCCGTTCATCGCTGACTTCCATAAACGCCATTGCTTCCTCATTACATAAATAAATAATGAGTTCTTCCATAACTGTATGTGCTTTAACCATTCTCCCAGTACTTAAACTTCTGCGCAAATGAACAAGTGTACATTTCATTTGATAAAGAAAATCATACGTATATCTCATCAGAAACTGTGCAGGAAGATCCATCTTAATAAACGATGTGTTTAATTGACCAATATGAGAACCCACAGGCATAGATGCAAGATCTGATAGATCCTGTTCAATATAATCAAGCAGGACATCACTGCCTACGGCAAAAGACACAGCTGCTTTAACTCCATAGTTATCTGCTAAAAACTGTGACCATGCTTTATGTCCCTTGTATTCTTCAATCAAATTTTTCCCCGGCTCACTGCCTGCATTGTCAGGAAAACTGCGCCAGTTTAGAGCCTTACAAATTCCTTTACATTTATCTTTTCGAATAGAGCCTCCTGATTCATAGCGGCACCAGGTTTTTACACCTACGCCCGCTCGCGAAGCCGCTTCTTCAATTGTGAGTCTAAGTTCATTGCGCCTGACTTTTATTTTTTTTCCAAGATCCTCATTGCTTAATATTGTTTTAGGAGCCATATTCACTTTCCTCCTTGGCGTTTATTGACATGTTATTATATAGTCATTATGTCATTATGTATTATAATTGTCAAGTTAAAATTCTCCTCAACTATAAAAGACCTCCATTCTCAATTGACATTTCCCTACTAATCTGCTATGCTGAATAATATTGGTTAGTTATAGCTAATTGAAAGGAGTTTTACTTTGACTTATCTATGGATCAATCCAGTATCGGAGAGGATGATCTCGGTGGAGGCACTGGAGAGGATGCTGGAAAAGCATGACCTGACGCGAGTGGTCTGTCGGGAAAGCTGGGGCGAGATCGTGCTTCGGAAGTATCGGGAGCTTTTGGAACATGCAGATGGAACTTTTGCGGACGCGAGATGTCCGGCAGCGGTATCTCTGGTACATTCCCTGCAGCCGGGGATCAGGATCGCGGATATTGAGCCGATCCTGATCCACTGCGCAAGAGAACTGGCAGAACGTCCGGATCTTGCGGACGGTGAAAAGATCATCACAACGCCATGCCGGATCTTAGCCGACATGGGAAATAAGTTGGAATTAAAAGACACACATTTCGTACCATGGAACCGCTTTCTCGCTACACTTGGCGAGCCAATGGAACCTGCGCCGGACGCAAGCCCGATCCCGCCTGGATTCTTTAAGGACCTGCCGTTTCCAGTGGTCAGTAAATCCGGCCGTCCGGCGATCGAATCCTATGTGACCGGCAATGACTGGAAAAACGCAAAACTGATTGAGCTTTTGTACTGTGTTCAGGGCTGCCACAGAGGAGATGGAGTGCAATGAATCAGAAATTTAAAAAATATTTCCCACCGCTCATCGGTATCCTGGCGGTCTTCGCCGTCTGGTATATCGTCTGCCGCGCGGGCATCTTAAGTTCCTATGTGCTCCCATCCCCGGGGCGGGTCTTCCAGAGCTTCTGCAAAATGCTGCAAAGCGGCGAACTCTTCCGTGACTTAAGGATCAGCTTCCTGCGCGTCGGAAAAGGCTTTGTAATCGCCTTTATCCTGGCATTTGCCTTCGGCATGCTGCGGGCGATGATTCCGGCCTCCGCAGGTTACTATGAGTACCTGGTGCAGTTCTTCAAGAACGTACCGCCGCTCAGCATGATCCCGCTACTTATTTTATGGTGCGGAATCGGCGAAACTACAAAGACGGTCATCATCGTTCTGGCCTCCTTTTTCCCGATGTATTTAAACATCGTCAAGGGATTTACGGGCTGTGACCAGAAGCTTCTGGAGGTTGGAACCATGTTTGGCTACACAGAACGCCAAAAATTTTTCCGCATCATGCTGCCCTACGCCATGGCGGACATTCTCGTAGGAATGCGCATCGGTCTGGGCTACAGCTGGCGCGCTATCATCGGTGCGGAGATGGTCGCAGCGTCCACCGGTCTGGGGCACATGATCCTGTTTGCCCAGCAGATGTCCCGGACCGACAAGGTCATCGTCGGCATCTTCGCCATCGGCATCGCAGGTTATCTGACAGACCGGATCTTCGGTCTTCTCATCAGCATCTTTCTGAAAGGAGCCGGTGAAAATGGCTGGAATTAGATTAAAAGACATTCATAAAACATATCAGGTTGACGGCCGGATGTTTCCTGTCTTAAACGGCGTCGATCTCGAGATCCCGGAAGGAAAGATCACCGTGATCTTAGGTCAGAGCGGCTGCGGAAAAACGACTCTGCTGCGGCTCACCGGCGGTCTGGAATCCGCCGACAGCGGTGAGGTTCTCTGGGGCGGCGCCCACAAGACCGCCTTTGTGTTCCAGGAACCGCGGCTCATGCCATGGCTCAATGTCTGGAACAATATTATTTTCGGTTTGAAGAAAAATCAGGTCGATCAGGAGAAGATTCAGGACATCGTCTCCACGGTGAACCTGTCCGGCTTTGAAAAGGCATACCCATCACAGCTTTCCGGCGGCATGCAGCAGCGCGCGGCCATCGCCAGGGCACTGGCCTACGAGCCAACCTTTATCCTGATGGATGAGCCATTCGCGGCTCTCGACTATTTCACGAGGGAACAGATGCAGAGGGAACTTCTCCGCGTTCAGCAGAAGGAACGTTCCAGCATCATGTTCGTGACCCACAGCATCGATGAAGCACTGATCCTCGGTGACCAGATCGTGATGATTGAAAAGGGGCTTGTGAAGCATGTTTATCCGGTGAAGACGCCATCCGGGGAAAGAAATCTGCTGAATGAGGAGTTTATTGCACTCAAGAGGGATATCATTGAGAATCTGAATTTTATAAATTAAATATATTTTATGTGTAATTCAAGATATTCTGATTTTTATGATATTATTCTTACGCTATTTCCAGCAGATATTACATTCAAAGCATAAACATAATGTTATGAGCTGTCCCAAAAAAAATTTTAATAGCTGGTTTCCTTATTTAAGGGATTCCCATCATTTTATTAAGTTCGGATATCTGCCTATTAACTTAGGCGTATCATACACTTATTTTTTCAACTTACATGAGGAGGACAAAACAAAATGAAAAAACTGATCGCATTAGGACTCGCGGCATGCATGACATTTTCCCTTGCAGGCTGCTCCGGATCTGCAGGCAAAGAGACTGCGGCTGCTTCTGCTGCCGAGACAACCGCTGAGACTTCCGCTGAGGCTGAAACTTCTGCCGAGGCTACAGCTGACGCTGAGACATCCATCGATAAACTCACAGTTACCTATGTAACATCTCCGTTAAATGTACCGACCATCATCGAAAAGGACCAGGGAATCTTCGAAAAAGAGCTCGGCGTTCCGGTTGAGTACGCAGAGCTTACTTCCGGCGCTGACCAGACACAGGCTCTGGCTTCCGGCGACGTTCAGGTTCTCTACGCAGTAGGTGCAACATCCGTGATCCTGTCCGCTGCAAACGGTGCTGACATCAAGGTATTAAACATGTACAGCCGTTCCCCGAAGGCATTCTGCATGTACTCCAAGGATGAGACTCTGACAACTCCGGAGAGTTTAAAAGGCAAGACGATTGCAGGACCAACCGGTACCAACCTTCATGAACTCCTTGTCTCCTACCTTGCTCAGGCAGGCATGACTCTTGACGATGTAAACTATGTAAACATGACCATCCCGGACGCAAAGGCAGGTCTTGATGGCGGCAGCGTTGACATTGCCCTGCTCGCAGGCGCAACTGCTTACAACGCAGAACAGCAGGGCTACCACCTTGTTGCAGACGGCGAGGGCCTGATCAGCGCACTGATCGCAGTTGCAACGACCCTGAAGTTCTACGATGAGCATCCGGATGTCATTAAAAAATTAAACGCTGCACAGGAAGAGATCGCATCCTACATGGCTGATAACCAGGAGGCAACCATGGAGACTGTTGCCGCAACACTTGACCTTGATGTTGACGCGGTAAAGGAAATGTACGGTTTCTATGACTTCTCCACAGAAATCACTGACGCTGACAAAGAAGGTTTCCAGAAGACAGCCGATTTCATGTATGAATCCGGCATGATTGAGAATGAGCTTGATGTGAACACGCTGTTCATTCAGTAATTCCGATACTCAGAAACTTTTCGCACTGACATTTTTCGGTGGAGCAAAAGAGATCCAACGCATTCTATGCCTGGATCTCTTTTTTATTTCAAATTGTATTTTGAGTTATTACATAATCATCTCTATTATTTATTGAGGCTGCAAGCAACTCTGTCAGCATATATCCGAAATCAATAAATTCTCTTTCTCACAGAAATACTTTCTATTACTGCAATTTTACGGTATACTAATCCATGTGCGCATTCCTCCATGCCCGTCGGATACCCCAATTTTCCGAACCGCGGCACAGAATTTACGGATGCTGCACTGCAAAAGCCTGTCACGAAGCCCATTCTCAATGGTTTTTCACTTGTAATTTTATCTTTAGAAAGGACACGTACATGACAAATTTCCACCCCATCACAAGACTCCAGAAATTCCGTCTTCTGTCCCTGATCCCACTCTATTTCATGATCGTGGGACTGTTTTTACAGCCCATCACTGAAATCCTTCCGGGACTCTGGACATTGATCAAGGAGCCGGACTTCCTGATCACGGACTACTTCCTGGTCGGCGGCATCGGAACTTCCTTTATCAACGCCGGACTGCTGACGCTTTTATGTATCTGGACCATCTATTTCCTTGATATGGAGATGGACGGACATACGATCACATCCAGCTGCCTGATGTTCGGCTTCTCCCTGTTCGGAAAGAACCTCTTAAATATCTGGGCGATCCTGTTTGGTGTGTACCTCTACTCCCACTACCATAAAACACACCTGTCCCGTTACGTTTACATCGGTTTTTACGGCACCAGCCTGTCCCCGATCATCACGCAGATCATGTATATCTCGGATCTCCCCTACCTGCTACGGCTTCTCATCAGCCTCGCTGTGGGACTCATGATCGGTTTCGTGCTGCCGCCGTTATCCACCCATGTTCATTATTCCCACAAAGGTTACTCCCTCTATAACGTAGGTTTTTCCGCCGGGATCATCGCCACCGTCGTTGTATCCGTGTTAAAATCCTTCGGCATCACCACTGAGTCCCGCCTGATCTGGTCCGAGGGCAATAACCAGCTGCTGTTTGCGATCCTCTGCGGGCTGTTTGCCGCCATGATCATTGCGGCATTCCTCTTCGGCGGAAAGGAAGTCGGTGAATCCTACAGAAAGATCTTATCCTGCTCCGGAATCGGCGGAACCGATTATCTCCGGGATAACGGGGGCGCGGCAACGATCCTCAATATGGCAGTCAACGGTTTATTTGCAACGATCTTTATTCTCGGCGTCGGCGGCGAGTTAAACGGACCGACTATCGGCGGAATCTTCACGATCGTAGGATTTTCCGCCACAGGAAAACATATCCGGAACATCGCCCCGATCATGTTTGGCGTCCTCTTCGCGAGCTTCACAAAACGCTGGACCATTAACTCCCCGTCACCGATGCTGGCACTTTTATTCTCAACGACACTGGCACCGATTGCGGGGGAATTCGGAGTTCTCATGGGACTTCTCGCCGGATTCCTGCACTCTTCCGTCGCCTTGAATGTCGGAATTGTGTATGGAGGCATGAATTTATATAATAATGGATTTGCAGGTGGAATTGTGGCGATTTTCATGGTTCCGGTGATCCATTCCATCCGTGACCGGAGAGCGAGAGCGAAAGGTGAGATTTCGCTGTAATGCATGCAGTATCTACCCCCTGCTTTTCAATACACTGCCCCAGTTAAAAAGACCATTTTTTGAGATTACTTCAGTGGATTTTTCATGATTATAAAATAATAGATTTCTACAGATTTTTAGGAGCTTTTAAGATATGGACAATGCAAGTGTATCTAAAAAAGGAAATATGAATGATAAAAAAGAATATCCTACTGCCGCAAAGCTGCTTTCCTGGCTCCCAGCGATCTTCGTCGCAGCCGCCATCTGCTGGTTCTCCGCCCAGCCGGCGGCGGAGTCCACGGAGATGAGCGACACCGTAAGCCGCTTAATTCTTTTACTCGGCACAAAGCTCGGCTTTTTCCACGGAAATCCGGCGCAGTACGCCGACCTCATCGAACTTATGAGCTTCCCCATCCGGAAAGCCGCTCATATGACTGAATATCTGGTATTTTACTGCACCGTCCGTTTTGGACTGCACTTTACGTATCGGACCTCCAATGTGAAACGCCGTCTTCTCACCGCTCTCGCCATCGTCTTCCTCTACGCCTGCACCGACGAATTCCACCAGCTCTTCGTCCCGGGCCGCGCAGGGCGGTTTACGGACGTGCTGATCGACTGCTTTGGCGTCACAGTCGTGACACTGGTCTGCCTGATGAGACAGCAGTCCCGCAAACACTACCAGAACGCATAAACCGGCTCTCATTATGATTATGGTATTGACCGATAATATCAGTACCTGCCGCTGGCAGCTTCTTCCGAATACATGACTGCAAAAATCCCTGAATACGCACATCACATTGATCTGCATACTCAGGGATTTTTTATTTTCATATTATGTACTTTTCTCGTCCGCCTGTACTCTTACAGCATCGGCACCACCACATTCCCCCAGAACCAGCTCACCGGCATGACGAGCACCATGGCGGGGATCATATCAGCGACCGGGAAGTTGTGGATCTTTGCGATGCGGAAACCTGTGGCCAGAAGAAGAAAACCACCGCAGGCCTTGAAGTCCGCGATCATATCCGGTGTGGTAAGCGGAAAGATGAACTTCGCCGCAGCGAAGATTGCGAGAAAGATCACGCACTGCGGGATTGCAACAGCCGCGACCACCATTCCCAGGGTTCCTCCAAAAATCATCGCAGTAAAGAAGTCCAGAATGGACTTGGAGATCAGAATCGTGTGGTCACCACTCATTCCGGAATCCAGAGATCCATAGATTCCTGTTCCGCTGGCACAGAACAGCACGATGATCGTCACGAGCATCGTCATATACTCTTCTCTGGACATGGACGCATTCTTATTCGGGAAGATCTTTCCGACCGGCTTCTCCATGCACGCCGCGCCGCTGTTGATGATCCCGCCGAGATTCACCGCCAGCCCAAACGCGGTCCCAATGATCACCGCAAAGATAACGGCGGGCATATTTTTCATAAGACCGATGGAGCTCACGCCCATTCCCATGGAGCAGACGCCGAAGATCTTCGTGAGCTCTGAATTGATCCTTGTGGGCAGCTTATGCCCAAATAAAGCCCCGACCACACCACCGATGGCGGCGGACAGGGCATTGATGATAATTCCTACTGGCATACACCTTTCTCCTTTTCAAAAAGGAACGTGCCTTGGCACATTCGTGCGTCTCGCGCGGTTGCTTGCGACAACCTACATCTTTGCGCAAGTAACACAAACAACTGCGGTGCAAAGGAGTCCCTGCACCGCAGAATTGACAGTTCGTTATTTAATTTTAGCACAAAGTACGGTACAACGCAAACACTTTACCTCGCAAAAGTGCATGTGAAGTGCATGTTCCCAATCACCAATTTTGACAACATTCTTCTCATTTAAGTCGAACGACCGTGAAACTTGGCGCGTGATTCTGGTCAGCGAAGCTGACTTATTCCTATCAAAATCACTGCGCATCCTCGCGGAGCGTTTCCCAGCCGCTTCTTAGATCCCATGCACCGCGTCACACATGGACTTCACATACTCTTTCACATACGGAACCGCATCTTTTCCATACGTTCCGCAGAGCTTCACGATCGCGGAACCAACGATAGCGCCGTCGGAGAGACCTGCCATCTTCTTTGCCTGCTCCGGGGTGGAGATTCCGAAGCCAACCGCGCACGGGATATCTTTCGCCTTTTTCACAAGCTTCACCATCGCGCCGATATCCGTTGTGATCTCACTTCTCGTTCCGGTAACGCCGAGCGAAGATACGCAGTATACAAAGCCGGATGCCTCTTTCGCGATCATGCTGATTCTCTCATGGGAGGTCGGGGCAATGAGGGAGATCAGATCCATATCATACTTTTTGCATACCGAATCAAACTCTTCTTTCTCCTCATACGGCACATCCGGCAGGATCAGTCCGTCCATGCCAAGCTCAGACGCCTTCTTGATGAAGCGCTCAGTTCCGTAGGAGAACACAACGTTCGCGTATGTCATGAATACCATCGGAATTTGTGTATTTTTCCGAATTTTTTCAACCATTGCAAAAATTTTGTCGGTGGTCACGCCGCCGGACAGAGCGCGGGTATTGGCCGCCTGAATCACCGGTCCCTCTGCCGTCGGATCGGAGAACGGAATTCCAAGCTCGATGAGGTTTGCGCCTGCCTCCTCCATTGCGTATACAAGCTGCTCCGTGACCTCTAAGGACGGGTCACCGCAGGTGATAAACGGGATAAATGCCTTTCCATTTCCGCCTTTGAAGGCGTTTGCGATCTTACTCATAAATATCCTCCCCTCTGTATCTTGCGATTGCTGCACAGTCCTTGTCTCCTCTTCCGGAAACATTGACGGCAATGATCTTATCCTTGCCCATCGTCGGCGCGAGCTTCATTGCATGCGCAATGGCATGAGCGCTCTCGATCGCCGGGATGATTCCCTCGATTCTGGAGAGATACTCGAACGCATCGACTGCCTCGTCGTCAGTGATCGCCACATACTGGGCCCGTCCGGTATCGTAAAGGTTCGCATGTTCCGGTCCGATTCCCGGGTAATCAAGGCCTGCAGAGATGGAATATACCGGGGCAATTTGGCCGTACTCATCCTGGCAGAAGTAAGATTTCATGCCGTGGAAGATTCCGAGACGTCCTGTGGCGATGGTCGCCGCTGTCTCTGCCGTGTTCACGCCGCGTCCTGCTGCTTCGCAGCCGATAAGCTGAACATCTTTATCTTCGATAAAGTTATAGAACGCGCCGATGGCGTTGGATCCGCCGCCGACACAGGCAAGAACTGCATCCGGAAGACGTCCCTCTTTCTCTAACATCTGCTCCTTGATCTCCTTGGAGATAACCGCCTGGAAGTCACGGACGATAGTCGGGAACGGATGTGGTCCCATACAGGAGCCGAGAACATAGTGGGTGTCCTCGATCCGGTTCGTCCACTCTCTCATTGCCTCCGAAACAGCATCTTTGAGGGTTCCTGTTCCGGTTGTCACCGCATGCACCTTTGCTCCGAGAAGGCGCATTTTGTAAACATTTAATGCCTGACGTTTTGTGTCCTCCTCGCCCATGTAGATCTCGCATTCCATGCCGAAGAGCGCTGCCGCCGTCGCTGTCGCTACGCCGTGCTGGCCTGCGCCTGTCTCGGCGATGACACGGGTCTTTCCCATCTTCTTCGCGAGAAGCATCTGACCGAGCACGTTGTTGATCTTATGGGCGCCGGTATGGTTCAAATCCTCTCTCTTTAAGTAGATTTTCGCTCCGCCGAGATCCTTTGTCATGTGCTCCGCGTAGTAAAGTCTTGACGGTCTGCCCGCGTATTCATTTAAAAGTGTTGTGAGTTCTTTCTGGAATTCCGGGTCATTTTTGTAATGGTTGTATGCCTCTTCGAGTTCCAGTACCGCATTCATAAGCGTCTCAGGAATGTACTGACCTCCATGCGCGCCAAATCTGCCTTTTGACATATTTTTTTCCTCCTCGTATAAACTGGTATATCATCGGTAACTGCCTGATCTCCGCATGCTCGCGGGCTATTTTGCTTTATAAGTTCTCCCGGCAACAGGAGTTTCTGAACAGTTACTGTAATTTGCAATCTGCTGCAGGTAAAATTTTTACTATTATCTGCTCTTTATCTGCTGTAAAACTCTCTTACCAGCGGATAAATATTCTTATATTTCTGATAGATCCCGTGATACTTCTCCGAAACTTCCAGATCCGGCTCCACCGTATCACAGTGTCCCTGGCTCTCCAGTGTCTCGATAAAGGACTTGTAATCCGGGATCACGCCCTCCGCCACAAACACCGCCGAGGCGATGGCCAGTGCCGGTAAAAGGTCCGGATCCTTGTATACAAAGATCTTCTGTCCCATGACATTGCTTAAGATCTGGCACCATCGCCGCTCCCTCGCTCCACCGCCGATCAGCGTGATCTTTGACGCCGGATGGTCGAACAGTTCCAGACCCTGACGGATGGAAAATGCCACGCCCTCGAGGACACTCTGTGCCATGTCCGCCGCCGTGGTCGCCTGGGAGAGACCTAAGAAGCTTCCCCGGACGCTGCTGTCCATGATCGGGAACCGCTCACCTGCCACATAGGGCAGGAAGAACAGTCCGTGACTTCCGGGTTCCGCTTTTTCAAGAAGCTCTGAGATATACCCGAAATCCGGTGCCTCGTCGGGATCCCTGGACAGGATCTTCGCGATCAGCCGATGGACGTTTCCGCCGTTTAGGAACGGGACTACATTGATGAGCAGGTCCTTCTGCATCGCCGCCAGATTGAATCCGCCGCCTTCACTCTCCATCCTTCTGTTGGATACGGCTGCCACCCAGCCGGAGGTTCCGAGGTTGATGTTGTACTCCCCCGGTGCCAGGATGCCGCTGGCAAGTGTCGTTGCTCCCGCATCCCCGGTTCCGGCATAGACCTTTGTTCCTGCCGGATAACCACTCTCCGTCGCTCCGGTCTCCGTGACCGTGCCGACATACTCATGGGCGTAAAAAAGTTTTGGGAACTTTTTAATATCGACTCCCGCCGCTCCAATCAGCTCCTCCGACCAGATCTTCTTGTCCAGATCCATGGCCCCCGCCGTGGAGCAGGCGGTCATGTCTCCGGCGAACACACTGGTAAGTCTACCTATTATATAGTCCTTCGAGCTGATGAGAAAACATGCGGTCTTCTCATAAATCTCCGGCTCATTTTCTTTTAACCACAGGATCTTCGCAAGCGGCATCGATCCGTCAAAGTGGTTTCCCGTAATCTCCGCAATATACGCATCCCCGAGAGGCACCACGTTTCGGCTTGCCGCCTCTCTTATGATCATCCGTGCCTGCTCGTCCGCCCGACCGTCCGAATAGAGGATCGCGTTCCGGAGCGCTTTTCCCTCGGCTCCCACAGAGATCACATCCTGCATCTGCCCGGAAAAGATAATAGCCCCGATCTCCTTTGGCGGGATGATCTCAAACATCTCTTTTGACAGCTTACAGAACGACCCATACCACTCATCCGGATCCTGTTCCTTGAAGTTTCCCGTTTCGATGGTGTGGATCACGGAGCTTCCGGTAAAGACGGGCTCTCCATTTTCGTTCACGACTACCGCCTTAACGGCTGTCGTCCCGATATCAAAGGTTGCTGCTAACATCTGCTCCCTCCCCGCTCAGTACTGTTACACAGTACCTGGAATTTTACCAATGCTTCGCATCTTAAATTGGCAAAATCCGCTCTCTAAATGTTATTTTACTATATTTTCGGTGCCGAAAATACCTACCGTGAACCATAACCGGCGCCAAGCTTCTGTACTACAACAGCGAGAATAATGATCCCACCTGTAATAATGTTCTGCATAAAACTCGGCATCTGTAAGATCGTAAGTCCGTTTGCCAGAACCGCCAAGATGATCGTTCCGACTAAGGTTCCGATCACACATGGAACACCGCTCTTTGAGACGGTGCATCCGATAAATACCGCCGCGTAGGACTGTAAGAAGTATCCCTGTCCGGCAGTGGTGTTTGCGGAACCCACACGGGATGCCACAAGAGCACCCGCGAGTCCTGCCATGGCTGCACTCAGTGCAAAGGCGAGAACTCGGTAGCGGAAGATCCTGATACCGGCAACCCTGGCCGCCTCCTCACTTCCGCCAATAGCGTAGAGCTTTCTTCCTGCGGACATATGATTCATAAAAATATGAAAAACCATGTAGAGCACCGCCGCCACGATCGTGATAAACGGGATGCCCGCGATCTTTAAGATTCCAGGGATCGTAAACGCTTTCGGGATGCCGTTAAATACGGTCGTTCCTCCTGTAAGTCCGTAAATCACGCCGTCCAGCACGGTTCCCATGCCCAGTGTCGTAATAAAGGAAAGGATCCCAAACTTCGCAACGATCACGCCGTTTACACATCCAACGACAAGTCCTGCCGCAACCGCCGCCAGGAAGCAGACCGGGATCGGAACACCCTGGATCGATAAAAGTGCCGCAACCACGCCGCCGAGACTCACGATGTTTCCGATGGAAAGGTCGAACTCGTTGACGGTCATAACGAAGGTCGCTCCCAGCGCCACCATTGCGAGAGGCGCTGCCTGGCGTGTTATATTAAGGAAGTTTTTCAGTGTAAAAAACGACGCAGGTCTAAGGAGTCCGAAAATTCCGATGATGATGACTAACGCCGCCACCGTTCCGTAATTCTTTAATGCTTTTCCTCTCATCTGTCGTTTTCCTCCCTCTCCGCCTCATAACAGCACGCCAGCACGTCCGTCGGTTTCAGGTCTTTATTCTCAAATGTCTTTCGTACTTTTCCGTATGCCATGACGGCAACCTCATCGGCAACCTCTAAAAGTTCCGTGAGATCGGATGACACATAAAGGACGGCTTTGCCCTTTTTTGCCTCTTCCTTCAGAAGCCTGTGGATCTCCTGTCGTGTTGCCACATCCACCGCCTGAGTCGGCTCATCACAAAGCCAGATCGACGGCTCCGTGAGGAGTGCCTTTGCGAAAACGACTTTCTGCTGGTTTCCGCCGGAAAGCTCTTTTGCAGGCTGGCTGGTGCCGATGCACTTGATCTTTAACACCTTGATCATGTCCGCCGCCTTTTTGCATGCCGCCCGTTTCTGGAACCAGCCGCCTTTCGTGTAGCGGTCGATGGAGGAGAGCATCATGTTTTCCTCGACAGTGAAGGACGGGATCATGGCTTTCCCTCTCCGATCCTCACAGATGAACGCCATTCCCTGTCGGATAGATTCCGGCGGAGCAGGGTGGACCGTGGTCTTTCCGTCGATCGTGACCTCGCCGCCCGCCAGCTTTCTCGTTCCGTAAATGCATTCCAGAAACTCTGTCCGCCCGCTTCCGCATAGGCCAAACATTCCGGTGATCTGACCGGACTTTACGTTCAGGTCGACGCCGCGGACGATTCCGTCTTTGGAGCGGATCCCATGGACTTCCAGAGCTGTTTTTCCAATCTTTCCTTCGGCATCCTTTCCCGTTTCCGCATCTTCAACGCCAGACGCAGCCTCATTCCCGCTCATCAGCCGTACCAGCTCTTTTCTGCTGGTTCCTGCCGTATCCACCGTGGACACCAGCGTTCCGTTTCTCAAGACTGTGACCCGATCTGTCAGCTCCATGATCTCTTCCAGCCTGTGCGTCACATAGAGAACCGAAGTCCCCTTTGCCTTTAAGTTTCTCACAATAGAGAACAGCAGGTTCGTCTCCTTATCGGAGAGTGATGCCGTCGGCTCATCAAGGATCAACAGCTTGCAGTCGCTCATCATCGCCCGGACGATCTCCACGCATTTTTTCTGTGCCGGGGTCATCATGGACACCGGTTTCTTAAGATCAAGATGGATCCCAAGCTCCGCCGCCTTTGCTTCGGTTTCCCGTTCCATCTCTTTCCACTGGATGATCCCTCCCTTTACCGGGTACGGTCTTCCGAGACAGATATTTTCCATTCCCGTAAATGCCGGGATCAGGACGTTGTCCTGAAAGATAATGTTGATCCCCAGCTTCCGGCTCTCTTCCGGTCGGATCACCTCCGGAAGATCTTTTCCGTTCCACAGGATGTTTCCGACATCTCTCTTATAGACACCGCCGAGGATCTTGATGAACGTGGATTTTCCGGCTCCGTTCTCACCGATGAGGCCATGGACCTCCCCCTCACCGAGGGAGAAGTCTAGACCTTTTAATGCGTATACACCGTTAAATTTTTTATCTACGCTCTTTACATCCAGCAACATCCTGTTTACCTGCCTTAATTTTTGTTTCTATTCTCCGTTTTATGCCTGTTCAGCGTTTTTAGTATCATGCCCATTGAAACAGCACTTTTAAAATTTTTCGGCATTTTTATCCGGATTCATTTGCTTACTGTGCATTCTCCTGTGTGATCAGCTCCGCCGGTGCGTACATCTCACCTTTTTCGATCTCCTCACCGGCAAAGTACTTGTCCATCTGTTCGCACACGATATCTGCCATTCCCTCAAAGTTCTGTTTTACAGTTGCCTTTAAGTTTGTTCCATCCTTGATCATCTCAACAGCCTGCTCGTTTCCGTCAACGCCTGTGACGATGACCTCATCACGTCCTGCCTCCTGAAGTGCCTTTGCAGCGCCGATGGCCGGTTCATCCCATGCCGCAAATACGGCTGTGATGGAATCCTTGTCCGGATTTGCTGTTAAGAGGTTTGCTACGATATCCTGCGCGTCATTGATCGGCTGCTCTGCCGGAACGTGCTGCTCTGTGATCAGCTTGATATCCGGATATTCCTTAATAATATCGTCAAATGCCTCGCAACGCTTTACAACGCCCGGATGCGGTCTGTGTGTCAGGGCGATCACGGTTCCCTTTCCACCCATCAGATCGTCAAATAAGTACCTCACAATGAGCTCACCCATCTGGTAGTTGTCGCTTGTCGCGTTGATCTGCATTCCATCGATAAATCCGCTGTCGCATCCGAATACCGGAATATCTGCATCAAAGGCGTCCTGAAGCTGGTTTGCTACCTGGTTCGGGTCAGCGCTCACAAGGACGATCCCATCGGTTCCGGAAGAAACAACATCCTCGATCCGGCTCGCGAGCTCCGCAAAATCGTTTGCCGTATCGATCACGAATACTTCCGCGCCCTCAGCTTCCAGATCTTCCTTAATATAGCCTGCCATCTGGTTTGTCGTGACAGATGTGAGATACGGGGTCATAACGGAGATCTTCTTTCCGCCAAGTGCGCCGCCCTCCGTCTTTCCCGCCTCAGTTCCGGTCTCGGAAGTGCTTTCTGCGGCTACGGCTGTTGTTGTCTCTGCCGCTGTTGTCGCCTTCTCGTCCGCCTCTGTGGAGCATCCGGTAAGCAGGATTCCTGCAAGAGCTGCGGCGGCAGCAAGGCTCATGATGGTTTTCATTTTTCTCATAATCATTTCCTCCTCGTTTTGGTCGACTGCCTCTTGCGGGAATAAGTAAGGGATGCCGCTCCGAAAAGTTCTTTTTTTGAACTAAAAAATCCCGGACATAGTTTTCACTATGCCGGGACGAATATTTCGTGGTGCCACCCGATTTCACAGATCAGGCTTCCTCGAAAGCCAACTGCTCCGTGCCTACGGCACTCCCACAGTTGCCGCCTCCATTCGTAATCCGGGCTATCGCCCTACTTACTCATGTAGGCTTGGTTGTCAAATGTCTATCCGCCTGACGTGCAAGCACGTCATTCTGGCTATCCGCTTGACAACACTTTCAAACAAAAATAGCAGCTATCCCACATCGGAATATCTGCCACCAATCTGTCTCATTTCAGAGTACGGAAATCTCTTTCGATACTCTTATCCTTTAACGCAGGAATCACGGCCGCAGCTACTCGAATCTCTTTCACCTGGCGTCTCACAAACCCATTCCATAGGGAATTCCATACTGTCTTCCACCACCGACAGCTCTCTGTGATTTCATTCCGAATGTACTCTCTTTGCTCATCGACTTTTTGTTTTTAATTTTTATGGATTAAAGATTAGCACACTTCTTTCCATATGTCAATTTTATTTTCAGAATCTTTGCTATTAAAAATTCCTATATCCAGTCACTATTTTTTCCAATCATATCCGGTTCAAACAGAAATCGGTTCCTGAAAGACTGTCCATGATCGGAGCCGCTGTCTCTTTATTGACAGTCTTTTCCATTTTGTAGAAACAAAAGTTACATAATTCTTATTTTTTGATTATTGTGCCGAATTAAGTAAAGTTAATTTAAAAAATACTTGACTTTTTTAAGTTATGGTTTTATTCTTAAGCACATAATTTTATTAACGATCCATTCCAACTATCAAAGGCGATAACTTCTGACAAAAGTGCGCCTTTCTTTTTTACCCGGACTTAACTGTAAGATTATTGAGCAGTTTCTCCGGTTCTCCGGAAGCGACTGCCGGATACCCACCGGCACCGGAGATTCCCCACCCGGATCGTTCGTAAAAGAAAAGAGAGAGGAGAGATTCATTTATGAAGAAGAGACGACTTATTGCACTCGCAGCTGCAGCCGTTATGGCAGCATCTTCCCTGGCAGGATGCGGAGGTTCCCAGACATCCTCCACAACAGCAGCAGGTTCCACTGCTGAAACAGCAGCGGCTTCCTCCAATGCGGTATCCCCGGACGCAAAATCTACGGATCAGACACTCGGCGGCGGTATCGCGGTCGGCTCAAGCGACGGCGAAGCAGTGAAAGGCGGAACGCTTGTTGTGTCAATGCCTTCATCCCCACGCACTCTTGATCCGAAAGCCTACTCAACCATGTACGAAAACCACATTATGTACAATGTTCTCGATACCCTGTTTGTCTGGGATAAGGATTACAAAGATGTGATCCCGAGTCTGGCAACTGATTACACTGTCAGTGATGACGGCCTGACCTACACCATCAACCTCCGTGATGATGTATACTTCCAGAAAGGGAAATTCCAGGACGGAAGAAAGATGACCGCGGATGATGTTGTATACTCTCTTGAACGAAGCAAGGAAGAGAGTACCACAGACCGTATCTGCCGTGATTTCTTCGATTACTGCGAAGCTGCAAGCCCGACACAGGTCGTTATCCATATGAAATCCGTTGCAGGACCGTTTATCTCCCAGTTAGCCGGTATCGGAAACGCGATCCTTCCGAAAGAGGAAGTTGAAGGCTGGGGAGAAGACTTCGGTTCCCACATCGTCGGAACAGGTGCTTTCACACTGGAAGAAATTGTAACCGATGAAAAAGTCACATTAAAGAAAAATGAGAATTACTGGGGCACAGAGCCGAACGTAGACGGTATTGAGTTCCGAATCATCTCCGATTCCAATCAGGCGATCAACGCAGTCCAGACCGGTGAGGTCGACATTGCGATGTATCTTCAGGGTGAAGCTATCAAGCGTGCGCAGGATGCGGACCTCTTACTTCAGGCCCCGAGTTCCGCTGTCACCTATGTCCGCTTCAATATGCAGAACGGACCGACCGCAAACGCTGATGTCAGAAAAGCACTCACAATGGCTGTCGATATCGACTCCATGGTAGCCGGTATCTATCAGTACGGAGAAGGCACAAGAGCTTATCAGCCGCTTCCGGTATACTCCTTCGCTTATGACACTGCATACAATGATCTTGTACCATCCTACGATCCGGAAGGTGCAAAGAAGCTCCTCGCGGAAGCAGGCTACCCGGATGGCTTTACCATGAGCCTTTACATTGGTTCCACTACCTATCGCGAGAAAATGGCACAGATGTTACAGTACTACTGGAGCCAGATCGGTGTAACACTTGATATCAAGTCTTCCACCATGGCCGACTGGTCCGCAGCGGTTGTTGATTCCTGGCAGTCCGATGTTGTAAACAGCTACGGTGTAAGCTGGAACAGCGATCCGGATCCTTACGGTTTCCTCGGAAAGTTCTTCAGCTCCCAGACACTTCACGCCTCCTCCAACGCAGGCGGCTACAACGATCCGGAGATGGATGAACTCTTAAATGAAGGCTTTGGCTCCACAGACACCGCAAAGCGCGCGGAGTCCTATAAGAAAGTCATTGAGAAGGTTATGAACGAATACACCGGTATCTACTACGCATATGAGTGCCGGAACTGGGCAGTGTCCCCGAAGGTACATGACGCGGTTCTCCGTGCTGATAACCAGATGTTAGTCGCAACACCATTCAACAATATCTGGGTTGAAAAATAGAATTTGACGACCAAACCGGTTTGAGTAAGCAGGGTGATAGCCCGGATTACGAAAACCGGCGGTCGCTGCGTGAGTGCTAAAGACACAAAGCAGCTGGATTTCACACATAGAAAGGGGGAGGCAAATCCTAAGTTTGTTTCCCTTTTTCTGTACACTCACAGAGATTTAACTGTTCCATTCTCTTCACATTCTTCCCGGTGAAGAGAACAGGACAGCTATGAAAGGATTGGATTTATATGGGAAAGATCATCATAAAACGATTATTGCAGACGATCCCCACACTTCTGGTCGTCGTCACACTTACCTTCTGCCTCACACGAATGCTTCCGGGCGATCCGGCAGTGGCGATCTTAGGTATCGAGGCAAATGCGGAGGACATCGAAGCTATGAGAGCCGAGATGAACCTCGACAAATCACTCCCTGAGCAGTACGCCCTCTATCTTGGCGGACTTGTCCACGGTGACTTTGGTTACTCCTACAGCTACCGTCAGGACGTTCTTCCACTCATCACTTCCAGAATTCCGAACACATTAACCCTGACGCTGACAGCACTTCTCTTCGCTTTCATCATCGGAACCAGCGTTGGTATCATTGCTGCATTAAAGCAGAATACGATCTTCGATTACATTGTCATGGTCATCACGCTCATAGGTGTGTCCATGCCGATCTTCTGGCTGGCGCTCATGCTGGTTCTTCAGTTTTCCGTTAAAATGAATCTTCTGCCTGTTATGGGTATGGGCGATCTCTCCAAAGGCTTCGGCGATGTTGTGAGCCACATGATCCTTCCCGGCTTCTGTCTCGCGACGATCCCGATGGCAACCTTTGCGAGAACCATGCGTTCCAGCATGATCGATATCATGAGCAGCGACTACATCCGATGTCTCAGAGCCCGTGGAATCAAAAAACTCAAAGTCATCCTGATCCACGGATTAAAGAATGCTCTCCCGCCGCTCATCACAGTTTTAGGTCTTCAGATCGCCGGAACCTTCACCGGTGCCATCATCACCGAGGGAATCTTCTCCTGGCCGGGCATGGGAACCATGATCAACACCGCGATCAACAACCGCGATTATTCCCTGATCCAGGGTGCGGTCCTGTTCTCCGCGATCATGTTCGTCTTCTGCAACATGCTGGTCGATATCGCCTACGCGATTCTGAATCCGAAAGTTAAACTGGAAAAGGGGTGATGAGTTATGACATTATCAAAAAAGAAAAAACCTGCTGCTGCGTCCTCCGTTGTTTCCGGTGAGGCGCTTGGAATGGATGCCAATATCGCAATGCTCGTAAAAGAGCGGAACGCGAACAATGCCTGGCATAAATTAGCGAGAAACAAAACAGCCCTCGTTGGCTTCTTCATCGTGGCTTTTATGGTAGTCATCGCCGTATTTGCCCCGCTCATCGCGCCATATGACCCGAACGCGATCAACCCAGTCCTGCCCTTTAAGGGAATCGGCACTCCCGGACATCTCTTCGGCACGGATGACCTTGGCCGTGATATCCTGTCCCGTATCATCTACGGCTCCCGTATTTCCATGATCGTTGCCGTAGGCGCCACCATCGTCGGCGCGATCATCGGCGTTCTCATCGGACTTACCGCCGGATATTTCGGTGGATGGATCGACGCGGTGCTCATGAGGATCATGGACGGCATGTTCTCCTTTCCGTTCATCCTGTTAGCCATGATCCTGATCACCGTTCTCGGAAACGGCGTCATGAACGTCATTCTGGCCATCGGTATCGCAAGCGTACCGGGATTTGCCCGTGTCACAAGAGGCCAGGTACTGATCGTAAAGGAAGAAGAATACTGCAACGCCTGCCGCGTTGTCGGTGTTTCCCCGGTAAGACTTCTGTTCTTACATATTTTGCCGAACTGTGTATCCCAGATCATCGTTTACGCGACACTCCGTATCGCAAGCGCTATCATCTCCGAGGCATCCTTAAGCTTCTTAGGACTCGGCATCGCGCTTCCGACCGCCTCCTGGGGCAGCATTCTCCGTGTCGGCCGTGACTGTCTGACAACCGCCCCGCACGTTGCGGGAACCGCAGGCGCGTTTATCCTCGTGACCGTTATCGGTTTCAACCTGTTGGGCGATGGTATCCGTGATGTCATGGATCCGAAAATGAAACAGTAGGAGGTGCAGGTTATGAGTGAAAACGATGTTATCTTAAAAGTAAATGGATTAAAAACATATTTCTATCAGGCAAGCGGAGTTTCCAAGGCTGTCGATGGTGTAAGCTTCAGCCTGCGTCAGGGCACGACCATGGGGATCGTCGGTGAATCCGGATCCGGAAAGAGCGTCACAAGCGCTTCCGTGATGCGGCTCATGCCGGCAAAGACCGGAAAGATCGTGGACGGCTCCATCATCTTTGACGGTGTGGACATCCGGAATCTCTCCGAGGCACAGATGGAAAAGTTCCGCGGCGATGAGTGCTGCATGATCTTCCAGAACCCGATGACTTCCCTTGATCCGGTATTCAAGATCGGCCACCAGATGGTGGAAATGATCAGAGAGCATGAAGAGATCAGCAAAAAGGAGGCCTGGAATAAGGCTGTTGAGGCACTGAAGCTTGTCGGCATCCCGGAAGCCGAGAAACGAATGGACGCGTATCCACATGAGCTTTCCGGTGGTATGTGCCAGCGTGTCATCATCGCCATGGCTGTCTGCGGACATCCGAAGCTCATCATCGCTGATGAGCCGACGACCGCCCTCGATGTGACCGTACAGGCACAGGTTCTTGAGCTTTTAAAGGATCTCCAGAAGAAGCTCAACACAGCGATCTTACTCATCACCCACAACCTTGGCGTTGTCTGGGAGATGTGCGACACCGTCATGGTCATGTATGCAGGAAATACCGTAGAATACGCGGATACAAAGACGCTCTACAAAGAGCCGCTTCACCCGTACACCTGGGGTCTTTTAGACTCCATGCCGAAACTCAGCAGCTCCACGAAGGAGGACTTAAAGACGATCCCGGGCACACCGCCGGATCTCCGCCTTACCGGCCACTGCTGCAACTTTTATAACCGCTGTCCTTACGCGACGGAGATCTGTAAACAGCAGGTACCACCGCTTAAGGAAGTCGCTCCCGGACATTTCGTGGCATGCCACAGCCAGGACGGCGAGCACAGATTAACACGAGGGGAAGTGAATGTGACATGCAGAAAAATGTAATCATGAGCGTCGATCATCTCAGTAAGGATTTCGTGATCCGCGGAAAGAAATTAGGGGAAAAGAGTAAGCTTCTCCACGCATTGAGCGATGTTTCTTTTGATATTTATGAGGGTGAAACCCTTGGCATCATCGGTGAGTCCGGATGCGGCAAATCCACACTTGGACGCTGTCTTGTAAAGCTCCACAAGCCATCCGCCGGAACGATCACCTACAATGGCAAGGATCTCTGGAATCTGCCGGTCTACGAGCGCGAGGCAGCCCGCAGGGACATCCAGATGATCTTTCAGGATCCGTATTCCTCTCTGGACCCGAGAAAAACAGCTTCCTACTCTATTGAAGAAGCGATGAAGGTCCACCACATCGGTGACACCGCAAGAGAGCGCCGCCAGAAAGCGTTAGAGTATCTTCAGGAGGTCGGTCTCGACATCCAGCACATGGAGCGCTATCCCCACGAGTTCTCCGGCGGCCAGAGACAGCGTGTGAACATTGCCCGCGCCCTCTCCATGGAGCCGAAGATCATCGTCTGCGACGAGCCGGTATCCGCTCTGGACGTTTCGATCCAGGCACAGGTCATCAACCTCTTCCGCCGCCTGCAGAAGCAGTTTAACCTGACATATGTGTTCATCTCTCATGACCTCGGCATCATCAAATACATCAGCGACCGGATCATGATCATGTATCTGGGACGTGTCATGGAGTTCTACACTTCGGAGGGAATCTACGCGGATCCGAAGCATCCGTACACCCAGGCGCTGCTCTCCGCGATCCCGCCGGAAAGCCCCTTTGATAAAAAAGAGCGTCTGCCCCTCACCGGCGATATCCCGAGCCCCATCGGGGATCAGGTTGGCTGCCCGCTCGCAGGCCGCTGCCCGCACTGCACGGAGCGCTGTAAGAAAGAAATTCCAAAGCTTGTGGACACCGGCGACGGACATATGGTGGCATGTTTCTTATACGAATAAAATCTCACAAATATCTTGATCCTTACAATTTTTATATTTAGGAGGAGTAATACACAATGGTAGATTCTAAAAAATTAATTTCTCTCGTCGAAAAATACGAAAAACTGATCTATGACACCGCTGACCATATCTGGGCACATCCGGAGACAGGATTCCGCGAGTGGAAGACTTCCGCCTACATGGAACAGCATTTTGAGGAGCTTGGCTACACACTTACAAAAGCCGGCAACATCCCGGGATTCTACACAGATCTCGACACAGGAAAGCCGGAAATCCTATTTCAACCGGCTTCACCGGACAGTTTATTCTGTTTTTAGTGTCAAATTTACGGAAAGGACGGGAGATCTTGTATGAAAAACTTTGTTATCACAGTTGCCAGAGGATTCGGTTCCGGCGGACGTGCAATCGCCGCCAAGCTGGCAGATGAGCTGAATATCCACAGCTACGACAACCGTATCCTGACGCTCGCTTCCCAGTACAGCGGTTATCCGGAACATTACTTTAAAGAGGCCGACGAGACCTTAAACGGCAGTCTGATCACGAAACAGCTTCAGGCACTGCCGAAACGCCATTCACCGACCGGTGAGTTATCGAGATTTACTTCAGATGACCGGCTCTTCGAGTACCAGAAGATCATCATCGAGAAGCTTGCCGCTTCGGAATCCTGCGTGATCGTCGGAAAGTGCGCCGATTATATCTTAAAGGACTATGACAACGTGGTCAGCATTTATGTGGAGGCACCGAGAAGCTATACCCTGCGCCGTGTCATGGAACGCATGGATGACATTACTGTCGAGGAAGCGCACCATCTGATCACGAAAACGGACAAGTACCGCGCGGACTACTATAAGTATTACACCGGCGGCAACTACTGGACAAATCCGGTAAACTACGATCTGACCTTCAACAATGCCAGACTCGGTGACGATCGCTGCGTAAAGCTTGTTCTCGAGTGTATGAAGTTGAAATTTGGGGATGATTTCAAAGAATATATGAAGAGTATCGGAAAAGATATTTGATATGCTATTTCACTTAATTTTGTAATACCGGCACCGGGGTTTTTCCAATCCTGTCCCCGTGCCCGGGTTCCCCGCCGCGTTCCCCTCTCTCTCATGCGGCGGGGATATTTTATTTCTCTAAATTCTCAAAATACGCTCTCAGCTCATCCACCAGCTCACCGAACTCTTTTCCGGTCTCATCCAGTGTGATGTCCGCATATTTCTCGTAGTACGGAAGTCTCTCATTGTAGAGATCCCTGAGTGTCATGCCGTCCTTTAAGACAACACCGCGGTCCACAAGGTTTCCGAGACGTGATTCCAGATCCTCATAGCAAAGTTTCAGATAAACGATCGTCGCGGTCTCTTTGTAGTGTTCCATGGCCTTCGCCTCATAGATCACGCTTCCGCCCGGCGCAATCACGGACTTCTCTACATCAAGATCCAGATTCGCCTGCTCCTCGACACGCAGGAAACCGTCATCGCCCTCTTCTGCGATGATCTCCTTCAAAAGCTTTCCGGTCTTCTCCTGGATCACAAGATCCACATCCACGAAGGAATATCCAAGACGCTTCGCAAGAAGCACGCCGATGGTGCTCTTTCCGGACGCCGGCATTCCGATCATCAGAATATTTTTTTTCTTCATAACTTATGCCTCGCTCTTTTGTCTGTCGCTGTAATTATCTCTGGTTAACTGTTCCGTATGACTGCAGTCACTCTGCAGACTACTTCTGTCTCTTCTTATCATTCCGCGGACCGTCGGATTTCTGACTATTCGCCTTTCTGGTTTGTTCCGGCCGGGTAGTTGCTTTCTTTCCGCCGTTCACGTCTGCAGACTTTCGAACTTTCCCGGCACCTCCGGCTTTTTCCGCTGATTTTGAAGTTTTCCTGCCAGCCTTCGCACCCTTTTCCTGCTTTCTCACGCTGTACCCGAAGCTTCCCAGCTCCTCGCCCATCCCATAATATCTTCCATGGGAATAGGCTAACGGCTTCGCCATGGAAAGATGGAAGGTGTCCTTTTCATCCATGTACGCCTCGTCCACATCCACCGCCACGACATCGGCGATAAACATGTGATGGCTTCCCAGCTCTTCCACCTTCACAACGCGGCACTCGATGTTCACCGGGCTCTCTTTGATCACCGGTACATCCACCACGTTCGCCTTCTCCGGGGTCAGCCCGGTCTCTTTCCACTTATCCACGTCGCGCCCGGAGCGCACGCCGCAGTAGTCTGTCGCCCAGGCCATGGACTCCGTCGTCAGGTTTACGACGAACTCCCCAGTTTCCTTCATCATATGGTAGGAGTGTCGTTCCGGCCGGACACTGATGGACAGCATCGGCGGATTCGTACAGATGGTTCCCGCCCATGCCACCGTAAAAATATTCGAATTTCCTTCCCGGTCAGCCACCGTCACAAGGACAGCTGGAACTGGGTACAGCATATTTCCTGGTTTAAACTGTCGTTTTCCCATCTTTACAGATCCTGCCTTTCTTCAATCGCGACCTTTCCGGCCTCTCACACCTGCAGTGTCTGCCATCCGCACTTCCTTTCAAATGCGTAACAACTGCTGCTCTCAACTTATAAATACGGCAGCCCGGTCATGACTTCTCCCGATCCGACCGTGTCAGACAACCGGGCTGCTGCAAAAAATTTACTACTGTAATGCCATCATGATCTGCGGCGCAAGCTGTTTCTTTCTGGAAACAACGCCCGGAAGCTTCACGATTCCGGTCTGTCCGCTGACGTTCTCCATATCCTCATCCTTTACATGGAACGCATTGGCAATAAGCTGCTCCGCTCCCTGTCCGGTGCAGATCAGATCTGTGGACTCTGTCAGAATGTTTGTGAGCATGAAGAACATCATGTCGATCTCATGCTGCTCTCTCTCTTTCTCCGTGTATGCGGACATTCTTGTTCTCAGATCCTTGAGCTCCACTGCATTTAAGGAGGTGATCTGGCCGATTCCGAATACGGAATTTCCTACTGTGAATCTCTTAAAATCCTGGTAGAAAATATCGCCGTCGGATTTTCCCTTTAGGTTGCTTCCTGCGGAGAACATGTCGATGGCGTACTTCTCGATATCGAGACCAGCGATCTGCGCAAGGGCGAGTCCGGCTGCCTTATCGATCGGCGTGCAGGTCGGGGAACGGAATAACAGGGTATCGGAGATGATCGCACTGCATAAGAGTCCTGCCGTTGTCTTGTCGATCTCTATGTGGTTCTCCTGGTACATCTGGTAGATGATGGTCGCGGTGCAGCCGAGGGGCTGGTTTCTGAAGAATACCGGGGACATGGTCTCAACAGTTCCGAGACGATGGTGGTCGATGATCTCGCGGATATCGGCGCTCTCCATGCCCTCTACGGCCTGGCTCTTCTCGTTGTGGTCCACAAGGATGATACTCTTTCCCTTTGCGCCTAAGAGGTTACGTCTGGAGATCATGCCGATGTACTTTCCGTCAGAATCAAGAATCGGGAAATCGCGGTGTCTCTTGCTCGCCATGATCTCGCGGATATCGTCGAGGTAATCTTCCTCAGAGAATTCGATGATGTTTTCCTTCGTCATAAAGTAGCTGATCGGCATGGACTGGTTGATCAGACGGGCTGTTGTGTAGGTGTCATACGGTGTCGTAATGACTGCACAGCCGCGCTCCTGTGCCAGTTTGCGGATCGTAAGGGATACACCTGCGCCCTCGCAGACGATAATGCAGCCTGCTTCCATCTCGATGGCGCAAAGCTGGGACTCATAACGGTTTCCGAGGATGACCAGGTCATGTTTTTCGATGTAGTTCTCCATCAGGTCCGGGTTTGCGGCCGCGATCAGGACTTTTCCGCGGTCAAAATATGCCTCAGAATCGCCGACTACCATACTTCCTTCCAGAGTATCAAGGATGTTCGCGTACTTCGTGCACGCTTTTGAGATAATGCTGCTGTCATATAAGTTCATGTAGGACTTGGTGATATCGCCGATCGTGATAACGCCCTCCAGGAGACCTTCCTCCGTCACACACGGAAGTGTGACGACGTTGTTCTCCTGCATGAGTCCCCATGCGTTCTTTAAGGAAATTCCACGGGACACGCCTTTTGTCTTGCGGATCTCGATGTCCTTGACCTGCGTCTTGACGTTCTCCACGAGGCGCGGGGCCTTTAATTTAAAATAATCTAACACATACTGTGTCTCCGGGTTTACATTTCCGGCACGGCACGGCTCATAATTCTCGCCGGTAAGCTGATGCTTGAAACCAGCATAGCAGATGGCTGAGCAGATGGAATCCGTGTCAGGATTTCTGTGTCCCAGGACAAGTGTTTTTTTCAGTTCTTCAACTGCCATTGATCTTCTCCTTCTATTGCGTTTTTCTCAGACGTACAAATAAGAATGTGTTACAATAACTTCATAGTTCGTTCACAATTTGTTCACATTTGTTTTTTATACTTATTGCATAAACAAAAAGTCGTTTGACTTAACCAACTAGACAAATTGCACATAGATTTTTCATAATTGCCCCGGTTGTCGCGACCGGGGTCTCCTCATGTTTAGGGGTAATGGATGTCCGCTTATGGCGGACACTTTTCTTTTTCACCCATACATGCGCTATGTGCGTTCACAGCAAAAAGGGAGTCCGTCACCGGACTCTCTCTCCTTTATCCGATGATCAGCTTCGCGGCACCGTAGATTCCGGCATCATTTCCAAGCTTCGCAAGAACGATGTCCGCCTTCTTTGTTGCCATCGGAGATAACTCATCGTGGTACCTCTTAATAATATCAGTCAGGAATGTTCCGGCCTTGGATACACCGCCGCCGATCAGGAATGCCTGTGGATCCAGAACCATGGAGATCGTCGCAAGAGCCCAGCCAAGGTAATAGCAGGACTTATTGAGGGATTCCAGTGCAAGCGCATCTCCCGCCTTCGCTGCATCCAGCACGTTCTTCGCGCTGATGTTCTTTAAGCTTCTGAGAGTGGACGGGCGGTTATCTGCCGCCAGCATTCTTCTTGCGGTTCTGGCGATTCCTGTCGCGGAAGCCACCTGCTCTAAGCAGCCGTGTCCGCCACAATTGCACGCCTCTTTCTCACCTTCCATCACATGGATATGGCCGATCTCACCGCCGACCCCCTGTTCGCCGGTCCAGATCTTTTCATTCAGGATAATGCCGCCGCCGACGCCGGTTCCCAGAGTTACCATGACAAGGTTTTTGTAGCCTTTTCCGCCTCCCTGCCACATCTCACCGAGAGCCGCGACGTTCGCGTCATTTCCGCTTTTTACGACCATACCATCCAGCAGTCTGCTGAGCTCCTGCTGCGGATTTCCGGCCTTCCAGCCGAGGTTTACACACACTTCGCAGTGTCCGTCCGGAAGAACCGGTCCAGGGAATCCCATTCCCGCCCCGGAAAAATCAGAGAGCTCCAGACCGCTTTCCTTTGCCGTTCTGCGGATCGAAGCCGCAATATCGCCCAGGATATACTTTCCGTTCTCCTCTTTTCTTGTCGGAATCTCCCACTTCTTTACGAGAGTTCCGTCTTCCTCAAAGATACCGAGCTTCACGCTTGTTCCGCCGATATCGATTCCAATACACTTTAAACTCATGTGTGCTCCCCTTTTCCCTGATTTTCCGCTATCCGTCCAACAACGGCTTTCAGCCATCTGTCCGGACAGCACACGACCTTGCGGAGCTGCCGCCCCATAGTCCAGGCGCCAGCCCCTATTTTTCACAGCCTCCCATTTCACATCGGGCTGCCGCATTTTCCATCTATCTGATTAGAACAGGGTCTTTACAGTATTTACAACGTTCTCGACCGTAAATCCGAACTTCTCGAACAGTTTTGCTGCCGGACCGCTTGCTCCGAAGCTCTTCATGGTCACATAAGCTCCGTCGAGGCCGACATACTTGCCCCAGCCGAAGTCGGAAAGTGCCTCAACGACAACTCTTCTTCTGACTTCCTTCGGAAGTACGGACTCCTTGTACTCTGCGCTCTGCTCCTCGAAAATATCCATACACGGCATGGATACGACGCGGATCTTCTTGCCTTCAGCTGTAAGCTCTGCTTTCGCCTTAACCGCAAGATCAACCTCAGAACCGCTTGCGATCAGGATCGCGTCCGGTGTTCCCTCGCAGTCATCGATCACATAGCCGCCCTTTAACGCGTCCTTGCTGCTTCCCGGGATCGGATTGAGGTTCTGTCTGGAAAGGACAAGCGCTGTCGGTGTCTTCTCAGATGTTACTGCAGACAGCCATGCTGCGGATGTCTCTGTCGCGTCACACGGACGGAATACATGGAAGTTCGGCATTGCGCGGAACATAGCGAGCTGCTCGATCGGCTCGTGGGTCGGTCCGTCTTCGCCAACGCCGATGCTGTCGTGAGTCAGAACAAATGTCAGCGGAACTCCCATCAGTGCGGAAAGTCTTGCCATCGGTTTTACATAATCACTGAACACGAAGAATGTCGCAACATAAGCGCGGAGACCGCCGTGAAGCATGATACCGTTGCCGATCGCTGTCATTGCAAGCTCTCTTACGCCGAAGTGGAGGTTTCTGCCTGCCGGGTTCTCTGCGGAGAAGTCGCCCGCATCCTTCATGGCTGTCTTGTTGGACGGAGCAAGGTCAGCAGAACCGCCGATCATGTTCGGCATGATGTCCTTTAAGATGTTGATCATCTTGCCGGAAAGGGAACGTGTTGCCTCTGCCTTGTCTTTTGTGAGCCAGAGTGCCTCGTTCTCGATCAGTGACTTTGCGTCCGGAGCTGTGTGGTACTGCTCCCAGAGCTTCTCCATCTCCGGGTACTCGTCGCAGTATGCGGCAAACATAGCGTTCCATGCTGCCTCAACGTCTGCCTTCTCCTCCGCGAGACGGGAATAATGCTCATAGACCTCTTCCGGTACAAAGAACGGCTCCTCATACTGCCAGCCGAGAGTCTCTCTCATTGCTTTGATGTTGTCAACACCTAACGGCTCGCCGTGGGCGCTTGCCTTGCCCTGTTTAGCCGGGCAGCCGAAGCCGATCTCAGTCTTGATGGTGATGAAGGACGGATGCTCAGTATCAGCCTTTGCAACCTCAATTGCTGCGCCGATGGCATCGATATCTGTTCCGTCTTCAACGGTAATTGTCTGGAAGCCGAATGCTTTCATGCGCTCTTCCACGTTCTCGCGGAATGCGATGTCTGTGCTTCCCTCGATGGAGATGCGGTTGGAATCGTAGAGAACGATAAGTTTACCAAGTCCAAGTGTTCCTGCAAGGGAGAATGCCTCAGAGGAAATTCCCTCCATCATGCAGCCGTCGCCGCCGAGTACATATGTGAAGTGATCGACAACCGGGTAGCTTTCCTTGTTGAATACGGATGCCAGATGCTTCTCAGCCATTGCCATACCAACAGCCATGCCCATACCTGCACCTAACGGTCCTGTTGTAGCCTCAACGCCTACGGTGTGGCCGTATTCCGGATGTCCCGGAGTCAGGGAGCCGACCTGACGGAAGTTCATAAGGTCTTCCTTTGTAAGGCCGTATCCGAACAGGTGAAGCAGGGAATACAACAGCATGGAGCCATGTCCGCCGGATAAGATAAAGCGGTCACGGTTTGCCCACTCCGGGTTTGCCGGATTGTGGTTCATGTGGTGTGCCCAGAGCTCATAAGCCATCGGCGCACTGCCGAGGGGAAGTCCCGGATGGCCGGAATTTGCCTTCTGGATCGCATCTGCGGATAAAATTCTGATGGAATTGATCGCCAGATTGTCGATTGTGTTCATTGTTTCATTCCTCCTGATAATCCATAGGTGTGGTAACTGTTCATTTTCTTCACAGTTATCAGTGTTGTAACATGTTTTCACTATTACATTTATTTACCTTAATTTAATCTCTTTCATTACCTCGCTGCCTGCGGTAATCAGAGAATTGGTACGATTTTTGCCTGCTCTTACGAGCGATACAGGAAAGTCAAACTGTCCGTTAAACCTCTCGTGTCCGTCCAGGTTGTATTCCCTGCACGATTCCTCATTATACAGGATAAGCCTGTCCCCGTCAATGAGGATGCCTGTGTAGGCGTAGTCAAAATCAATGCTTGTAACCTTCTTTCCATCCGTGTTGTATACATCAAGCCGGTACGGACTTCCGGAGGTACTGTCGACAACGACAGCCGCATATTTATCTGAGTAGCAGATACTCTGGATCTCTTCATCCACCGGAACAAACGTGACATTTGTGTCCGGGATCACATTTTTTACAGAGATAAAGGTCAGCCCTTTATCGGAAAAGGCGCAGACCGTCTGATCATTTAAGTAGCGGATGCGTCCCACCATCTTGTCATCAAATTCTTCTTCAAAAGCGGCGATAAAACGGTTGTTGACATTTTTTCCGATCTCAGAGAAATCGTAGAACGCCACCTTGTTCTTCAGAGCGCCATTTTTCATGTACATAACGGACATGACGATCTGTTTTCCGTCTGGAGAAAGCGCGATGTCCACCGGATATCCATCTCCGGATAAGAGCATCTTGATGTTGATCCCCAGCGACTCGCCGTCCTTCTTGAAGTAGAATATGTAGCTCGCCGTGCTGTCCTCAACAACTGCCGCCGCAACGCCGCGGGCAGATACCGCTGCTTTCGTGATCGGAAGCTGTGTCTTCGCCGTTCCGGTACATCCCTCTTTGCTGCAGATGTACATCTCGTTTCCCTGCTGGTCCGCGATCACAGCGTAGTCCCCGTTGATGTTGACGATCGGTGTTTTCATCTCATAGCTCTGGGTCCAGATCGTTTTGCCGGAGGCATCGATATAGGAAGCGCCGTCCTTTGTATACTTGATCACGTTGTCGCCGAACATGGCGAACTTCACAAAGCTGCTATCGCCGACCGTTTTTGACGCTTCTGCCGGTGCAGAAGTTTCCGCGGACGCCGTCTCATCTGGGGTTCTGCTTCCCGACCCGGAAGCGCCAGAGCTTTCTGCCGAAGCAGTCTCACCGGCTCCGTCTGTCCCTGCACTGTCAGCCGCAGCACTTGTCTCTGCTACCTGTGTTTTCTTATCCGTGCCAGAGTTTTCTGTGTAGCGCATGGACCGCTCCCACTGGACGCTGTAGCCGGTATACTCATATTCATTCATGTACCGGTAGCCGGTAAAACCTAATGCCGCAATAAAACAGACGGCCGCGGCCGCGATGATCCGCTTTTTTCTTTTATATTTGGCAAGCCGGCCACCATCCATCGGTTCTTCCGATCCGTTGTCCGGCATCTGTACGATATTCTGTCTGAGCTGCCTTTTTTTGTTCTCTCTGTCCATAGATTGCATATCACTCATAAAAATCTCCTGAAAATGGACATATATAGGCTAGTATACACCATTTTCAGGAGATGCGCATTAAATTCTTTGTTTTTATTGCAGTTCATTTTGCGGGGCGGAACCAATCTTGACC
>ENA-USUA01000137-USUA01000137.1-human-gut-metagenome-genome-assembly--contig:-NODE-137-length-57132-cov-34.279520_pt1 | contig 57132 bp, 62 predicted proteins | sample MGYA00250057_ERZ773390 | MGnify/ENA primary metagenome ERZ773390 (study PRJEB29103, sample SAMN06111941) | human gut metagenome | biome: human gut; feature: ankylosing spondylitis patient; material...
AGATATAACATCTGCACTTTTTACTATAGTTTTTTTTATTGGCGGCATTAATTTTTTAGGGACTTTTACTGTGGCTGCAACTCCTTTTTTCATCCCTTTACCTAATAATCCTGCTCCCTGCTTTCCTAAGGATTTAACAGTTTCTTTATCAAGTTTAATTTTTATTTGCCCTGTTGTGATTCCTCGTACAACAGATATCGTTTTTACTCCCGCATATTTTACAGATGAATATACATATTGTGTTTTTGCAACCGCATATCTTACCTTCCATATAACTGGCAAATTTGAAACATTATATTTTGCCAACGTCTTAAACCTTTGAAATGTTTCTTTATCCAGTTTTATAGTTCCTGTTTTAACCTGCCATGCCGCATAGTCTACTTTATTTAATATTTTTACACCCGTTTGAACAGATGATTTCGTTGTTTTTGCAACTGCACTTTCAATTTTCTGACCTGCTTTAATTGAAGCGTATATAACTTCGGCTGTAGTCAGTCCGGTAACTATTGCAGTACTCCCTGAATCATTCTGTCTGCTAACTGTATTTTTAAACCGGTTTTTCATAGCTGCGACATTACTGATTTCTGACCCGGTATAAAATATATTTTTGTTCTTTGCCCTCGATATAGGTACATTTGTTGGTATTAAGTCACTATCAATCTCTTTATCGTCATTTATTACATCGTGTACATTTGCATTTGATACGTCTATTTCATTATTTTTATTTTTTTCATATTCAGGTGTATCAGGTGTAATTTTAATTGCATTTCCACTTCTATGCTGTTTTGCTATTTCTAATAACTTTTTATTTATAACTTTTTTTCCATGTTCAGAATATTTCTTTTGATAAGATGTTTTTGAATGTAAATCTACTCCTGTCATAATTTTTGAATGTAAATATTCTTTTTTTTGTCTTCCCATTTTAATTTCCTCACGGTGAGTAAATTTCATATTTTTAATAAATTACCGCCGCAAAAGCAGCGGTAACTTAAATTATTATGCGTTAGCCTGCTTGCTTGTGTCTTGCCATCTGTTGCTTTCTCAGCTTTTCAACATATTCTTGTATCTCATCATCAGTCATATTATTTTCATCAAATTTTGTTGATATAAGTGAGTACAGATAACTATCTTCTGGAAACCTGTCCATAAAAGGAATAATTACTTTTTCTGCAAATAGTAATCCGCTACCAGAATCCGAATTAAATATGTACTTCAACTGTGAATCTGAAATTTCCAACAAACTTGCCAGTTTTTCAAGATTTTCTTTTTTCTGATTAAGCATTAAAATGAAATCTGAATTATTTAACATTTTTCTGCCTTTTGCGCTTGCAAGAATGGTTGCTACATCCTGTGTTATACCAGTGATAACAAGTCCATACTTTCTTCCTCGTGAATATAACTGTTCCAAATATGTAGCAGATAAATCATTTCTTAACAATTCTTGTACTTCATCCACATAACAATATGTACGTATCATTTTGTTTGAGTTTTCCATGAGCTGATTCCAAATAAAATCCAGAATTATAAGCAACGCTACCTGTCTTAATTCTTTCCCTAAATCTCGAATGTTAAACACAATAAATCTATTGTCTAAATTAACATTAGTTTTATAACTGAATAAATCCATAGAACCTCTTGTAAAATATTCGCAAGATTCCGCTATCTCAATTCCGTCCAAATTCGCTGCTCCTGTTTCATACAGTTTTTCTTTATCCAATTCATTTTGTAATTCTTTTAAGGTTGGAACGTATGCAGAATCAAAGTCATTATTCAAGAACTTTTCATAAGTCCGTTTAATTGCCCTGTCAATAACAGATTTCTGTGATGATTTAATCTGATAGTTGTCTTTTTCATCAGAAATCATATAACTCATTAATGACATCAAATAATCTGTTTTCTTTTTCAGTGCTTTCGTCTTTTTTTTCTCTAATGAAATTGATTCAGGGTCTTCGTCTACTTCCAAACCATAATTGATATTCATATCTAACGGATTAATGTGTAAATCACTCCCCGTTGAAAATGAAAGTACAACACCACCAAAGCAGCGGCAAAATAATCCGTACTCATTTTCTGGGTCAATGCAGAACAGATTATTTTTATTATTTTGCAAAAGAACATTAATCATTTCTCTTTTTGTGGCAAAGCTTTTACCACTTCCAGAAGACCCTAAAATAAATCCAGACGGTGTTTTCATCTGCGTTCTGTCACATAGTATCATGTTTAATGATTGTGCATTTAATCCGTAGTAAAATCCAAACTCTTGAAATAATTCCTGACATTCCAATGGCAGAAAAAGAGAAGTGCTTTCTGTTGTTAAAGTTCTATCAAGAGCAAGTTTGCTATCCTTTGGTATAATTCCCATTGGCATAATAACTCTAAACGCATCTTCCTGCTGAAAATTTAATTTTTGAATTTGACAGGTAAACTTTCGGGCTTTTGATATTAATTCATTTGTGAAATTATCCAAATTATCAAGTGAATCTGCCATAATCATAAATCCGATTGTAACAAAAAATACATTCTGGTTTCTGTTTTTACAAAATTCAAACATGTCTTCTGCATCTTTATATTTCTGTTTTGTATCGTGATTTACAGCAAATTCTGGATTATATCCAGCATTTAATGCTCGTTTCTGGTCTTCCTGTATATTTTTTTCCATTGAATTAAGCTGCTGTTTAATTAATTTTAATGCTTTATCTTTGGAAATTGATTCTGTATGAATTGATGTTAATAGTGGAAATTCAACATCAATTATCTTTGAAAAGTTTTCCATAAGCAGACTCGCCGGAAGATTATTTAAAAATACACATCTTGCATACGAATCACCACACTGAAAATAATTGTTTAATGAATCAAATCCAAAAAAATCTGGTGCTATGTAATCTTTCGCTGACAAACCCTGTGCTTGTAAGAAATCATAAAAATTAATTCCCTGTTCCTCAAATGATTTCAACAGAACCCCAAAATCCCCTTCTTTTCCCCAACGGAATTTATCATGTAAAATTTCCAATCTTTTTTCCGTGGAACATCTTTTAGGATTAATATTTTTATCAATTCTTTGTAATGATGCTATAACTTCTTTTGAAATTCTGTTGAACTTTAATTCGGCTTCATATGGATTATCACTCTTGATGGAAAGAACAATATAAATATATTTTTTTACATTGTTTTTCATCGTCGTAGTCACCATCTGACGTTGCATAATCTTATTGTATTCCTGTCTGTGTACGTCATTTTTATCCCCAGTCATCTTGTACAGAACTTTTTGTTCCATTTCATTTCTGGAAATAACTCTTTTGTCTATACAAATTTCAACATGAATATCTTCCGGAAAGTAATTGAGAAACTCTCCCCATTTTAGAAAGATTCTGTCCTGCTCATCGTCACTTGCATCCAGATAATTAATATCAGAAAGTTCAAAAGCAATGCTATATAAACCAGCTTCCACCTCAAGCATACCATTATCATATTCAGTAAGGTATGGAATTGAATCCTGCGATGTTTTCGGTAAATTACTTTTTGCCACTCGCCTTTTTTCTAATATAGAAACTTTCTTTTTAATTTTCTTCTTTCCCTGTTCAATATCTCTTTTTCTTTTTTTGTTCAGCATTTCCATATACAGTTTTAAATAAATACTTTCCTTTTTATTCAAAACATACTGTGGATTTTGTGCTTTTTTTTCGTTGATTTTATCAACTTTTTCTTTTAACTTTTCAAGTGTTGTCACTTTATTTTGATTCTTCTTTCTGCCTTTATTTTGTGTTTCCTTTTCTTTAAATTTCCTCACGGTGAGTAAATTATCTTCTAACGTTTGTAAATCAATATCCACGTTGTATTTATCTGCTTGTTCTAACAGATAAGCTTTTTCAAGTCCGGCTTCTCTTCTATCTTTCTTTTTAATTGACGATGAAGATTTTTTCATGAAATTATAAAAATTTTCACTGTGAAATTTCCTTTTAACGGGTTTTCTAAATGAATCAATTACAACTCCAACAAATTTTTCAAACGGCATGTTATTAACTGGAAGCCATCCACATGCACCAAAAGGAATTGTAATTCCAATCATAATCCATCCAAGCAAATCATCGTTTATATGATTTGTTTTACCTATATAAAAAGTTATTCCGTTAGCAACAAGCATCGCTGCACTAAAAACAAACTCTCTGAATGATAGTGGTCCCACAACTTTTTCTTTGTATTGCCGAATTTCATCAGGTATTTTAACCGGTATATCTGACATTTAAAATCCCTCCAACATTTTACTCGCCCAGCTCCCGCTTTTTACAATTGCCATAAGGCATATAATTGAGCCTAAAACGAGATTATATAATACATTCCATATTGAATTATTGCTGTTGATTGCAGATATAATGCTTGTACAAATAACACTGTACGCTTTTACACTAAATGCCATAAAGCATCCCTGCAAACAAACCGCTGCAAAATTAGCAAAAAATTTTATAGTCACTCTGCTGTGTTCCATTGGTAAAAAAGCACATGGAATCGGTGAAAACGCTGTATATGCCATAATTTCAAACGTTCTTGCATACGCAACAACATTCATTATAATCGCACACATAATTATCACAATGAACATCAAAGCGCTTGTAATCATAAGCCCTAAGCACTTCATTGTTCCATAACCACTAATCTCATTTTTAATAATTATTCCTGCTGTTGCTCCAAGCGTTCCCTGCGCCCCACCAATGTGCGTAATCCAATCAGCAGCTGTCGAATATATCAAATCTAAAATTACAAATGACATATCCATGGTAGCTTTTCCAATTACAAGCTTAAAAAATACTACAAATAAGTTCTGCCAGTTCGTCACATCCTGTTTCATTTCATATCGTAGCAAATCGCATAAAAATACAATTGTTAATATTGTTGTTGCAACCGGCATGACTATCGTTTTTACATCCAATGCCAAAGTATACATACCACCTATAACAGTATCATCCTGAGAATAACAATTAAATGCGAGTATTGTTAAAACCTGCTGTACCATACTGTCATATGTATCAAGTATGTGTGTTATAAAATTAATACATATATCTTTCATGTTAGTCCTTTTTCATGTTTATATTATAAAAACATTGTGTAACCTACTCCAGCTGCTAAGGCAATACATCCGCCTATAAAAAAATTGGTAGCCTGTGCTTTCGCATCAGGTCGGTCTTTAACCCATCCATATGCGTATTCAACTACACCTATAAAAATCAAAGCTCCACCACCTTTTACAACCCATCCGGCAATAAATCCCATAACAGTGTTATACTTAGCATCTGCACCTGTAGCTGTAGCCGCATCTTCATCTGCATAAGCAAGTTGTAAATTTGTAATAATAAAAAACACTGCTAAAGATAACTTTACATATAAATCTTTAAGTTTAGATTTAACTGTTTTTCTCATTTTTTTCATTTTTAATTTTTTCATTGTAAATTCTCCTTAATTAATTTTAAACTTTAATATTCATCAACCCACGAAGCTACCCAACCATCGTCATCATCTTCATCTCCTTCCTCTTCGTCTTCTTCATTCATTTCATCTATAATTAGGTCATCCTCTGGCTGTGATTTTAGCGTATTAATATCAAATTCTTGCAATTCATTAAGAAATTCTTCATTAACATCATTTTCTAACGAATCAGCAGCGATATTAATTTCTTCAATTTCTTCTAAAACAGTATCGTTTAATAAATCTGTTCCTGCACTTGATTGTGCTACAGATACACTTTCGCCTGTAATTACTACTTCATTATTTATTTTTTTTATTGTATCAACAACCTGTACCAATGAAGTATCAATTGAAATCATTTTTAAAATTTCAGAATTGATTGTATTACTGCTTTCATTATCCGAATCTGAATATAAATTCATCATGAAATCAATATCATGTTTACTGTCTTCATCTACAGAAAAACTTGTTTCATCTTCTATATCATAGAAAATAAGATTGTGTTTCATAATAAACTCAACTTCTTTTTCATCTAAATTAAACGAAATAGGTTTTTCTTTTTCTTTTTCTTTTAAGATTTTACTTCCTATTTCCTCACCGTGAGGAAGTCTATTATCGTAATTTTCTGATACATATGTATATTTACTATTTGCTCTGCTCGTATACTGATAATTCGGATGTTTTGTATAATCGTATTTTTTTTCATAATACGGACTCATGCCCATTGGAAATAAGACACAATCATCATCTGGAAGTTTCTGTAATTCCGATTCATCCAGAAGCGCACGTCCAACTTTATCGTAGGAAATTTGAGTGCTGTGTTGAGAGCCTTTTGTGTGACTCACATTTCGCTTATCGTATGTTCCTTTACCTAGTAAAAAAGCAAGATATTTCAATGTATCTTCACTTCGTAATCTTCCCAGCATCAACATTGTGGAACAATTATCTAGTATTGTTCCATAAGCTTTGGGATACAATTCTTTAATCTGTTCCAGTGACTGTATACCTATTGTTATTCCTATACCAAAACTTCTTGCAAAAGTTAATACATTTACAAACGCATTGATTTTTCCGGTATTATAAAGTTCATCTAATTCTAATTTTACCGGAACCGGCAATTTTTGATTATATTTTACAGTTGCGGTGTAATCCAACTGCTCAAAAAGCTGATTATAAAGCATGTTAGCAATAAAATTGTATCCGGTATTCATCGGAGGTAATATTACATACAAAGCTCTGTGACCATTAATTCCAGTTCCAATTTTATCCAACTCCATTTCATCTTTACTAAAAATTCGGCGAATTTCTTTTCTGTCAAATGGAGCTATTTTTTCTAACAACGTAGCAGTAACAGACTGCGCTGTTCTTCCTTTACATTTTGTTCTAAAATCTTCCCAACATCTTAATGCCGGATTTTCATTTACATCACCATATTTTTGAAGAATTAATGGGTCTTTTCCAAATACTTCAAAAAAATCATCTAATTTTGTAGGATTTTCATATCGGTCGTCATCATCTGATACTTCAAACCATCTGAATAATTTTATTGCTGTTGGAATTGTTCTCTCTTCTTCCGGAAACCCTTCATACACAGCATAACAACACGCAGAAAATAATAATTCTGCCATATTGTCCCAAAATGGTTCAGCAGCCTTATTCTCATCACTTTCCTTTTTACTTTTGATAATAATATGTACTACATTTGCCATCTGCTCTTCAAATTTATCTTCTGTCACATACACAAACGGATTATAATACATAGATTTATTTAACTCTTTTAAATCCAGTACCCGAAGATTGTATTTTGCAATATTAGTCATGTAATATCCTGTCGCTTCAAGGATTTCGCCTTTCGGGTCAGTGATTACCAAATCTGCACTATATTTTGATAAAGAGCTTTGAAGGATATTGGGTATAAAATAAGATGTTGTTTTTTTACTACCACTTCCACCTAACAAGATTGTATGGTCATTCAATTTGTAGGTAAATCTGCAAATTTTTATATTTTCAGTAAATATAACATTTGAGCTTTCTGAATATTTCTCTGTTAATTCCATCAGCTTTTTCTTTTTTTTGTGTGGGAAAAAAATATATATTATTTTTACTTTTATTTTTTCTTTGAGTAATATACTTTCTGCCCTCAATTTTTTTATCTTCTTTAACTTTCCCCATTCAGCGGAACCATACATTACATCCTGTATCAAATTTTTCTGATTATCTTTTATAATCAAAAATAAAATCATACTAATTACGGCAGCTCCTGCCAAAAATTTAAACGAACTTTCAGTCCATTCAATTTTTACTTTATAGATTTCAACACTAAAATCCTGAAGAAAAGCTTTTATATTAAACTTTTCCTTATAAACAATCTCATTATTTTGTTCAAATGGTTTTAACACCGGTTCATTCTTTACCGCTTCGTATGAAACAGACATATGAAGTGCAATCCAGGTAATTGCCAGTATCGCAAAAATCAAGATTATATAATCTATTATGCTTGTCTTTTTAGGTTTCATAACATAAGTCTTTTTCCTTTCATTTTTATTAATTTCTTTCTTTTTCCATAGTCATTGATTTCATCATGTCAGTATCTCTATTATCCTTAACATGTGTTTTTTGCTCTGTCCTACTTTGTATTTTCTGTTTATTTATCTCTTGCTCCCATTCAGACTGTGAACGAACTCCTTTTTTCTCTGGTGTTTCTACCTCATTAACCTCTCTATTTTCTACTTCTTTATATGCTTGTATTCCTTTTAATTTATACAAATCTTTTTCAAGTAAAGTTCGTTGTTCTTCAAGATTCAGAAAATTTTCTTTTATACTGCCTATTTTTTGCTCATTATGTTCAGCTATCTGCATAGCTGCTAAATTTTGTAATTCAGATGTTTTCTCATAGTTAAAAATAATTTCAAACTGATTATATGCCACCTTTTGCTCTAATACCGGACTTTCTTTAACGACTTCATTTCCTGACCTATCAAACAACCTATTATCACGTATTACATAGCCATTATCATTCAACTGCTGTTTTAAGTGGTTTATAAGTGGATTGTAATTTTTAAATTCAAATATTTCATTACCAATTTGATATTCTTTAGTCGAGTTGAAAACTTCATTTTTATACATTTGAAAAGTCTGCGTCTGCTCTGAAAAACATTCTTGAAACCGTTCAAACATTCTTTTGTTCGACAATACAAAAAGTGAATCAGAAAAATCACTTTTTTCATACATTTCCCTTTTTATATTTTTCCACTTATCACCATTACTGGATGCTCCGTTACTGTCATTAATACTTGCACAGACAAACTCTTTATCTGGCATCAAACTACACTCTTGTTTTAAACCGTGGTTCATTACTGTATACACTGTCTTGTGATATATACTTGTTCCTTCGTTTGTAACAAAATCTATATGTGTACTAGTGTTTGCTTCTATATATTTTTCAGGGTCTACTGCATCAACTATATACATCTTTCCTGTTTTGTTTGTTACAGCAAAAACAGCTCTATCAAAGTTAATACTGTTATCTTCAACTACATCCTCTTTCACCCAAACTTGAGGTTGTTCTTCTACAAGCGATTCATTGTAATCGTTAATATTTTTTTCTACAATTTCTTTTTTATTTTCTTTTAAATTACTAATCTCAACCTGATTTTCTTTTATCTTTTCACGCATTTCCTGTCTATAACTTTCAAATTGTTCTCCGTCTGAAAATACAATTGCTTTTCCAGAAAAACCACTAACTGTTGCGATTTCTTCTCTCATATTTTGCCAATGCTTATTTCCAGCTTCGGTAGTATTATTACCCGAAAAATCAGTATTTCTTGTAAATCTCCCATGAGCAAACTCTTTACTTTTTTGTTCAACTCCATTATTAACAACAGTACAAGTTGTACTTATATAATCCGTTCTTTCTTTATTATATGGTTTTTGAATTTGAGTCGATGTAATAATATATGTGTCCGGATTCTGACTATCTAAAATGTAAACCGGCTTTGTTATATCTTCTCTCTCAAATATCCCTTTAACAGCATCTTCAAGATTTGTTTCTTTACAATCATAATGATTACCTTTTTCTGTAACAATTTCATCATTTACAACAGAATCAATTTTTTTATTTACATCCTGCAATTCGATTTCTGCACACATTCTATTAGTAATATCTAAAAGCATTGGCAAATCCTTATCACGAATAACTATTATTTTTTCATGCTTGCGACTTTCTAATTCAGATATTCTTTCATGTAAATTATCCCTTAAATCTACATCTTCCTGTGTTAATCCTTCTGCTTTTGCTTTTATATCAATTTGTTTAAGTTTTTCTCTCGACTCTGTTAATTCGTCTAACACTTTTTTGTCTGTTACAAACGAATAAGATAATCCCATTATTTTTGCATAATGTTGAAAAATTTTTTGGTCTTCTAAAGACATTTTCGTTGTTGCCATGCGGATTTTTTCTCCACTATTAAGCAATTTTTTTAAATTAATATATCCCCTGTTCTTATCTACAATTTCTTTTTTTCGTTTTTCGTACAACTCTTTTTGAGTTTGCGTGAGCTGCGTTTTTTTCGTTTCAACTTGCAATTTATGTAATTCTCTCTGCAATCTCCTTTCCCTGGTTTCTACTATGTATTTTAAAAAATCCTTAATAATATCTGTCATTAAACGCATTGCTTCAACCGCTGCATCATTACCAAACTCACTCATTACAATCTCCTTTAATTATCTAAACTGTATTATAAATACAACTAAGTTTTAAGGAAATTATATTCTATTCTTTATCCAAAGTCAAATTGTTTTTAAATTGTATATATTTCCTCACCGTGAGGAACCTGTGTATACAATATACAGTATATATAATACAAAAAATCCCTTCTAATTCTTTACAGAATAGAAGGGATTTTTTCTTAGCAGTAATCATTATATCTTATATTATATGATGCCATTCATAATTTTTTTCTATTTTTGTCATAAGATTATCTATATCTATATCCTGCTGATTAATAATGTTACTTTTACTTTTCGATTGCAACTTTGATAATTCCTGACATAACTGAACACTATTTTCATTATCAATATAATTCACTGTATTTGGTAAAATAATATAATCTGAATTAGTAATTTCAAGGTCATTTTTTATCGTTACACAGCCACACATATTAATAGATTCATTATATGTAATCTTTTCATAAGTATTTGCATTTTTACACTTAACTTTAATTTCATCGTAATCCGGAAGTAAGACTTTATCATTAACATCTATTTTAAATATGCACACATAACTATCTTCCTCTACCTGACTTAATGAGTTAATATTACCATAATAATAAGCTGTATATATGTTAGTTGTAAGGTATACATATCCATCCGTTGTATTTGTTATTGTATCATTATAATCTATATAATTTCTTTTTATATGAGATTTAATTATTCCATCCTGCATAATTTTTCTTGCTTTTTTAATCGGTGTTCCATGATATAAAATCATAATTTATTATCTCTCCTTTTTCAAATTTTCTTTTTCTTTAATCCAATTTTTTAAAAGTTGAATTTCTGCACACATATCCGGTTCTTCCTCTGTCTTCCAGTCTGCTCTCATATTTTTTAATTCTTCTTCCCACCCAGCTATATCATTCTCAATCTGCTGTGCTGTTATATTTGTTTCTTCTGGATGCTCATTCAGGTACTTTTTTTCTTCCTTTGCCGTTTCGATATTGTTAAGTATATTTATATAATTTTCCGGCATATATCCCCATTTAAGAAGATGATTTAAGAGGGTAGGTTTTGAGAACGTTCCAAACCAACATCTATCAAACCACTGATTGGCATACATTATTTCATCACTTCCGTTAGAGTACGTTCCCCCCACCAAATCTCCGACAAAATTCTCAAGCAGCTCTTCGACAGTCAGCCCATACTTCCCACATTTTCTTACCAGCCTATCACAATCTGCATCCGACAATTTCACTGTGATTTTTCTCTTTTTTATTGTTTCAATTTCTTTCTTCTGCTTTTCTCCCATAACCGGCATATTCATAATATCCCAATCCTTTCTATATTCCAAGTTCATTAATAATAAATGTCTTTGCTATTTTATAGAAATATCTATCTCTGTTCTTTCTATCAAATTCCGGTGCCATTTCATTTGCCTTATCCAGTGTTTGCATAATACTTAATATCAAAAGTGCAGCATTTAATTTTGCATTTGCATCATTTGCCAAAAAAACAATATTTTCTCCTATTTGCGCATACACATCACCTTTTTTAAACTGTAATTTAATAACTGCATATTTCTCCTGTGATAAAAATGATAAATTAAAATCATCTACTGTTTTATACAATACAAGTTGTTGTTCTGTCATATTACTTGCACGCAACCAACTGTTTTTTAATTCCATAATTTCTCTTGTTTCCTGTTCGTACATAAATTTTCTCCTTATAAAACAAAAATTCTTCAACCCACCTATTCAAACCAATTATTGTTTTCACAACAATCTAGCATATTGGGTTAAAACCGATTTTTTCATAGATTACTCTCTTTCCCCTACGTTTCTATTTTTTGCTTGCTTTTGCTCTTTCCTTTCTTCCTTATTTTTATTTTCATAATACATATCAATCTGCTCTTTATACTTTGCTTGTTCTTTTCTACTCTTGTCTATTCTATCCAATGTTAATACACAATTATCATATTCTTGAATCCTGTTATCAATTATTTGTGTTGCAACTTGCAACTGCTGGTATCTTTCAAAATATGATTTGTAATTTTCTTTTAAGCTTCCCATTTGAGAGCTATTTATATTATTGCTACTATCTATTATCATTTTCATGTTATTTAGCATCTGTTCAATGTTGTTCATTTGCTCTCCTATTTTGTGTCTTTTATCATATAAAACATTTACTGTATTATGGATTTGCTCAAAACTTTTAATATTTTTTTGTTCAACAAAATTTAATGTTTTAAGATTTGCATTTACCTGCTTTAAAATAACCTCACTTTTATTTATTCCATTTCTTATAGCATCATGATATTGGTGTTTGCAATGCAAAGTATCATTAATTATATACGAGTGTAATTCATTTAATTTCTTTGAATTATTCATTTTATTATACTTATTATCAAAAATAATAAATGCCTTTTCTAAATCATCATTTTCATAATTGTCAACAGTATTATTTTTTTCATTTTCAATATCATATTGCAATTGACGTTCTATTTTTTCTGTAAGACTTTCTCTCTCATATTCCGTTCCCAATGAATAATCTCTAATACCTTTCTCCCAAGTCATAAATTTAAAAGTTATATGTTTTCTCCACTCATCATTTTTTGTTTTAGCTTGTATTTCATAACCGGCATTTTCCATCTGTTGCAAAAATTCAGGATAAGATTTTACATATGGAACTATCTTATCTATATCATCTTTCAGCATTTTTTTATGATTATCTTTATATTCTACAAAATCACTATATGCTTTTGTATTTCTATAATCATTTTTTTTTGCAAACTCCCCTTTTGTAATATTACTTTTTCGTTCTGTTGGTTCAAAATATCCAATTGAACCATCGTCACTTGTATACCGTGCTAAATTCATTTTTTTAGTTTTATCTAAAACCTTCAAATTATATTTGTAACACAATTCATCAGAATTTTTTCTAATGTCATTTATTGTTTGCAAACAATCGTGAAATTTTTTTAAAGTAACAGCATTAGTAGCATTAAACTGAATATGATTATGTACTTTTCCAGTGTTAAGATGCGTACACACTATACATTGAAAACCTTTACTACCTAAATATTTTTCAGCAAATTCAATTCCAATCTGATGCGCTAATTCCGGATTCATTTCTATACCAAAATTTTGATAAATGTCATACTGAACTACATTATTGTTTCCATTCCGACTCATATCACGTACAGCTTGCCACTCATTATGAGCATTTATAACACTGCAATTTATACCTGTTGAAATTGTTTTGAATGTTATACTGCCATCTTCATTGTAATTTATATAATCTTTTATTTTACTCAAATAATCCTGACTAAGTTTCACAACATTTCCGTTACTTTTATCACGCAATGTCAATTCATCATTTTCTTTTTTTACAATTTCTGCTTCTTTATCTCTTTTTGCATAATCTAATGCTTTTTGCGGTGTTTTTTTTATTTTTCTAATTTTAGTTACTGCCATTTTTTATCTATCCAATCATTCATAGCGCTTAATTACCAAAAACATTCCTTTTTCATCTTCATTTTTGCGTAATCCAACAACTTTATATTTTTTATTTTCATCTACATCAATACAACTAACTTTTCGTGAAAATATTTGTTGTTGTATCTCTTCGTCTGTATGAATATATAATCTTGAAAAAATTAGCTGTTTCAACTTTTCATGTTCTTCTTTTAAATATTCAATATCATCTTTATTATAATCTCCTCTCTCATTGACGATTTTAGCAATCTGATTAATATTCACACCAATTTTATTTATTTCACGACCAAGTCCTTGCATTTTAATAACACTAATTGGCTGTATTATATTTATTCTTCCTTCAAAAATTAATTTACGCATATAATCAGACATTGTAAGGTTTGCTTCTTTTATCTTATTCTGAAAAAATAAATATTCGTCAGGTGTAACTCGACATCGTATTTCTTTACTTTTCACTCTTTTTTCATCTGTCATTATTCTTTTTACCTCTTTTTATAATTTCCTCACGGTGAGTAAACTCTTCTTTTAAGGGGGTCTTAGGGGGCTTGCCCCAGCGTAGCGACTAACAAGCGCCTTTGAATTTCCACGCAGTGGGGATACAAAGGCAATGCTTGCTACTATTAATATAACATACTAAACATTAGTACTACAACTGCTTTTCTGTATTTTCACTCATTATTTTTGCCAAAGCAAAAATAAATTAATTTTTAGGGAAAAAATTTAAAAAGCGGCAAATACAACACACATTGTAATTGCCGCCCAGTATTTAATTTTGAATATTTGAATAAGTATTTAACAAATCTACATTTAATGCTGCATAACGAATGAAATTCGAATAGCTCATTCCCAATTCTTCAGCATATTTTATTACTTCATTATAATCTGAAGCTGAAAAAAACCTAACATTCTTTCGTATAGTTCTTTTTTCAGCTTCGTTAGATTTTTCACGTTTAGTAATCTTATTAATCCCCAGCACAGAAACTTGTACATTTTTTTTTATAATTTCCTGCACACAAAGCAAAGTATATGTTCCATCACTCATATTTGTATGATACTTTTCATTAATTTCTCTAATTTTTTTACAGATAGTATCATATTCGGTTTTAGTATATCTAATTTGAAGCTTCAAATTCTGTTGATTACAATTCTCTAATTTTGCAATCATTTTTGAAAAAGTCATTATACTAACATTATATTTTTTTGCCATTTCTTCAATTATTTTTATATCTTCTTTATCAATTTTCATTATTCATATCTCCAATCACTTCATTTAATTTATTTTGAAATATACTACTTTTTTAATTTTTCTATTTCCTGTACCGTAAATCCCATTTTACACAGTTGTGCAATGTTCAATTCATCAATATTGCCAATTACGTTATTAAACATTCTTCTTAAATAATCATTTTTTTTATTCACATCACTAAATGCAAGCGATGTTTTTATAATATTTTTAAGTTCTCCCGGATATGGTATTTCTTCTGCTACATTCAATATTTTTCTAAAAAGTCGCGTATCCTTTGAAAAGCCTTTGAAATTTTTTATAAACGATGAAAAATAATATTCTGCAATTTTCATCAAATCTTCTTTTTTATAACAATCAAAATTAATAACTGCATCAAATCTTCTCACTAAAGCTTTATCAAAATTAGAAAATAAATTGGTTGTTGCAATAATAACAACTTCCTTATTCAAATCTGTCAATCTGTCAAATTCCTTTAAAATGATAGATGTTGCCCGACCCATTTCACGCACATCATTATCGTTAATACGGTCTAATGCTATAACATCAATTTCATCAAATAATATAATCACTTTATCCGGCTGTGGTAACATATTAATTTCACTAAAAAGTGCAGCAATATTCCTATTCGTCTGTCCCAGCTTGCTCTCAATCAAATTTTCAAAATCCACATAAAACAATGTCCTGTCTAGCAGCCGTGCGACCTGCTTAACCGCTTCTGTTTTTCCGCTACCCGGCAATCCTTCAAACAAAAATTTATTAATCCCAATATTATAGTTCACCGCATTAATGATACCTTTTATATCTTCTAATATTACAGATGGCAGGCATAAAGGCTGAACATTCTGTGTATCTATTGGTTTTAAAAATTCACTTTCAAAGTCATTCTTTTGAGGTATATATAGATTAGATTCGGCAATTAAGCTCATAATATATTCAGCTAACTGGTTATCTCCAATACTGTCAAAATACCTTGCAATATTAATCGCTTCATTTCTAAAACCATTTTCATTTCTTTCCACATGATATTTAATTAAATTTAAAACACTTTTCTTTTTCATAATATAAAATCCTATATCAATTTTTAATTTCCTAATAATTTCCTAATTTGCAATAAAATAGACTATAATAATATTATTGGAAGTAACATATTAAGTAATATAAATATTAATATGCCGACAATTGCAATAAGCTCTGTTTGTCTTTTTTTTATATTTGACAAAACTATAATCCCAATATCTAAAAATGCCATCAAAATATAGAAAAAAAACCCTATATAATTTTGTGTATGATAATATCCATCTAAAGACAACCAGCATATCGGTAAATATATCACACTCAAAATATTTATTACAATTTTTGTTGTACGATTAAGAAATATTATATTTTTTTCTTTTTCAATTTTCTTCTTTTTTTTCTCACTTTTTATTTTGGCAACATCATAACCGTAAAGCTCCCACCTAAGTTCCTTCCAATAATTAAACATAATAATATTGTCCCTTTCTTATTTTATTTTTTTATATTTGCAATCTAATACTTTTCCTCCTGGTGAATAGTGTTTTATTTTTGTAATATCTTTATATATAGACAGTATGAAATATCCATCAATATAACATAAATAGTCAATATCTCCATACCTATTATTTCGTGGAATACTTAAACAATATTTACAAGTTGCACAACATTTAATATCACTCTTATTTTTCTTTCTATTTTTATCTTTAAGTTCTTCAAGTTTTTCTTTCAAGTCATATTCATCTGCAATTTCATGTACTTCAGATTGCAGCACAACCATTAGTTCAAACATTTTATACAGAACATCTTCAGCCTGTCCATTGCTGATGAATTTATAGAAGTTCGATAACTGTGTATCCAACTTAGCAAGATTCTTCTGAATATTTTCTCCAGATATTAACATTTTTTCTTCTTCTGTTAATTTTTTCTTTTCTTTCACCTCTTCTTCTGTTTCTTCTGTTTCTGCTTGTTTTGAAGCCAGCTCAATTGCTTTATAATCTTCTTCTGTCAATCTTTCTTCTTTATAAGCATCTTCCGATGTTTCTAAATCTAAATCGCTATAATCCTCTCTGTGTGAATAATCATAATTCACTTCATTATTTCTTTTAAAAACATCTTCATTGTTATTATTTTCTTTTTCTTGCACATTCGGCGCCTGCATATAGCTTCCAAAATTTCCCTGCTTTACTTCAAGCCAGCTTCGTTTACCATTCCGGTAAGCGGTAATGATTTTATCACAAATTTCGCGTGATAATGAAACATTTTCTGCTTCTGCCTGTTTTAACATCTGCAAAATCTCTTCCTGCTGGTCTTCAGGATGAGTTGCCATCTTTAAAACACTAGACATACCGACTTCTTCAGCACGAACCATATCCCATACCGGAAGTATGATTCTATTGAACGTTTTATATCTGTCTGCCTGTTTACGTGACAATCCCAGTCTATTTGCTACTTCTTCTGCGATAGCGCCCTTAAAACCGATTGACTTTAAATATTCTTCGTGCATTTTATATCTTTTGCAAAAAAGAAGCGGGTCTTTTGCACTGTCCCTCTGTGCATTTGCCATCAACACATAGTTTTTAAGCTGTTCTTCACTGTCAAAATGACGAACAAGACATGGAAGTGGCTCACTGCTCACTTTGTCCCACGCAGCTCTTCTCCTGTGTCCACTTAAAATAGTGTATTTTTCGTCGTTATTTTCATAAAAATCCGTAACTTCGATAGGGTCTGTAAAACCCAGCTCTTTCATAGACAATTCCAAGTCAGTTGTATCAGATATGTCTTCGTTATTTTCCGGGAAATCCAGCAAGTTACTGGTATCTATCCATTTAATTGCAACAACATTTAACTGTGTTATCATTTCAAAGAACTCCATTATTTATATTATAAAACTATAAATTTCATAATTATATATTACCATAACAGACATCTATTGTCAACAGATAATCTTTCACTAATTATTTAATAATTTTGTTTTTACAAAATTAATTATGTTTGCAGGTATAAGTGCTTATATTATTGGTTATATTATAAATAGAGCATTTTAAGGAATTTTTAAGGATGATTGTTTAAGGATGATTGTTTGATATAACAATGTGTCTAATGTAGAAAAGTAAAGTGGAGTAGAAAAGATAGAAAAATAAAGGTAAATATAGATGTCTTTTTTACAGCGTATTTAATTGCTACAAAGCCCATTATTTAGCATGATTTCCGATTAATTTTAAAAATTTCCATTAACACAAAATTAAAATATTTTGCCAAAATTTTACACATAAAATTAAAATGAATCTGTTTTTATTAACACAAAATTAAAATAGATTTAGTTATTTCGTAATATTTTATTACTAAATAACTAAAAAAAGAACGACAGACATTTAACATATCATCTGCCGTTCTTTTTTATAGTTATATATGATTTTGAAAGCACAACAACCAGCCGTTAAACGTAAACATTGTTTAACGGCTGGTTGTTGTGCTTTTTATGCTTTATGCTTTCTATTTTCTTTAATACACCAATATATCTGCGGTGTAATCTTTATTAACCAATTGTTTAATTATATTATGTAATATTTTTATATCAAAAATATTTCCAAGCTGTTCAAAGGCATTTTTAAATATCTTATATATATCTTTATTTTGCTGTTCGGCTTTCTGCCTGTACTGCTTAATTAACATTGCGGCATCTTCTACGTCAAACATATCCAAGTTGCATTTATTTCTTCTGCAAATGGTTTTTACATAATGTATATAGTTTTCGTGTAGTAGATAATTTTTTTGCTGTATTCTTTTTCCTTTTGAGCTAACAGAGATAGATGCTATTTCTAAAATTTTCCTTGAAATCGAAATTATGTCGTAATTCTTATCATTCACATCTATTTGGGATGCAAAATTAATTATATTTTTTTTAACTAATTTTTTTAAATAGACTTTAGTCATACGAACTGTTATACCAATCTCTTTGGCGATAGTTCTATATGTATTTATTCTGTAAAACAGCTTACTTTTTATATTCTTTTTTTCGGTCGACATATTGCTGCTATATCCCTGCTTTTTAACGCGCATAAGCAGGTATAGGAATGTCCGGATTTCCCCTGCACTTAAAGCTGCATACATTCTTTCCGTAAAAAAAACTATATTAATGTCTACGTAATTAGCTTTGCTATAATCATATTCATTAAAATTATTATTCGCTATATTAACAACTATTTCAGCTTTAAAGTCATTATTTTTTTTATAATTAATAAATCCAAAATACTCTAATTCTTTTAACGCATTATAAAAAGTAGCATAAGAGCATCCTACTTTTTCAACTATTTCTTTGTAATAGACGTTTACATTACCGCTTTCATCGGAAAGTTGAATTAAATCTAATAAAATAACGTTTGTGAAACGCGAAAAATCGTATCTATAGATTTTTTTAATCAGGTGTGTTTGAATCCGTAACATATAAAAAAGTTCTCCTTTTTTTTATTTAAAAATAGAGAACCCAAAATATATATATATAATTCCTCACGGTGAGTAATTTTTAGTAATTTTTGTTGTCATTCGCTATTGACAATTCTTCGTTATTAACATATAATAGGATATGTTAATAAAATATTTTAAATATTTTGACAGGTTGCCGCCTGTAGTTAGTTCTCTTTACTCTTTACTTTATTTTTTAGGACTTGACTTTCAAAATATTTATAACTTACATTAAAATCCACACTTCTGTGTGGATTTTAATTTTGTAAGAAATAAAATAAAATGTAAAGTAAGTATATAAAAATAAAAAACTTTAAAAAAAAAGTTTTTAACATGTTTAATATTATAACAAAAAATGAACTATTCGTCAAATCCAAAATAATTTTTTTTGTATTCTTTTAAATCTCTCTGTAGTAGTTCTCTGTTAGATTTTGCCTGAATATAATTGCCCCAAATCTCTCTTATAACCTGATTTGCTTCATCTTTAGGCAGTATTATATTTTTTTCATCTTGCATCTGCTTATTTAAGCGATACCATTTTTGTTCTTGTGTCCTTAGTCCACTCAATACAAAGTATTTTTTTTCAAAATAATCTATATAACATGCTATATCTTCCCAATTTTCCATATGACTTACTTCATTCTCGTTGATTAATATTTGTATAACCTGAAATAAGTTTTTCAACTCATCAACGTCAACTTTTATTTCTTTTGATGATATTTTTATATCTTCAATGTCAATATCATTAATACCTTCCATGCGCTTACTCCTCTTTAGAATCCATTATATGCTCCATCACATTTTCTTTAAAAACATCTATTATATCGTTAAACTTTTGAATTGGTATATCTTTCATAGTCAGCTCGTTTTCTTTTTTTTCATTTATGCTATATTCGTACAGCAAAATGTTCATTTCATCTTTTTCCTGCTCGTCTTTAGGCAGTAATGCTATATAATCAACATTTTCATGTTTAAATGTCATAACAACTAGACATTCTACTGTTTTTCCGTTTATTGGAATAGAAATCTCTATATTTTCATTTTCATTCATCTATTATTTTCCTTTCCAAATTATAGGTCTTGCCATGTAATGGGTAATGGCACGACTTATAATTTTCTTGTTATTTGTTTTTATTTTCCCGTTATTTTTACTTTTGCGCCTGCCGGGATTGGTTGCTTGTGCTGTGCAATAGCCGTTTTCCAGTCTTCGTCCGTTATCTCTACTTTTGCAATCCCGGTGTCTGGCGCTTTTCTTCTTCAATGCAATTATAATAGTCTACCGCTTCAAGCCAGCTTTCAAAGTCTGCTGCGTTTTTCTGTCCTGCTTTCTTTACTCTGTAAAATGCTTCTGGCTTTCCCTCTGCTTTCACAGTCGTAACTGCTACCAGTTCCTTTGTTCCGTCGCAGGCAAGCAGTGTTTCTACTTCGTGTCCGTCCCAGCTGTCCGGGTCTTCAATTCTTTTTCCCATGTTCATTACCTCCGTATTGAATTATATTGACTATTCCACAAACGTTGTAGCGGGCGAATATTTCCGCCCGCCGTTGTTGGGTTGTGGGCTGTTTATATTTCTACATTAAACTGTTTTTCAAATTCTTCAAGTTTTTCTTTCAAGTCATATTCATCTGCAATTTCATGTGCTTCAGATTGCAGCACAACCATTAGTTCAAACATTTTATACAGAACATCTTCAGCCTGTCCATTGCTGATGAATTTATAGAAGTTCGATAACTGTGTATCCAACTTAGCAAGATTCTTCTGAATATTTTCTCCAGATATTAACATTTTTTCTTCTTCTGTTAATTTTTTCTTTTCTTTCACCTCTTCTTCTGTTTCTTCTGTTTCTGCTTGTTTTGAAGCCAGCTCAATTGCTTTATAATCTTCTTCTGTCAATCTTTCTTCTTTATAAGCATCTTCCGATGTTTCTAAATCTAAATCGCTATAATCCTCTCTGTGTGAATAATCATAATTCACTTCATTATTTCTTTTAAAAACATCTTCATTGTTATTATTTTCTTTTTCTTGCACATTCGGCGCCTGCATATAGCTTCCAAAATTTCCCTGCTTTACTTCAAGCCAGCTTCGTTTACCATTCCGGTAAGCGGTAATGATTTTATCACAAATTTCGCGTGATAATGAAACATTTTCTGCTTCTGCCTGTTTTAACATCTGCAAAATCTCTTCCTGCTGGTCTTCAGGATGAGTTGCCATCTTTAAAACACTAGACATACCGACTTCTTCAGCACGAACCATATCCCATACCGGAAGTATGATTCTATTGAACGTTTTATATCTGTCTGCCTGTTTACGTGACAATCCCAGTCTATTTGCTACTTCTTCTGCGATAGCGCCCTTAAAACCGATTGACTTTAAATATTCTTCGTGCATTTTATATCTTTTGCAAAAAAGAAGCGGGTCTTTTGCACTGTCCCTCTGTGCATTTGCCATCAACACATAGTTTTTAAGCTGTTCTTCACTGTCAAAATGACGAACAAGACATGGAAGTGGCTCACTGCTCACTTTGTCCCACGCAGCTCTTCTCCTGTGTCCACTTAAAATAGTGTATTTTTCGTCGTTATTTTCATAAAAATCCGTAACTTCGATAGGGTCTGTAAAACCCAGCTCTTTCATAGACAATTCCAAGTCAGTTGTATCAGATATGTCTTCGTTATTTTCCGGGAAATCCAGCAAGTTACTGGTATCTATCCATTTAATTGCAACAACATTTGCTTGCGTTGCGCTTTTTTTCTTTGTTTCTTCTATCTTTTTACTCATTTTTGAATTTCCAAAATTCTTAGCCATAATATTTCTCCCATTCTAATCTTTAATCAATTGATTCTACTATGTATTCTGTAAGCTTTTCGTATGCTGTTAAGCTTTTACTTTTTGTTTTGTAAAAACTCAACGGTCTACCAAACATGACAGCTTCTCTTAAATCAGCCATTAAAGGGATTTGGATATCAATGAAAATGTCAAATTCCTTTAATTGTTCTTTTATATACTTATCTACAGCACAATTACTCATGTATCGTGCAAGATATATTCCCACAATGTTTAAATCGGAATTTTTATCTCGCGCCTTGTTGATAATATCCATTAAATCATCATACCCACTAACTGAATAGATATCTGAACTAAATGGAACAATTACATTGTTTACGATTTGTGAGAAGCAGATTTCATTTACTACTTTATTTGACGGTGGCATATCCACCAAAATATAATCGTAGCCATTTTCTTCAACAAACCTATTAAGATTATCTTTGATATTAACGTTTCTTAAAAAGCGTTCCTCTTCCAATCTGACATCTGAAGGTAACACATCTACGTTGTAGTACTTTGCTTTTGCGTTCCCCCGGCTTTTGAAGTAAGCCTTTTTTGTAATATCTTTTAATTCTGCCTTTCCTGTAAAATAGTCGTAAACAGTTTTTACTGTTTTGTTTTCACATTCTTGTAAATACTCTTCATTTTCCATAAGCAAAGAATCTGTAGTATTCCTTTGCTTATCTAAATCTATAACCAAAATTTTTGCATGATATTTTTCAGCAAGAACTCCGGTGATGTGAAAAATGCTGGTTGTTTTGCCGCAACCACCTTTACCATTGAAAAACGCCAATTTTTTTGCCATTTTAAAAACCTCTCTTTCTTTCTTTTTATATACTTCTCTTTACATTTATTATAATACCATATATAACATCTATTGTCAACTATTTTATTCTTTAATTATGTATTTTAGCAAATTTATTCTTTTAATTGTTTTAAAAAAAGCAGGGATTACCCTGCTTTTAAATAATCTTTAGTCAGCAATATCTTCCATGTCTTCCTCTGTTATACTTACCTGCATTGGAATAAATTTCTGTAACTCGCACCACTCACTATCATTTAATTTCTTAACTTTTTTCAACAGCATCTGAGCAGTATTTTTTGCTTCCTCCGCCGCACAAATTATATTGATACACAACTGCTCCTCAAATTTTTCTTTTGAAATATTTCTTCCAAACTGATTCAGAAAAATTTTTTCATCTTCATTATATTCCATTAAAATATTAATCATAATACTCTACCTCTTTTCCTATTTTTTACTCTAAAAATATCTTCATTTTTATTATAGTTTTGTATGGTTTTTTCCCCGGTTTTTTGCACTCCATACTGTCTGCCATTTCTGGAACTCGTTCAATTATTGCGGCTTTTTGTAGTTTTAAAAGTGCTGTGCTAACGAAATTTTTAGATACACCAAGTTCTTTTGCCATACTAAAAGCAGATAAAAAAATTGAATACTCTTTTGCTTGATTATCATAATATCCTTTTTGACCGCACAGCTTTACTAATAATACAAAAAATTCACATTCTGTCGTTGTTAAGTGTATTTGTAATTCTTTGGTTCGCTTTGTTAAAATTCGTAATATTTCTTCATCAGAAATGTTAATCATACGTCTTTTACTCCTTTTTTTTAATTATAAATCACTATTAATATACCCACACAAACCCACTAATGTCAATAATGTATTACGTATTTGCTAATGCTAATTTCCTCACCGTGAGGAAATTAACATCATTTTATAAATTGTCCTACTCTTTCTTTTTTAATATTATATTTTTTAATAAGTTGTTCTTCTTTTTTTCGGTATACAAGTTCAATAGAAATGATATTGTTGTCAAGTAGCTTTAGCTTTCTACTTTTCTTCTGTCCATTTCTGTTTTTTATTAAATTTTTAAACTGTTCTAACATTATTTTCTTCCTTTCCCTTTTCGCTGTTTTCCTGTTCCTGTTTATTGATTTCTTCATTTTGTTCACAATTTTCTTTTTGTACTTTTTGCTGCATGTACTCCTTAATGGTACTTTTCCATTCGTTCATTCCACGTTCCGGTTTTAATTCCTTTTCTTCCTTTTTTTCGATATTATAATTATCCTGCTGTGCATACCTCATAGGTATATATTCCCTGTCATTTAAAGAATCTTTAAGTTTATTAATCATTTCAGATAAATCCTCATTTAATTCAGTTTCATTAAATTTAAAGCTTTCAAGATGAGATATTATATCTTTCTGTTGACCATCTCCAATGTCAATCCTTGTTGCAAATGTATTTAATTTTCCGGTATTATCCGTAAAATAAATATTCATTCTGCATTTGTTATACGGAAAATATTTTCCTTGTTTTTGGGCTTCATTTTTTAATTTCTGTATATTATTTTCCCAATCATGTAGCGTTTCATTAGCGGTTTTAGGATGCAGGACTTGTCCCGCTTTAAAAATTTCTTCCTCTGTCCAATGTTCACAGCTATTAATTTCAATTGCTGTTCCATTTTTACTCATTACTGTTTTTAAATTTTCAAGCTGTGATAATGCTCCGGCAGCGAAATGAGCATTATCTGCGCCTAAATATTTTGAATAATTTAGATTAATAAACTGACTATCTGCTATAAGTTTTAACTCGTTTTCAGTCAAATTTTTCATGCTTGGGATTTCATTCTGCAAATCATGAAGTACTTTTAATGGCTCTGCTTTATATTGTATAATTTTATCTGTCTGTGCCTTTGCCAATTCTTTTATTTCAATCTGCATTTTTGCAATATGCAGTATATTTTTATCGTAATTCTCTAACATTGCTTCAATCTGACTTTTTAAATAAGTCATTTCTTTTATATCATGTGAAGCTTCAAATTTTGTCATCGAATCCTGTGCAGCTGTTAAAATATTTTCATTTTCATATGTTAGAAGCAGACAGTCTTTTACTGTTTCTTCTGCTTTTGTCCCAGTAAAAAATTGATTATCTGTTTTTAACATTTCTAAAGTATCCTGTCCATGTCTGTGTGCATTTATTATTTTTTCTTCAATATCAGACATGAATTTTTCTTTATCTTTGCTACTTATATCTTCTATATTTTTTGGTTCTAAAGTAAGCGTAAGCCCTCTTTCATCAAGTTCTTTTTCAATATCTGTCATTAATTTCTGTGACTCATTATAGATGTATTCAAGTGACTGCGAAAGTTCTTTTAATTCTCTTCCTTTCGACCAGTCAGCTATGTACTCAAATGATTTATGTTCCGTATTTATTCCAAAAGAACTTGCTGTCATATATGCAACTGCTTCCGCCTGCATTTTTTTTAAATTTCTTGTAATTACAATCTTCTGCTGTTCACGGTCATTTGATAATTGATATGAAGCATATACTATATCATCGTATCCTGTAAGTTCAAATTCTGGAAGTTCATTAAGCGCCGCCGTACATTCTTCATATGAATCATATACTTTTTGATTAAAAGGCATTAATTTTCCATCTACAGGATTAACTGTTACTATTCTGTAATAATCCTGTGTTTTTCCATAAGTCCCATCCGGATTTTGCATATTTATATCTTTTAATTCCTGATAAAAATTTGAATCTACATAATCATTTGTGCTTTCAACTGCCGCCATATGCAAAATTTTATTAATTTCTTCTGAACTTAACTTGTTCATCGTTTCCAATGTGTTTTTTAACTCATCTAAGCCATTATGCATACGAGAATGTGCTATCTCGTGCATTAAAACAGAAACCCTTTCAGTTGAATTTAATTTATTGGATATTACAATTTTACTTTCTGTTTTTGAATAATATCCTAGTGACCCAGCCGCCAAAATCTCATCTTCTTTTACATCTGATTCATATACAATGTTTCCTGCTCTTTCACTTACTGTTTTTAATACATCGTACAGAATTTCAGCTTTTTCAGGATTTTCATTTTCAATTCCCATGTGAAATTCATTTTTATTAAAAGCAGCTTTTCTTTCTTCTGTATTATAAATTTTATACTGCCCTTTGCTATTTTTTATTGGTTTTCCTGTATCATCTAATACTAATTCTTCTTTGTTATAGCTTTTCACCCACAAAAATGGTTCTTTATCTGTTGTATCCGCAACATCAAATACAGCTCGCACTGTATAATATGCGGGAATTTTGTTAATTACATTGTTTTGCAGAAAACGTTTAATTTCATCTTGCGTAACGTGCGCCTTTACAGTCCTACCATTTGTAGCAACATCATATAATCCGTTTTTGTATCTGTTAAATGTTAGACCTGTTTCTGCAAGTTTAAACGTTGCATATTCTAACGCTTCATTTTCTTTTAACTGTTTATTACAATTATTATCAATTGCCATAAACAGACTGCCTTTTCCTTTGTTTTCCTGAACAAATACAGGCGCAATAATTGAAATTCCTTTTGAGCCGGCTTTTACCTGCCGTCCAAACTCTTTCCATGCTTCAAATCCTCGTACGTAAGAAGCATTTTCATTTTGCAAAAAAACAAGCATTGCATTTCTAAATGAATACTTATTGAAATATAAACACGACTGCTTCTCGCACCAATGCGCAAAACTTTTACTGTCTAGTACAGATTTTATTCCGTCTTCAAGCTGCTTCATTGTTCTTTCTTTTGCTGTCATTTTTTCAATTTCATTGTCCATTATTTTCTACCTACCTTTACTGTATTATAAATATAGTTAAATTTTATCAAAAAAGGCAGTGTATTTCAATTTAATTTCAAAAGAAAAAAGAGGATTACAGCTTGTTACTTTAACAGGCTGTAATCCTCTCCCTTTGATTTGAATTTTTACAAATTATTAATCAGAATTTGTATAACATCCGTTAATTGTATATAATAATCTGCTTCCCGGTCACCTATATAAATTGGAACATCTGTTTGAATTGCAAGTTTATCCAATTCACTCAAAATTTTTCTTAATTTTCCTGTTCTTTCTTCCAATTCCTCTGCTTTATCTATAATAAGCTGTTGCCGTGACGAATCACTGATTTTCTCGTAATACAGCTTATCATTACCCATTGATAAAAACCACTTATGCGCATTACTTTCAGCCTGCTCCTTTGATATTTTACTCTGTTCCATTTCATCTATAACCGCCCAGTCCCAGTAAAATTTACAAATATTATTTATAAGCTGTTCTTTATCAAACAGCTCACAAATATCACAAATATCATATAATTGCATATACCATTTTAAAAATTCTTTGGCACTTTTTAAATCCATTTCAATCACCTTTCAATCACCTTTATTTTCAAATATTAATGTTGCCGTTCAAATCCAGTTGGGGCTTTCGCCCCAGCTGACTACTAATTTTCATATTTTTCACTGGAATCTACTTCATAGTGTCCTGCAAGAAACCATTCTTTTTCTAAATGCTCTCTTATTTTTACCTTTTTTTCTTCTCCTCTTTTTTCATTAAATTTTCCTACATGCTGTACATTACGATATGTAACATATCTTGCGCTTCTTCCTATTATTTCTACTGCAATACCGCCAATTCTGTATCTTTCTCCGACTTCAAATCTTGTCATTTTTTCTCCTCTCCTATTTAATCTTAATATCGTTTAAAACCGTTCTCCTTACATTTATTATAATACCACATTTAGCACTTAATGTCAACTTTTTTATTAGAATGTCTTTTGAACTACCAACACCCAAATTGTGCTTTCAAGATTCTGCGCTTTTTCAGGAGGGGCGCGTTGTAGTTTTTCGTAGGTACACTGTTTCATCTGCTTTATCTCCTTTCTATGTTTATGTGCTTTCTGAGTTCCTTGCTATCTATCGGGTTTGCGTGCATCTTAGGGAATATACAGAATGATAATTGCAAGGGTTTAAGCAGTGCGTCCCTTGCAATTATGATTCTGTATATTACGATGCACATTAGCAAACCGATAGCAAGGGGCTTGGAAAGCATATATAGAAAGGCGATAAAGCAGCGCTAAAGTGTACCGGAGAAAAAAGTCCCCCTTTGGGGGATTTAGGGGGGACTCCTATCATTCCTTGTTCGGAGCTGACTGTTTTAAGACTGCTCCGAAATCCCCCAGGGAGCCGGGCAGGGGGTGCGAAGCGGGTGGGAATGGTATCATAATCAATAAAAAAAGCTGTAAATACAGAAATATTTACAGCAAAAACATAATTAAAATGTAAAGAAGTATTAAGTTAAAAGCAGTGAAAACACTGCTTAATGTCATAATTAAAGAATTATAATTTCAACATATTTCCTCACGGTGAGTAAATTAGTAACTTACAAAAGGTGTACCGTCCGGATTCAGTCTTTCTGTTATGCCGCCTCTGCCGTTAGAACCATAGTAAACCAAATAATTAACTCCTGTATCAGGGTCAACATATACGAAAACAGCTTTGTCATCACGATATTCCAAAACGTTACCGTTACGTTTTGCTTCTGTATCATTTGCAGGTGCTTGCTCCCGAATATGCGCCAAAAGCTCCACACACAATATGCTTATGCCTAAACAAAACGCAAGTATAAAATAAAATATCGCATCATTACTCTTCCTCATCTTACATATTCTCCCTTCCTATTTTCCTAGTATGTGTTCCGGGATTGATTTCCTTGCATTTCTCTGATAATATTGTTTTAAGCACTAGGGGCGGTTAGCAGGAATGTTAAAAAGTCCGCCCCTGTGTAAATCCCTATTTAATATTTAATCTTCAATATCCTTTTGGGTATCTTCGATTAAATCATCAATCAGCCTTTCGGCTTCCTCCAAGTTCTTTTCTTTGATAGCCTTTTTCAAATCTATCAAATCTCTCATTAAACGCCTAAGATAACTTTTGAATACTGCCACTTTTTCTTTGTTCTCCATTTCTATGACTCCTTTCCTGCTATCTCCTTGTTACAATTATATTATATACTTACGGAAGTATATTGTCAAGCATTATCTTTTACTTTTTCATATAATTTTTCAGTATTTTCTCTCGCCCTCAATTCTAATACTTCGTATATCCCTCTCTTTCCATTTTCTCTTTTATGGCTGCCACTACGTAAGCATTATTGGAATCCGCCTTGCCCTGTTTTACTCTCTCTACTATCTCTGCTTTCAATCCTTTGGGTAGAGCAAGCTCCATTCTATCATAGTTTTTATCCCTGTACTTATTCTTGGCTCGTGTAGCTGCTGTTGCATTACCCTTATTTCTTTTTTCTTCCATTACATACCTCCTGTAATTTAATACCGTAAGTATAACATATTCTTATTGTCTACGGAAGTATATATTTTCCTTTCCAATTTATATAAAAAATGGTTTGTTGTCCTATAAAATCCAAAGTGCTGCAATAATAACTGTAATACCAATAATTATCACACATACTCCAGCCAAAGCAAGAAGTAGACCTGCTACAATTACTTCAGTAGCTCCTATCATAATAAAAGTTACTGCTGTTTTAAAGTATAATAAAGCATCTACGCATAATAAAATGCCTAAAATAAACAAAATTATTCTCCCTATTATTAAACCTGACTTTTTTAACATCGTGATAACTTTTGTCATTTTTATTACCGTTTCCTTCCTTTAAACATCATGCAAGATAAGTTTCATCACCTCTTCATTTTTTAGAAAATCATCTTCTACAATTTTGTCACTAGCACCCAATATTTTTGTGCTTTTAAATTCAAATTTTTTTTCAAGTTCTATTAATCGAGCTGATTTCTCTCTCTTTTCATTTTCTAAATTTTTGATTGCCTTTTGATAAGCAATCTCGGTTGTGCCACCATCATCATTGAAGATAAGGCTTCCCAGGCACTCCTGCGCCCGGTCATGGATTTCCTTATAATCAGGGAACTGGTCATAATCATCCCCTAAACTTACACGTAAAATGCACAGTTTATCGCCACGATAGGCTTCATAAACATATCCCTTGACCTCTTTCACTTTTCCACCAATATATGCTAAACCATATATTTTAACGCAATACAGATATCCAAGCTTATAGTCTTTGTGTTCAATATAGTATTTAGCTCCTATTGGATACACTTTTATATTAGTGTTCCAAAGGGAGATTTCTGTATCCCCTTCGATAATTTTTTTCAAAGTTTCTGTTTCTATCCTGTCGCCTGAAAATTTTTCCCTGAACTCTTTAAATTTGTATTTATTCATCTTTATTCCTCCTCTAAGTCTGACAAAAATTGAAATCTTAATTTTTCAGCTGCATATTTTACGGCATCTGTTCTATCTACATATTCGTATTCGCCGCTTTCCTCATACCGATAACATGCTTCGGGATTTACGGTTGCAATATCAACCAATGGTGCAAAATCCGTAAATGTGTAATCCGCATTATACATTTTCACTTCGCACCCTATTGTTTCATACATATAAGGTGTAAGTTTTTTCGTTATAGGTCTGTATCCTATTGGCGCAAAAGCATATTCCGCCCTCTGATTTTCATACGATGTAAACATTCTATTTAAACTTTTTTCCAGTTTGTCTGTTTCCATGTCCTTCAAACTAATTTCCATTTAAAAAACCTCTCTTCCTGTTTATATATTTCTCTCTACATTTATTATGATACCATATTTGACACTTATTGTCAACCATTTGTTTAGAATCAGGGCAGAAATTTTATATTTTCTACCCTGATTTCTATAGAATTACCTCTTATACCGTAATTAAGTATGCCTTGTCTGCAAGCTGTTCAATCGGATTAACTTCAATTAAATTAACTTCTTTTACCATTTCCGATAACTTATCAATATCATATTGTTCTTTATAAGGAATTACTAAAAATTCGTGAATACTACTCGGCATTGCAATTATCTTATCCGTGCAATATTTGTCTGCCAATTCTTTTAATACATTTCTATTTAAAATAGCTGATGCACCTTTAATTTTTGATTTATTAGTCAAAATATAAATCGGCATATCTTCCATTTCTTCAGAATAAGACATATTTCCATTTAAACACATCACTTCCAAAAGTGAAACAATTATTGTGTCCGCATATGTATTTTCTTTGGCAGCAATCCATGCTTCATATTCTGAAATCCCGGCATTTTTAAGTAATTCAGCTGTAACTTTAGTTGTCGCACTGTCTTGACCATTTTTTATCAGATTGATATACATATAGCTTTCGATTCCATCAAATTCAGTTCTTTTTTTTACAATGTTTTCAGAACTTGTTTTCTGCAATCCAACAAAAATATTTTTAAGAACGAAATTACCATTATTTAATGTGTCCACATTAAACTCAAATTTTTTACTATCTTCATATAATTTAATCAGATATGAAATAATTTCATCTTCTTCAAGTCCTCTGTTTTCCAATTCTTCAACAGTATCCATGTAAATAATTGGTGAAATACAAACTCCTGCATTTTCTTCCGGTTGTACCATAATACCTTTGAGAACTACTCCATTTTTTACCACATCGCGTTCCTGTGCATTAAATCCTCTATTATTTAATTTCTTTACTACTTCTGTTCTATTCATGACTTTACTTTACTCCTCTACATTTCATTTTATTTTAAATTTTAAACTGCCAGCACCCAAATTGTGCTTTCAAGATTCTGCGCTTTTTCTGGAGGGGCGCGTTGTAGTTTTTCGTAGGTACATTGTTTCATCTGCTTTATCTCCTTTCTATGTTTATGTGCTTTCTGAGTTCCTTGCTATCTATCGGGTTTGCGTGCATCTTAGGGAATATACAGAATGATAATTGCAAGGGTTTAAGCAGTGCGTCCCTTGCAATTATGATTCTGTATATTACGATGCACATTAGCAAACCGATAGCAAGGGGCTTGGAAAGCATATATAGAAAGGCGATAAAGCAGCGCTAAAGTGTACCGGAGAAAAAAGTCCCCCTTTGGGGGATTTAGGGGGGACTCCTATCATTCCTTGTTCGGAGCTGACTGTTTTAAGACTGCTCCGAAATCCCCCAGGGAGCCGGGCAGGGGGTGCGAAGCGGGTGGGAATGGTATCATAATCAATAAAAAAAGCTGTAAATACAGAAATATTTACAGCAAAAACATAATTAAAATGTAAAAAAGTATTAAGTTAAAAGCAGTGAAAACACTGCTTAATCATATGATTAGTTATTAGAAACATTTAGAATCTTTCAACATAGACTATAGACTATTTCCTCACGGTGAGGAAATAGCATCATTTATTTTTTGTAATAAAAAAATGCTCCGTCTTTTTGAAAAATGTGAATAGAAGCATAAGCCGCATCTGTAACTTTCAAATCGCAGTCAGTAGCAAAACCACATCTGTTATTAGTACAATATATGTACCCCTGTTCCATCGGACACACATCACTTTTTTTGCTCTTGATAGCCGGTTCCCCATTTCTTTTAAGTTCATGTTCTTCCGTAAACTGCATAAAATTTGCATATACGAGTTTATTCATGCAAACCGGACATTTATTCAAAGGCTTTACGTTCATACCAATTATCCCTGCCGCTTTCATTAATTTATTCAAATTGCTATGTGTATCTACACTTAAAGCCGGAACTTTGACTAGTTCCACATCATTTTCACTACAAAACTGTTCTAATAACTTATACCCTACTCCATTAAACCCTAATCCATATTGGATAAAGCCATTAGAACCCACCTCCGTTCCTTTTACAATCAATCTTTCCTCATTTTTCCTGTCAAATTCAATTATTTCCTGAGAAAGATTATCTCTCACCCAAAGGAACATATATATTCCATCACTTACAATTTTTCTCATAAGAACTATCTCCTCTATTTAATTCTGTCTTAACCCTGTGTAGCTAGAATCCTGTCAATTTCGGCTATCCTCTTTAACAACCTTTCTTTTTCTTCTCTAAGCTTATTTACATCAATTTCATCGTCTTTTTCGACAACTTCAATCATTATTTCTTCTGTATTATATAATTCTTTCTTCTTTTCGTACATTATTTTGGGAACGTTATTTAAAATAATTACACTGCCTGCATCAATGATTGTCCTCCAATTCTTGACACTTCCGCCGCTGTACGCACTACCTTTTATCAATGCAGCATCTTCTCCCAGTTTTGCACCGGAATCCCTACCATATGCGGATGCAATGGTTTTTCCAAATAATCTAATATCATCGTGATATTCTTCACGACATTCTAGAAATGTAATTCGTAATGTTACAGTTTCGATTTCAGTATCTGTATCATCATACCCGTATATATCTTTCAAAATTTCTCTGACAGCCGGAACAAAAGCATAATTTACAACCCATGCGTTGCCATTCCATATGCCTCTTATTTTTTTTATCCTTTGTACAAAATTTTTGTTATATGGTGTATATATATATGCCTTTTCATTTTCAATCTTGATTTTAATATTCATCTTTATCCCTCTCTATTCCTGCCGCTTTCATTAATTTTTTTAGGTTATTGTGCATATCCACACTAACCGGTGGCACTTTCACTAATTCAATATTAGCAACCTGTTTTTATACATAATCCAGTTCACCGGTTGTATCATTATAGATATAACCGTATTTTTTTAACACCTCGTTTAACGTGTCGATTCCAAATATCTCGGCAATAACTCCGCAATATTCAGCGTTGCTACCGCCTTGCCAGTCTGCCAGCTCTAGAACTACGTCCACAAAATCCCCGCTGTAGCGGCAATCTTGTAATCTCCTGTCATTACGCAAACTTTCAAATAAATCTTTATTTATGGACTCACTCCAGTCGTCGTAATCATATTCAGCCGGTAATGCTGCAATATAGTAATAATATTCATCGCCGTCTTTGTCACAAACCGTAACATCATAGCAATCATATTTATATGCTTCGTCATTACCCTGCTCACAATCAACTTCTAATTTTTCTATTTCAGTAATTGTACCGTGGGCATAAATGTCACCCACTTCATACATCTTTTCATTTATTGTATCAAAGTCACGGCTATAGCGTGACTTTGTTTTATTTTCCCAAATATAAATTTTCATTTTGTATTTCTCCCTATACTTATATACTATGTTTCATTCTTATTTACTTATTTGTATCCCTGCAACCTGTAATAATTTATCCAGTTTATCATACCTGTCTACACTGTATTCTGGTACCTTTACCAATTTTATATCATTTTCAATGCAAAACTTTTCTAAAAGATTAAGTCCGTCTTTTTTTAATACACTTTGAAAGAAACCATTAAATTTCTCTTTTTCACCTTCAATCATTTTTTCATTATTTTGCTTATTATAGTTATCTATTTTCCAAAACAATCCGTCCTGCGCCCAAACAAAAACATATCTTCCGTCAGTAATAATTTTTTTGTTTCCTTTTCTTTTTAGAATCTCTTCTTCTGCCGGAATAGCTTCGATAAAATGAACAAAATAATCCGTTCCTGTTATAACCACTAATTTTCCTGCCCTGCAATAAGTGTCATCAAGCACAACTTTTGTAACATAATACTGTGCTATTTCTTTTGCCAGCCTTTCCGCAGTGCGCTTAGAAACTTCGTTCTGCATATCGACCGTTTGGAGTTTTTCATTAACAGAAGCATATATCTCAGACGCTTCATCAAGTGTTAATTTCACACTTTCACCAGTCATACATTCCCAATAATCGTCATCGGATAATTTATTTACATTAAGTTTGTCCATAACAGCTCTCTTCTCAAGTTCCTCACGTAACTTTTCCTTTTCATCCTTTAAGTTGTCTTTAAAATGACCATAGGATTTAAGAATACAATAATTATCTATTTTATCATTGAAAAGTACGGCATCTGCTTCTTTTTCATCCGTGATGAAAAAGAGTTTAATTCTTGACAAATACCCATCTGAATCGAAACATTTAACCCCCATCAGAAATGTTTCCTCTTCAATCTCACCAATTTTTTGGAATTTTTTTACAAAATCAAAAAATTCATCTCCAGCTTTCATTTTTACGGGTATCGTAAACATAATATCAACTCCTTTTTTTCTGCATTATTTTTATTTTTCCCAATTCACTCTATTAGATTTTATTCCATTTTCATCTACAACTGCATCCTGCGCCTTTGCAGCTTCGAGCCAGTAATCATAATTCAAATTTTTTTCATTCAATTCAAATTCATCATGTTTCCCCCATTCTTTAACGTTAAAAAATTCTCTTTGTAAAAGAACTTCATTTCCAAAATAATTGCATGATACCTGCCAGTCTTTCAAAAAAACAACATGACTATAATCCAAAATCAAGGCATAGCCATATTGAGTTTTAATCAAATGGTCGTCAGCCACTTTTACAACTATTTTGTTTTCATCCTCCGATACTCTATTCATCGTATAGTATTTATTGGATTTGCTTCTATATTCCAATCCGCTAAACCTAAATTCATTAAATTCTTCTTTTTTGCTTTTACCCATTTGTTCTCCTCTCTACTTTTATAAGGGGTATTACCTTTCGACAATATTATAATAACACATTTTTATCACTTTTGCAAGTTATATTTCATTTCTTTTTCTTCTTTTGTTTCTTCATATTTTAATATATCTTTGGGTTCCATGTCTAATATTAGGCATAAATTATTTAACGACTTTAGTGTTATATTTGTATCTTCATTTTTTATTTTTTTCAATGTATCTTGGCTTAGCAAACCGCTTGTTTTAGCCTTGTACGTATTAAATCCCACACGTTTAAGTGCATCACCAACGTCAAATTTATATTTTAACAATTTTTTATTCTCCTTTTCTTCCATATCTAATATAAATATATATCATACACTTTTTAAAGTCAACAAAAATATTTCTTTAAAAAGTTATTTTCCTATTGACATAACTTTATAAAGTGATATAATAGTATTATCAAATAAAACAGAAAGGCATTAAATAATGAATGTAATTCAATTTCCAACAATAAAGCAAACTAATAGTCCGGCATATAACAATCTTGTTCAATTTTTTGATGTATGCAAAAGTCCTGAAAGTTGTCAATTTTATTTAGATGTTGTAGAAATTTCTTATGATAACGGTGGACTCAATGACAGTGAATTATTCACTTTGCGCCGAATTGGAAGACAGAAAATGAAAAAAATAAAATCCATGTAAATAAAAGAAAGAAAGCACATAATTATGATAACAATATTTTTTAGAAAAGAACTTATGAATAGAGCCAATGCTATAAAATTAGCCGGTTTCGAAGCTGTCAAATATGCTCTTGAGTATGATGAATATAATTTTTAAAAAAGGCGGCTTAATGCCGCCTTTTCTTTGTGTTTAAGCATGATGCTTATACAAAAACATATTTCAACTCACATAATGAGCCGGGTCATTATGACATATCAACAATCCCTTGCATTGTCAATGTATTTATTATAATCAATTGCTTTAATTATGTCAATCTTAATCCTCTGTATATTCCCTAAGGAATGGCTTTATATTTACACAAAAAATGCAGTAGGCATTTTATAACAAAACCTCCTACTGCATTTTTAATTTGTAAAGGGATTTTACATAATTACTTTAACATACAAAAATCTAACTAGCAATATAAACATTGTGAAAACATGATAATATAAAAGGCAATAGCAATGCTTAACACAAATGGTTTTTTTGTCCTGTTCTTTTTAATCATATCTTTTATGTTAATCAAACTGAAAATAATAATAGCTCCGCAGATTAAGAAAATTGATATATTTACAAATTTAACTACATCTGCCGTTGTAGCTGCGTACAGTTCACATATAATCAACACAAATACATCTCCTATCCCACAACGATGCCGTATTCCGGCTATACAATACACTATTATAGACAATAATAATTCCATAAATACAAGCCATTTTCCGGCAGCATCTGTCATTGTCAGAAATATACAGGCATAAAATATAGCACTAATACCCAACATAATGACATTTAACATTCTAAATAACTGCATTATTTTTTGGTCTGTATATGATGATACAGCTAAATAATTAATTATTAATGTGAGAAAAAACGTTTTTATCAGCGTTTGTTCTTTTAATAAAAAAATATTTAACATCTGTATCAATAACACAATTGTATACATAATTATCAAATCTATGTTCTTATGTACTTTTTTTAATTCTTCATCTTTTTTTGCAAATATGCGTGTAATCAGAACACATATACTACTGGTGCATATGCAATATAGTATCCAAAGTAAAATCTTCATTTAACCACTTCCTCACCGTGAGTAATTTTAATAATTTTCTTCTGAAATAGCCCTGCGAATATTTAATGTAAAATTAGAACCAAAATATATTATTTTTCTATTTACATTTCCAGCCTTGTCTTTGGCTATACATATCCATCTGTCATACAATCTGTCTGTATCAGATAACGCAAATGTAAGATTCATATGATTATCATCTTCAAATGTTCCCGTTGTTGAAAAGGACGGATTTGTTTCCGGATATAAAATAAGAGTATCCATTTTACTTAGATGTTCTTGGTCACAAACTTTTTCAATTAAAGTATCCGTATCATTATATCCATATTTTTCACCGTCTACTGTTACATTTTCTACATCTGAAAATTCGTAAAATTCCGGAGGTGTCTTGTCAATTTTTACGGTAAATTCTTTTTCGCTTGTATTTCCAACATTATCTTGCGCAACTATCTTATATTGTGCATCCTGTTCATTAGAAAATGTATATGTAAATCCTCCTGTTGAGCTGTGCAACTCATTATCATCAGAATCATATAATATAACATTTTTTACACCACTTAAATTGTCTGTAACAGTTACATTTATAACAAAGCTACGATTAGTCCAACCGTATTCATTCTGTACTCCAGATATTTCAGGAGCTGTACGGTCAATATGAGTGATTATCTGTTGTTTCCGGCTGTTTCCAACCGCATTATCTGCCTTTACTGTGTAAATATTTGTTCCTTCGGTTGTGTCTGTAAAAGTAATAGTTTCTCCACTGTCATTTTTGTTTATTTGTGTGCCATCAGGTGTTGATACAAAAAATCCAACAATCGCGTTTACTCTATCTTCCGCCTTAGTCTTTATTTCGGTTTCTCTCGCCCAGTCAAAATTAACATCTATATTTTTATAATCGTACTCCAAATCAGTATTTGTATTATCAATATATATGTCAGGTATAGAAGTCACTTTATTTTCTGTAAATTTTGCATAGAGCGTTATATCATTGGTTGGTGTGTATGTTTTCCCTCCCTTTTCAATATAATAAACATCATTTAACGAGCTATCTGAATACCAACCATCAAATGTATAGTTATAGGTTACTCCATCAATAATCTGTGGTTCTTTTGTCGCATCCGGCAGTGTTACACTGCCGTTGGTATAATCTGCCTTTACATTGACCGTACCGCCGTTTGCTGTCAGGTTTTTAAAGCTTAATGCCGGAAGCCAGTAGGAAGCGCCGGAAAACTGTCTGTTTTCTGAAATGCCATGTTCCCGGTAATGCAGGATTGCCCACATGGTATCGTAGACATTATTGGTTGCCCTTAAAATGTCCGGGTTGCCGTTATAATATGCCGCCCAGTTCCATGTGCCGACCGACCAGCCGTCCCAGCCTTTTACCTCACCGTGGCTTGTCTGTGCAGTGAGCTGTTCATTCCAGCCGTTAAATGTTCCCTGTGCATTGGTATTTGCTGCACCGATTGTTGCCGTGCCGCCGTTGGTTTCATAGCTTACGGTGTAGGCTCTTTTGGCTTTAAGAAAATTGTAGATTCTGTCGTATTCGTATGTTCTTACTGTATCTGTTGTTTCATTTCCGTTTTCATCAAGAAGCGTACCGCCGTCTGCGTTGTAGTCCACCTTATAATTACTGTTTGTCCACTCTGCTGATAAGTTGATGGTGTTGTCCCACAGATACCACTGCTGGTTGTCGCCGCCGTGATAACCGCTGATTGTAATGTTTGTTCCGTTATCTGTGCTATACCCCCACAGGTCAAGCACCAGTGAGGAAGAATCCAGTGAAGTACAGTTTCCAAGCTTCGAGCAGATGTAAAAATATCCGTTCCCTGCCATTTTTAACGTCCATAACTGGTTATCGCCGCCATGGTATGCATACTGCTGGACATTTGCTCCGGCTGATGTTCCGTTTACGTCAAGTACTTTTCCTGAATAGTTATTTTTGATTACCCAGTACGGCACATTATTTTCGGTCTTTACATATTGGAACGCAAACATCTGCGCATTTCCATTTACACAGTCCCACAACTGCACGTTTGCTCCGTTTTCGGTACTTGCGGCATTAATATCTACGCTGTCATATCTTCCGCCGCACTTTGTACGGATTGTCGTCAGTCCGTTTTGTCCTGGCATGACTGCCGTTCCATCTCCCGCATAACTTCCTGCCGTGTTCATAAACTGGTCTTTATACACCCAATTACTTCCCGCGGTGTATCCCGTCTTTTTGAAATCCAATTTATTAAACCTGTTCTCCGATGCAGCCGAATAGGACTGGTAGTAGTCTTCTTTGTTATCCGCTTCGTTGCCCATATAGTTTACAAACCTGTCTGCCGCTTCCCACTGTGCGCAGAACGTAAACGTTCCGTCCGCGCGGTCGCCAAACCATGCCGTATCCATCGCATACTGTTCTCCTGTGCCATATATATGCCATTCTTCCGGCTGGCACTCGTTAAACGGTGTCCACCCACGGTTGTCACAGAACACCGCTCCGTCTGCTTCACGGATTACTGCCCAGCCCTTAAACACATACCCGTTCTTTGTGTATGCGTTTGCTTTCAATGCAAAATTCTCTGAATATCTTACTGTTTCTGACGGCATATATCCGCTTCCACCATTCGGGTCATATTGAATTGTGTACTCCGGGAATGGCGGATATGTAAATGTGAGGGTCATTCGGTTTAATGTTGCTGTGATATTATACCAATCTACTATCCAGTCCCGGTTATCATCAAATACAACATCTACGCTGTACGTACAACCCTTGTACGTTAAGTCCACCGTCTGCTCCGATGCTGCATTTGTATTTATCCCTGACAGGTCATGCGTTCCGTCTGCCGTAAAATCAAGATACGTTGTTCCCCCGCAGTTAATCCACGACCCCTGCTCATACTCATAGGCATCACCATGACAAAATTTTCTAGCACTCCACTGTGACGTTGTATCAACTGTTATCCTATACTCGGCACTGTTTAAATTTCTGCGGATATTTACACTCACCGGAAATTCCAGTGATTCGGAAACATTTATTTCAACATTATCACAACGGTCATCAGGATTTGTTGTCTGATTATATTCACCAAATTGTCCATCAACTTCATACTCTGCTTTCAAAGTACCCTGAACTGTTTCACAGTAATATCCATTTTCAAAAGTTGCCGCCTGCGCTGTATTAATATTTCCAAATGCACCAACAAAAGTCAACATACATACAGCAAGCATCCAACAAATATATTTTCGTTTTCTTTTCATAATTGTTCCTTTCTACGCAAAATGACACTTTACAGAACAAGACTGCAAAGTGTCATTTTAAAAATTTATATTCATTTTTTCATTCTTTCTTATAACATAAGCATTGTATCAATATTCATCTTTGTTCCCTCTGCTGGTATACCGTGAGCATTTAAAATTGCTTTTAATTCTTCAGGACCATTAGATGAACAACTACTATACTTTCCTTCACAAAATGAAACAGATATTGTATATCCTGTAGATTCATCCGTATATTTATATGTATTTGAATTGCCTTTCGGTGTATCATATGAACGTTTAAATACCCACTTCCCAGTAGCAACCAGTCTTTCCTCATCTGTTAATGACGGTGCTGCTTCGGTTGCCGGTTCTGGAGTAGGCTCTGGAGTTGGTTCTGGTGCCGGGGCTTCTTCAGGTTCATTGTTTCCGGTGTCTTCTACTTCTTCCGGCTCGTTACTTTCTTCTGTATCATTTCCTGTATTCTCTGATACGGCTTCCTCACGGTGTGGAGTTTCTTCCGGCTGCGCTTCTTCTACCGGTTCTGCCTGCTGTGGTGTTTCTGCTGTGGCTTCTTCTGTCTGGGATTCATTTTCTACTTTCGTTTCCTCTGCTACAGCTGTGGTTTCACCTGCTCCTGTCTGTGCCTGTGCTATTTCCATCGCTGCTGTGGTCTGTTCTGTCTTTTTTGCTGTAGCTACTGTCGTTGTCTGCTGTTTTGTTTCCTGTGCGGCTGTCTGCTTATTTTTATTACCGCCTGATACACACACCGCCGTTATTCCTACAGCAATTAAAACGATTACCGCCGCTACTCCTGCTACTACTTTTACTTTTTTGTCCTTTAATAATTCCTTAATTCTATTCATGCTTTTATCCTCTCTTTCCCTTTTTGCCTGTTTATCAAATAAAAGACTCCAGACCCGAAGGACACTGGAGTACATTCTATACAAGTATATCACATTAATACACCTTTATCAAACATTTTAGCATTGCCTTCATCGTATTTAATATATACCACAAAAGACATGTTATGTCAATATTAAATTATCAAAGAACACTGTTATTTATTAAATTACATTTTTGAAACTTTTACTATTCCGGCGGAAATATTAGTATTAAAATCTGTTAATTCACTTCCATTTAGCCAAATTTTGAAGCCTACTGCTATTGCAGTTGTATCATTTTCTTTAACAAGAGTTCCGTCTGATGTAAATGTTGCAGCAACATAAACATTATCAATAGAATATTTTTCAATCCCTGTATTGTCAACTACTGTAATATTAATTCTATCCCCAGCTCTAATTGTTCCACCCACAGCGGCATCAAACGCAGCTACTTTAAACGATGCTTCAACTTTATCTGTATAAGCATCTTCAATTTTTCGTTCTGATACCACTTTTTCTTTTGTCAAAACCTCATTTTTTACATACTTGCCATCAACATATATCGTTCCATCTGCAACAACCTCGTCTAAGGATGTATATGTATTTTCCGGCTTTGTTTGTTTTACAACTTTAATAACGCTAAAATAGCTGTTTACATTATCTTTATCAATTTCCGTTTTTTGCGTTACATTCTGTGAAAATGCAACAACATCTACAGTTTCAACCCTTTTTACAGTTTTGTTTAATAATAACAAAACAATAAAAAATGCTATAATCGCAACAATGGCACAGCCTAAAATTCCTAACCAATTTTTTTTACTTTTATTTTTACTTTCCATGCTTATCTCCCTTTAATTAATGTTAAATTAATGTTAATTTCGTTTTAATTCAACCACACTATCGTGTGCTTGTTCACTGTAATTGTTAAATGTGGTTTTAATTCTTAATCTGATATTTGCATAACTGCAACTTTCAGATTTTTTTTCCCCATTTTCAAGAATTGTTTTTCCATTCGGAGTTTGGACAGTTCCGCTTGTAATTTCATTGACAGAAATTAAACCACTTTGTGCATACCTGTATACTTGCACTTTATGTTTTAATAAGCCATTTTCAATATAAGGAATCACATTATATACGATAAAATCATCTATACGTATATTAGTAATGTTTTCGATACCAGCAATCTTCCAATCTGTACCATCATTGATTAAATTAAGATTGGATACAAAACAGTTTTTAAAAGTTGTATATGCTATGTCTGGATTGATGTATAATGCTGCTTCTTCTTTAACTTCATTTTGTGTCAAATACGGAAGCAGCTCTGTTGCAGAATTATAATATTCTGTTTTATCTATAACCAGTGTAGAAAGATTACTTATAGTAATCGCATCTTCAATCTGATTTCTTCTAAATAAAACAATACTATTTTCAATTACAAAAAAAGTAAGCGTTATAATCAATGCCATTACACAGAATACAAACGGAATTACATTCAAAACCGCATCATCTTTTTTTAATTTCTTCATTTAACGTTTCCTCACGGTGAGTAATTTAATACTGTGCTGTTCCTTTTCTGTATTTATGTACATTTGTTTTAAGTACCTCTGAGCGTGTAGATTTAAGAATATTTCCATCCTGACTATTCCATTGGATTACCCTTATGTCGTAATACAAATCTAATTGTATATATTCTCCATACCCAACCTTACTTAGTGTAGTTGTTCCATATCGAATATTGGAACAACCAACCTCGGTTAGTTCATTTTCTAGTGCCGTCTTTTGAACATCTGTTAAATATCCTGTTGTTTCCATTTTTTCAACATATGTTCTCATAATATGCTCAATTTTGCTGTTCTTATTAATAATCGCATTATAATCAATGCTCATATATATAAGAATTGCCGCTGTCATCATACAGAAAAGAACTGCTATACCAGTAAATAATTCTCTACTTCCCGCATCTTTACTCAAGTCGTTACTCACAGATATTTCAGTCCTTTCTAGCATTTTTATTTTTTTTATTTTATTTAGAACACCGTATCGATAACGTTCTGCATTTTTGTAGAGATTGATGCCCAATTAAGAGTAATAAAAGTCGCAAATGCAGCCACCACGGCAACACCAATTGCCATTAAAAGCATTTCTACTACAACATTTTTTTCTCCTCTGTCTTTATGCTGCATCTTTTCAACAACATACATTTTTGCCCCAAGTGTTTTTCCTGCCAATCTGTTTAATTTTGTTTTCAGTTTTTTCATTTTTTTTCTCCTTAATTAATTAAAAATTTTTTTATATATTAATGAGCGAAAAATCTCCGCTCAAGAATATAAACAAGGTCATAATTATAACAGTCATAACTAGTACAAAGAACTGGATTAACATTGATTTCATTTCCAGTTTTTCTGTTTCTTGCAATCTTAATTGTTGCTGTACATTCTTCATTTGTTTTTCCATATCCCTGATGATGGTTAAATTTCTACCATTTTTCTGTAACTGACGTAGTGCCATACATAATATAGTTATGTAAAAATTGTTAAACTTCATTTCAAATTCGTCTATTGCCGCATCCATATCAGCAGTAATTCGTACAGTACCATTAAATTCAGTAATTGCAGTCTTTAGTCTTCCTATTTTTACAACCTGCCGACATTCTGCAAATGCTTCTGTTATAAAAACTCCAGCGTCCAACTGCAAAAACAATTCTCTATATATTTTAGCAATATCATCCAGCATTTCATTATTACTTTGCTTATTTCCATACGTTATAACCCATTGAGGAATAAATATTCCTACAATTATTCCTCCGAAAGCAGAAAGCATAACTTCTATAAATATGTTTATGTTTGTATATATGTCCAAGAGCAAAATTATACATGCTGCGTTACACAATGCTATCGTCATACATATTTGTATATATACATCTGCACTTATCTGCTTCCCAGAATTATACATATAATTAGCACCATTCCGTGCCAGAAATTGCTCTATTTTTATTTTCCACTGATTTTGATTTTTTTCAACGTGCTTGTTCATTTTATCTCGCTTTCATTTCCAGTTGTATAATTTGGTATATGATAAAAAACAAAATAACTGCTATAATTAACAGCAAAAAATTTCCTGTCAAACTTGAAAATAAAAAAGCAGTAATACTTTTGCCTGTGATTTGTTGTGCTACAACAAGGATACCTATTGCAACAATGATAATAATAGTCATTTCGAGTTTAAACGAATGAGCCATTCTCTTATTAATTTCCTTGATTTCTAAATAATCAATCAAAGTTCCTCGTGCATGTTCGGCAATTACCGTATAATTAGCTTTATGCCTAGAACACGTTTCAATATTTCTTACAATATCCTGAAACATTTCATGATTAATACGAAAACGTAAGTGATTTAATGCTAAAGAAACGTTTCCGCTATTACGTGCTTCTATCACACAGTTTTTTAAGTTTTGTTTTAATGGTTCTTCTAAATCAGGATACATATTGTCAAATATAGTAATTATATCGTTAGAAACATAATTATAATTTGCAAGCAAATTTACAAATGCAATTATATTTCTTTCAACCTTTTTTCTATTAACAGCACTTAAAATAAATAATCCCAAAAACATAATTACAACAACAGTTGTTATCAAAATTAATGTTATTACAAGATTATTTTTTTTAACAAACAATGATATAATCATTGTTATTGCACTTATTATAATAACAACAAAAAGATACAACTCCGTGTTCATAAATTTTATATACTTCTTTATATTGCTTTCTTCAATTAGTAAGTCAAATTTATACAGTATATTTGTTTTTTCCTGTTCACCATCCCGCAACCGCAATTCTTGTTCCGCTGTAATTCGGTTCTGTGATATTTGCAGATTATCCTGCAATCTTCTATTGGTTTCATTAATAGCACGCTGCATAACATTATGTTTTTTCATTTCAGCAAGTAAAAACGATGCTATTTTATAAAAAAGCATCAACATGACAGCAAGCATTAATGTACTAATGCCATAATATAAGCCAATCATTTATTTCCCCTTTCTATTGTAAATATGCGAATACTTCAAAAATTCGTTTTGTTTATCCCAACCTTGTATTTCAATTATTTCCATCACTTCAAAATCCTGCATAAAAATACAAGCTTGTAAGCCTGTCAACATTTTAAGACACTGTTCAATTTCATATCCTGTTCCTTGCTTAACATAATCAGCAAGCTTTACCAATCCATCAACAGCATTTTGACCGTGAGAGGTCAACATTCCAAATGCCCCAGTGTACACAGCTTTTGCCAGTTCTGTCGCTTCATATTTATCTTTAATTTCCCCAATGCCAATCATTTCGACATCGAAAAGTAATGCGAATTTCGTTAATTTTTCAAGTGAATAATTAACTCCTTCCTCACCGTGAGGAATTACAATATGCTGAAAAATAATGTCCGGATGTGTTTTTGAAAACAATTCTGGATTCTCCTGCAAAATAATCCCTGCTTTATCATGAGGATATTCCTCTATTAATGCGTTATATAATATACTTTTTCCACTACCCCCTCGTCCAAAAATTGCTACTCCAGTTCCATTCTTCATAACATTTTTCAGATAGTTTGCTTCTTTTTCAGGAAGCATTTTAAGATTAATTAGGTCTTTTAAGAAATACTTTTCCTTTGGCATCTTCCTTATTTCCATTATGTATGTGTCGTTGTCATTTATCAGCGGCGTAGAAATTGTAAATCTCAATCTGAACTTATCACTACTATATTTATCAACGAATGTCACTTCAGCGTTGATGTCGTTTAAAGATATGTGATTCCGTAAAGCTATTGCCATGACGAATTTTTCATAATCTTTTTTCGAAGGAAATGTTATTTTACTTGTAATTTTTCCTCCGATTTTTTTTAGGCGAATGTGATTATACTTGTGACACTTAATATCGAATATATCACTGGCATCAATGTACTCTTGTAAAATATAAAAGCCCCACATATAATCAGCAAATCTTTTTTTTACCGGTTCTATAAGAGCTTTTTCAATCTCGCGTGTTTTAAGAACACTTTCGACATACTCTAATATTTCGTTCCGGGATTTTCCGATTTCTTTTTTCCCTTTTCCAGTATTATCAAATAATTTTTGAAGCTGTGTCTGTCTTTGTACGTTTTCAATCAACATGTCTACAAGACTATTTATTTGTTCATTACTATTCTTGTCCACAACTTTGTCAATTTTTTTTATTTCTTCGATTTCTTCTTTCTTAACTCTTTTAATATTAAGCATTAATAACTTCCTTCACTTTATTATAAATACATTACAGTTATAGAGTATAAATTATTTTTTATTTAAAAGCAAGGCTTTAATGTATTTTTTTCTGTATTTTATATTCCCGAACATATCTAAAATATGTATCCTTGCTTAATCCCAACTTACGCATTAACTCTAACGAACCTATTTCTTTATTTTCTACTTTCTGGTATTCTTCTGCAAAATCTTCTTTTTTCATAATTCTCGGTCTTCCATATTTTTCCCATTCCCCTCGCTTTTTCATTTCTTCTATACCTTCTTTCTGCCGCTTCTTTTTCCGGTTTAATTCAGTACGTGCCATTAAATCATAAAATGATATAAGCATTTCATTTATACACGATAAAACCATTTTTGCCATTTCATCCGGTATCTCATTCAAATCAATTTGTGTTGTTGGAATATCTAAAAATATTACTCTTACCCCTTTCTTATTAAGATATTCCAACTCAGCTTTCGTTTCCGCAGCCCTTCCCAATCTGTCGTATTCAGGAATAATAAGTATATCGCCTTTTTGCAATACATCTTCCTTTAAAACAGTATATCGGATTCTTTCAAAATTTTTCCCGGTCTGCTTATCCTCAAATATGCTTGACAATTCATATCCATGTTGTTTGCAAAATTCTTTTACGCTTGAAGCTCCCCTGTCTAAATGCTGCTCTTTTGTTGAAACTCTATTATAGGCATATACTCTCATACTTATTTTCCTTTCTTTAATTATATCTAGTATTAAAAAGTGTATTTTATTTATACCTACTATTCAATACTTTATTTCCATACATTTTAATACCATTTTTTATATAAAAAAGCAAGGTACTAAAATGTATACATTATAGTACCTTGCGCTGTGATATATATATCCGCCTAATGAATACATTTACTTGTTCTTAAATACGTAACGATGTACAACAAATGCACAGGCGGTAGCCTTATTTTTCTTTTGAATTTCATTCTTCTGCTCCCTGCTTAAAGTTTAGCATATACTGCATATACTACATATAACCATACACACGCAAATAAGTACAATGAGTATAGCTGCTATTAATTCCCTTAAATTCTTCATTGTAATTCCTTCTATAATGTAGTTTATCGCCACTCTAAGTCCATTCGCAAGAACTAAACCTACTAAAGCACATAAAAGTATATCACTCAAAACTTCATTTATCATTGTTCGTTGCTCCTTTAACTTCTTTTAACTTCTGTTTTCTCCAATGAAATAATACGGTCCAACTCAAATTCTTCTGCCTGGTAATTGTTGTATCTTTCAAAAGCTTCAAAAGTTGCTTCCGCTAACCATTCAAAGTTTTGTCTTCTAAAATCTTCTACTTTCCACCACGGCAGAAAAAAATTTGTTTTAAATACTTTATCCCGCTTTTTATTAATTTCCATTATACAGCAGTCAAAATGAATTCCCATGAGTTGTAAAGACCTATAAATAGAACACTCTATAATTAGAATAATAGAAAACAGTGGTAAACTGATGGGAAAATATTTAACCATAATAGAAATTAAATTTGGATATATAAATAAACATAAACTTCCACCTAAAATAATTATAATTCGTACAATCCGGAAAATAGTATCTTTCCGTCTGGATATTGTACATTTATACTGTTTTCCGTGATACGTTATAGGGAATAATTCTAAATATAATATTTTCTTTTTAACATTCATACTTTTTCTCCTATTTTTTTATCTATTTTTTTATAGTTTTCATAAGTAACGGAATTGTTGGATTTAATCCCCCGCCATACTTTTTATCAGACATCTGTATAATTTTCTCTGATAAATTCAAATATTCTGTCAAGATTTGATGCCACTCACCTTCGATAATTACATTGTTATTTTCACATTTAATCATTATTTTTCTCCCAACTATTTTTTGTAAATTCCTCACGGTGAGGAATTTACCTTACCATCTATTTGTATTTGCTAATTTTTTCTTTGCTCCCACCTTTGATTTTTTCTTTTTACTTGCCAATTCGCAAACAATTGCAGCATATCCTTTATCATTTTGAACAATATGAAATTCGCCTTTGTAAGGTACAGTTGCTTTGCTTACACAATTTGCAGTAATCGTTTCACCACGTACCAACTTTTGCATCTGCTTTAATGTAAGTTTTTTTCCAGTTCTTGTAACATATATTAAATCGTTATTTCTTATCGAAAATTTACACTCTTTGTTAGAACAGTAAGCACTTACAACATCAGTATTATCTTTTTTGTCTTTAAACTTTCCCACATAAACACTACTTCCACACCATTTACAATTTCCTAATGTTGGTTTTTCATAAGAGAAATCTACATTATCAATTTTTTGAGTTTTCATAGTATTAATTTTTTCATTAATAAACTTTGTAAATCTGTTCATAAAATCATTTTCATTTTCATCCCCGCTGGCAATAAGTGCAATTTCCCGTTCCCAATCCGCTGTGATTTTGGGGCTGTAGAGTTCTTTTGGCAAAACTTTTATTACACTCATGCCTTGTTTAGTTGGAATAAGGTATTTTGTTTTTCCCTTCTCTAAATTTTCAACATATCTTTTTTTAAACAAGCTTTGTATAATTGCAGCTCTTGTTGCCGGTGTTCCGATTCCTTTTTCTTTTAAAATATCACCGTTTTCAATCACATTTCCGGCATTTTCCATTGCAGTCAATAGTGAAGCTTCTGTATGATATTTGGGAGGTGTCGTTTTTTTTGTCATTACGCTTATTGACTTTATATGTACTTCTTGATTCAATGATATGTTAGTAAAAAACTGCTCTTCATTTTCACTACTATCCCTTTTATCCTCATTGTCTGTTCCGGTTTTATTCAATGAATTTTGTATGTATTTCCATCCCATATTTACTGATATTTTTCCTGAAGCTGAGAATACAAAACCATTTTGAAATGTAACATTAATAACCGTTTCCTTATAATCATACCTTGCAGAAAAAGAAACTAACATTCTTGAAATAATCAAATGTAGTATATTTAATTCTTTATCACTTAACAGTGATAAATCATAATTCTGTATCCTTTCGGTACAAATAATTGCATGATGGTCTGTTACTTTACTGTCATCTACTATCTTTTTATCAATATTCAAATTTGTCTGCAATACCTGCATACATATAGTCTTATATTTTTCCAAAGAAGCAATCTGCTGTACTCGCTGTTTCATATATGGAATCAAATCAGATGTTATATACCTGCTGTCAGTTCTTGGATATGATGTTATTTTGTGTTTTTCATATAAATTTTGTGCAGCTGCCAAAACTTCATCTGCCGAATATCCGTATATGATATTACCATCTCTCTCTAGCTCTGTAATATCATACAACTGCGGTCTGTCATTATATTTCTGTTTTGTTTCAAGTAATGTTACTTTTCCAACCCCTAGATGCTGTATTTCACTTGCGGAATTATCCGCAAGTTTTTTTATAAGTAAACGATTAAAGCTGTCCTTACTATTTTGTGGAAAAAATGCTGCTGTATCTTTTAACCAAAAAGCATTAAAATTTTCATTAAATTCTGCCTTTAATTGATAATAATTCTGAGGTTTAAATCGTGTAACCTCAAGATATCTTTGAACTACAAAAAAAAGCGTTGGTGACTGTACTCTGCCAACATCCACTTTTGCGTTATATATAATACTTGCACATCGCGACATTGACATTCCTAATATCCAGTCACATTTTTTTTTGCAAAATTCTCCTTTAATAATCCCCATATAATCTTCAACGTTTTTAAGATTGTGCATTGCCGCTTTAATTGCTTCCTGTGTCATAGATGTTGCCATAAAACGCTTTACCGGTTTTTTACACCCTGCTTTTACACGGATAAACCATTGTAGGATATGCCCTTCATTTCCGGCATCACCACAATCGATTATGTAATCACATTCGTTGCTGTTCATTAAATTTTTCATTATTTCAAATTGGTCTTTTGTTGCTGGCAACACAATCAGTTTGAATTTTTCAGGTATTAATGGAAGTTGTTCAATAGCAATTTTCATATTTTCTGGTTTTTCTTTGTCATACATATCTTCTTGTGACATATAACCGTAGGCTTCCGGTTCTGCTAATCCGACTAAATGCCCTACCGCCCACGTAACGCGATAACCATTGCCTTCATAAAAACCATTACAACGCTTTGTCGCACCAACGGCTGTAGCAATTTCCTGTGCAACACTTGGTTTTTCTGTTGTACACAAAATATATCCCATTTTAATCTTCTCCCTTTAATTTTCCATTTTCTTTTTAATTTCCTTTTTAGTATCCTGAATTATAAAAAAAAGTTGATTTCTTAAATCCATATTTTCAAAGATTTTGTAATAAGGTAATTTTATAGCATCAAAAATCTGAACCTTAACAACATCATTATTTACTGCATTATTTGTGTCGATTGCTGCAATTGGATACATATTTTTATCGCATATTACAAAATCCGCGAATCTGTATTTTATATAATCTTTAAATTCGATATTACAGTTGCTTTTTATATTTGTAATATTGGCTAATCGCACTTTTACACACAGATTAAATTCCTCCGTTTCACAAAGTGTTTTTAAAACTTCATATATTTCAAATTCCGTTTTAGTTAAAAACTCTGTTTTCATAAATGGAGAATTTATATTTTCTTTTATACGCAAATCTGCTTGCCGTAATTTTTTCAAATCACTTTCTTCATCTTTTTTTATATTCTTAATTAGTGTTTCATAATCTGCGTTTACTTTTGTAAGTTTTTGCCGAAGTTCTTCCAATCTCTCTGTCAAATTTTCATTCTGCTCTTTTTTCTCAAATAAATATTTTTCAGTTTCTTGAAGTTTTGCTTGAAGTATTTCATAGTTTGTATTAGAATTTTTTTCTGCTTGAACAAGCTGCGACTCTAACTCCGGGATTTTTCTGTTTATGATTTCCATATGATTTTCCACGGCAATCCGGCTTGTTTTTTCCTTTTCTGCATTACAGTTAGCTGTTTTTAACGCTTTTAGCGTTTCATTTAGCTTTTTTTCATATTCATCTTTATTATTTTCCAATCTTTTTTTCAATTCTCCATTTTCAGCTACAAGAGTGTTAATCCGCCTTTTCTCTTCTGCCATTCGACTTTCATATTGTATGGCATTATATTCAATCGTTTCCCGTGATTCAGAAAGTTTTTTTTGCAAATCATTTAATTTGGTTTCATTTTCACTTCGTTCTTTTTTGTAATTTTTCTCTTTTGTTTGTGCCAATGACAGTTGCTGCACATTACTTTTATTTTCAAGCATTAATGTATGTAGTTTTTCTTCGGATGCAATTTTTTCAAGAGATATTTTCTTTTTCTCTTTCTGTAGCCTTTCTAATTCATTTTTATATTCTTTTTGTAATCTATCCAATTTCATCTGCAATTCATTGTTACGTGCAATAAGATTATTTATTTTTTTGTTATTTTCATATAAAAAGGCTTCACTATCTGTTTCCTCACCGTGAGTAATTTCAGAATTATTTTCCATTCCAGCATCCACTTCCATTAAATCTTTTTCAAGTTCATTTCCAGTGGAAATAATACTGTCGACTCTTTCAAAAATATCATCCTGTATCTCTTCGTCAAATTTTTTAACATCAATATCTTCTTGTTGCTCCTGTTTTTGTCGCAACTTTGCTTCTTCAATTTTTTCATATAAAAAATTCCAATTATTCATTTTTCTTCAATGCCTCATTAAAACAGTTTGCTATCTGCTCGTCATTAAATCCTTCGTACTGTAAAATCGCAACTATAGATTTTAGCAGTACCGGGAATATCTCTAAATACTCTTTTTTTAAAGAGCTTTCCTCTACAGTATTCTGTTCAAAATTCTCAATGATAATTTTCATTTGGTTTTTTGCATTTTCATAATTTTCATATAATTTTTGTAAAATCAAAATTTCTTTTTTATCATCACTGCTGTCTTCTTTTACCACTTCAATAAAATCTAAAACTTTTTCTAAATCATCGTACGGCATCTTTTTTACTTTATTAACAATTTCTTCCTTTTTCATTTTTTTACTCCTAACATTTTACTTTATCTTTGATATTTCATTCTTTTTTTTATCACTTATCAAATTTTATTTTAGCAAAAAATGTATATTTTTGTCAAATTTTTCATTATGAATTTTATATTTATTAAACATTTTATTAACTTATTTAGCTTATAATTCAACACGCGATTAACTTAATGTTTTATAATTTATTGAATATTTTTCCTTTTTTTGTTATTCTTTTTAACAAGGAGGTACTAATGAAATGGATAAGAGATTAAATCAATGTGAAAGATTACGGCTTATTATGGAAGAAAACTCGTTAAAACAAAAGGATTTAGCTGAAGCAATGGGAATTTCAAACAGCTATACATCCCAGCTTTTAAATAAGCCTTATGTGCGCTTATCACCGCCAAAAGCAATTTTACTCGAAAAAAAATACGGATATAATGCAGATTGGATTTTGAATGGAAATGAACCTAAAATGATTTCGGAAGACCAGCTTACATCAAAAGAAATGCAACGGATAATTATTTCTCAGCTAAATACTCTTAATAATTCACAAATTGAATCTGTGTGGGCTTTTATTCAGCTTTTAAACAACAATAAAAATTAAAATGTTGGCTGTCATATCTTATCTGACAATGACAGCCAACACCCTTTCCTGAGTCCTACTTTTTGCTATATATTTCATTTATTATATTTTGTATAAGATTTTTGTCAAGATTTAGTTCACAGGCAAAATCTACATATGAATTAAATCCGGTAATAAGTTCTTTCATGAGCTTTTTTTGAAGAATTTCTTTTGCTCCCTCTTTTACAAAATATCCTTTTCCGTGAAAATTATTTAAAATGCCGTCCGCTGACATTTCATTCAATATTTTCTGCGACGTCGATGTGCCAATATTATACATTTCTACAAGTTCTCTTGTAGAAGGCACTTTTTCTCCGGTGCGATATTTTCCACATACGATATCTATCTCAATTTTACGCTGCACAATTTTACTGGTAGAGTTTTCGTTTTTGCATGTATTGCCCATTTTTATTTTTAGTTCCTTTCATTTTTCTCACCCGCTTCCGCTTCTTTAGCACCCGCTTCTGCTTCGATTTTTTCCTGAAGCGATAAGAAATCTTTATTTTGTAGTGCATATAGTATATCATCTATAGAGATATTTCCAAATTCATTAATTGAATTTGAAACTAGTTCACATTTATGCTGTTCTATAAGTTGTTCCTGTTCTGAAATCTGCTGTTCTAATTTTGACAATTTCTCCTTTAATGATAACATTTGTTTTTTTATTTCGCCAGCCCTATTTTTTTTCTTTTTAATATCTTCTTCAATTTCAAAAATTCTAGTCTTTGTCTTATCCGTACTATTTACTCTTTTTCCCATTCTTTTACACTCCTTTGTCTTGTCTATTCTTTTTCATTTTTATTTTTTATTGTAAGAACAATTCCAATTATAAGAACTGCTCCAATCATCACAAAATTAGCTATATTGTTCTTCATGGTTTTTAATAATCTTTTTTCTTTTGTATCTGTATCTGATTCTGCCTTTTGCTCTGCTGTCTGTACTTCTGATTGTTCTGACTCTGAATGTTTTTTGATTGATTGTTTTGAATCTACTGCGTATAAATTAAGGAATTGTCCATTTTCATTGTAATAATTCCATTCATAATTCCACACAGTTTCAATTGCTTCAATTACTTTATCTCCTCCGTCAATTGTATTTAATATTTGTTTTTCTGATTCCAACCCTTCTTTTAATTCAATTGTATTGCTTACCGCATTTGTACCTGTAATTAGCGTTTTAGGTCTTATATATAACATGTAGTAATTAAATTTTTCATACACCGTCATTTTATTCCACAAATCATCTGTATTTGTATCATCTGCCTGCAAAAAGTATTTTTTCATCATTGTATTGTTAAATAATGAAAGAAAAGATTTATAATCCTTATTATTTTCAATAAATGAAACTTTTTGGATATACTGTGTATATATCTGCTGCACGTCTGTATCGACACTTAAATCCAAATCATCTGATACATTTTGATTTCCTATTTGTGTAAGTCCCTCATTTACGCTAAACTCAATGTGAACTGTATTTTTATCTACTGTATATTTTTCCTGCAATCCATGAATCTTATATTTAGATATTTTAATTGCTGCGCTGGATGAGTAAGTTGTATTACTTATAACAGTAAGCGATGAGCGATAATTATTACCTGTGTTTAATACAACCTGATACTTATTTTCGGACAAATCGCTTTTTAATGTAACAACAATGTCTTCTTGGAATCCATTTGGTATATTAGCTACAATCTTCACTTCTGTATATGTTCCAATTTCATCTGCTTTTGCTGTAACCGGATATAATCCGGTTACGACAAAGGCAAAAAGCACTGCTATCATAATATACATAATTAATTTGTTATTCTTTTTTGTATCCATAATGTAGTCCTTTCAGTTCTTTCTTTTATTGTGCCACTCTTGTAATTTTGCATGGTGTACCATACACATTACTAATCTTAATACCTCCCTGCGGATACGGTGCAGGATTACTTGCGTGTACTATTTTTCCATCACCGATGTACATCGCAACATGGGATACTCTTACTCCATCGTCTGCATAAAAAATTAAATCTCCCGGCTGAGCTTCTGCTAATGTAATTTCCACTCCAACCTGCGCTTGTTGTGCGGCGGTTCGTGGTAACGTAATTCCAAAATGGTTGTATACATATTGCACAAAGCCGGAACAATCTGCTCCAGTATTGGGGTCTGTTCCACCCCAGACATAAGGCTTTCCCACAAATCCGCAAGCATATTCTGTAACGTCTGTTAATGGTACATTTCCTATATCTATTATATTACCATTACCTTCTCCACCCAGTTCTTCTCGCAAATTTGAAATATATTCTGTACACAACTCATAGTTTTCTTTAAGAGTTTCAAGTTTTTCCTGCTCCTCCTCCGTTAAAGATTCTTTCTGCTTTAAATCCTCAATTTGCAGTAAAAAATAATCTTCTAACAAATCATCAAATGAGCCGCAAGTAATAGTTAATTTCATTACACGGTGTCCTTGACAGATATAATATCCATTGCATCCCTTATGATTTGAAGAATTTTCACATGACTCTGTCATTTTTTCATCGCTACAATAATTTGTGGTATAACACCCTGCATCATCTTTATTATTCCACTCATTATGTATGTGTTCTTCTTTTCCACATATTAGATTACTTTCATTTAAAAAGCAATCATCGCTGTGCGTATGTTCTTCTTTTCCACATGTTAATTCATCGTATTGTACAATTTTTAAGTGTCCATTAATCCAGTCAAGTTTTGTTTTTGTTGTATAACAGTCATCGTTATGCGTATGCTCTTCTTTATTGCATAAACTCACCTGCGAATTATTGTAACACTCGTCATTATGCGTATGTTCTTCTTTATCGCAGTTTAATTCGCCTTTATGACCTTCACAAATATAATAAGCATAATCGCATGAACAAAATTCATTATCATCATCATTATGATAATATGTGTCCGAATGATTTGGACAGCTATCTACATCAGCGTGTATATTATTATCCGGTTCTCTTTCTCCTGCGAAACACCATTCTACCGGCAACTCCGATGTATTTATTTTTGTAAGCTTTCCCATTATACCATTATATACGTTACTCATTTCAGCTTGCGTAGCTTCTAAATCGTAATTTGACAATAAAATTGTATGAAAAAGCGGTTGTATGTACAATAGATATTGTGATTCAGAATATATACAAGCTAACACATTTTCGTCTGTAAGTTCAACTTCTGTATCTGTTAGTGCATTGTAAAATCTAACAATATCATAATCTCCTCCTCCGCTCTTTAAATTTTTATTTTTGGTAGTCTTTACTTTTTCAACTAACGATACTCTACTTTCTGCAATTTTTTGTTGAAGCCACTGCTGTTCATCTATTTCATCTCCAGTATCTTTATCCGTTGAAATCCAACCAAACAAAACCTGATAAGCAGATGCTCCTGAAATAACAATAGTATTAGCAAATGAAACTAATATTATAGCAACAATTATTATTGGTATTAAAGCTTTTGTTATAGTTCTGTAAATCACTTTCTGTAATGCACTAACAACACTCTTTCCAGCTTTGCTTATTTCAGCTTGCATTTTTGCTTTTCGCATCTGCATTGCAGAATTTAAGCCGTACTGTCTTGCATCTACTGCAAAGCGATTTATTTTTCTTCCCGCCCTATATGCAGCTTTACCAGTTTTAATTGTTCCATGCGCCACTTTTCTTGTGGTTTTTGCCGTTGTTTTTACAAAGCTCTTAGCATATCCGGCACCTTTTATAATATCTCCTGCCATTCTTAAAGAGTCATCTTCTGAAAGAGATATAACATCTGCACTTTTTACTATAGTTTTTTTTATTGGCGGCATTAATTTTTTAGGGACTTTTACTGTGGCTG
>ENA-USUA01000146-USUA01000146.1-human-gut-metagenome-genome-assembly--contig:-NODE-146-length-55330-cov-44.985956_pt1 | contig 55330 bp, 35 predicted proteins | sample MGYA00250057_ERZ773390 | MGnify/ENA primary metagenome ERZ773390 (study PRJEB29103, sample SAMN06111941) | human gut metagenome | biome: human gut; feature: ankylosing spondylitis patient; material...
AATACAAGGATATGCCCTGCATGGCCTACACCCACTGCCAGCCCGCCCAGCCCACCACCGTGGGCAAGCGCGCTACCTTGTGGGCCAACGAGCTGGTGATGGACCTCAGCGAGATCGATCACCGTCTGGCTACCCTGCAGCTGCGCGGCGTCAAGGGTACCACCGGCACCCAGGCTTCCTTTATGGAGCTGTTCAAGGGCGATGCCGACAAGATCCGCGCCGTGGATGCTTCCATCGCCGAGGAGATGGGCTTCGACAGTGAGGCCGTCATCCCGGTGTCCGGCCAGACCTACAGCCGCAAGGTGGACGCCTTCATCCTCAACGCACTGGCCGGCATCGGCCAGAGCTGCATGAAGTTCGCCACCGACCTGCGCCTGCTGGCCAACTTCAAGGAGATGGAAGAGCCGTTTGAGAAGAACCAGATCGGTTCCTCCGCCATGCCCTACAAGCGCAACCCCATGCGCTGCGAGCGCATCTGCGCTTTGAGCCGCTACCTGATGGTGGATGTGCTCAACCCCAGCTTCACTACCGGCACCCAGTGGTTCGAGCGCACGCTGGATGACAGCGCCAACAAGCGCGTTGCCATGGCTGAGGGCTTCCTCGCCGCCGACGCCATCCTGAACATCATGCTCAACGTCACCGACGGCATCGTGGTCTACCCGAAGGTCGTGCGCAGCCGCCTGATGGCCGAGCTGCCCTTCATGGCCAGCGAGAACATCATGATGCAGGCCGTGGAGAAGGGCGGCAACCGTCAGGAGCTCCACGAGCGTCTGCGCCAGCACGCCATCGCCGCCGGCAAGCAGGTCAAGGAAGAGGGTCTGCCCAACGACATGGTGGACCGCATCGCCGCCGACCCGGCCTTTGGTCTGACCAAGGAGGAGATCGTGGCGGGCCTTGTGCCGGAGAACTTTGTGGGCCGCGCTCCCCAGCAGGTGGAGGAGTTCATTGCTCACATCCTCAAGCCCATCTTTGACGCCAACCCGGACGCTGTGGAACAGCACGCAAATCTGAGCGTCTAAACGTGATTTTATAGGAAAAGAGGCTGTTGCCGCAGGCAACGGCCTCTTTTCTGCACACAGAAGGAGTTTTCATGCGACTCGATAAATATTTAGCCGAGACGGCCCAATGCACCCGGAGCGAGGCGAAGGCACTGCTGGCGAAAGGCCGCGTCACGGTCAACGGCGCGGTCTGCAAGAAAGGGGATACCCAGCTGAAAGAGGCTGACGCCGTGGCTGTGGACGGCAAGGCGCTGGCCTACCGGCAGTTCGTCTACCTTATGCTCAACAAGCCCGAGGGCGTCGTCAGCGCCTCCACCGACAAGCGGGACACGACGGTCGTGGATCTGGTGGGGGATGCCTATCCCCGGCGGGAGCTGTTCCCGGCGGGGCGGCTGGACAAGGCCAGCACCGGTTTCGTCCTGCTGACGGACGACGGCGGCTTTGCCCACGACATCCTCGCGCCTAAACGCCATGTCTCCAAGACCTACACCGTCGTCATCGACACCCCGCTGACGGAAGAGATGAAGGCCGGCTTTGCCGCAGGCGTCACCCTTGCCGACGGCACGGCCCTTTCGCCGGCGGAAGTGTCCGCCCTCACCCCCGACGGGCTGACGGTCCGCGTCCTGCTCCGGCAGGGCGTGTATCATCAGATTAAGCGGATGTTCGGCGTCTACGGTGCGGGCGTCAACGCCCTGCACCGGGACGCCATCGGCGGGCTTGCGCTGGACGAGAGCCTTGCTGCGGGCCAGTGGCGGGAGCTGACAGCCGACGAGGTGGCGAAAATTACCACGGGGTAAAGGACTGCTTTTCACCCGGTTTTCAAAAAAGTATCACATTTTACCGGTAAAATAGCCCTCAGAACCACGCAGAAAGGCCCTTTTTGGCTCGAAAATGGCCCCGAAAGATAATTTCAACAAGAAAGAAGAATTTTTTTTGGTGAAATATGTTGCAAAAGTAAATTCTTTTGTGTAAAATATAAAATGTAATGCGGCGAAATTGTTAAAAATCACAATCCCGCCCACCTGCGGTTTGCACAAGAGAGGAAAAGGGGTATCCATTTATGGCCAATAGAGTATTTCAGAGCGTGATCTACCAGATGAAGGACGCGATCGACCGCGTGGTCGGCGTGGTGGATGAGACCGGCGCTGTCATCTCCTGCTCGGAGCTGAATCTGATCGGCGAGGTGCGCGAGGGCTTCATGGCAGAGCGTCTGACGGCCGGTGACCGCTTCGTGCGGGATGGCTACACCTACCAGCAGTTCTCCAGCGCAAAGCATAACGATTATGCCGTTTTTGTGGAAGGTGCGGACGAGACTGCGGGCCAGTTCGCCGCTGTGCTGTCCATCAGCCTGCAGAGCATCAAGCAGTATCACGACGAGAAATTCGACAAGGCCAACTTTATCAAGAACGTGGTGCTGGACAACATCCTGCCCGGCGACATCTACGCCAAGGCCCGTGAGCTCCACTTTGCCACCGACGTCTCCCGCGTGGTGTTCATCGTCCGCGTCACCAGCAGCGGCGACATCTCCGCTTACGACGTGGTGAGCAGCCTGTTCCCCGACAAGCAGAAGGACTTCGTCTTCAACATCAGCGAGACGGACACCGTCCTGGTCAAGGAGATCCGCAAGGGCATCGACCGCACCGATATGGAGAAGCTGGCCGCCAGCATCGTGGACACCCTGTCCGGCGAGCATTACATCAAGGCTGTCGTGGGCATCGGCACCCCTATCGCCAACGTGAAGGATCTGGCTACCTCCTTTAAGGAAGCACAGATCGCCATGGAGGTCAGCAAGGTGTTCGACACCGAGAAGCAGATCATCCGCTACGACAATCTGGGCATCGCACGTCTTATCTACCAGCTGCCCACCACGGTCTGCGAGATGTTCCTGCGCGAGGTGTTCAAGCAGGGCAGCATCGAGAGCCTGGACCAGGAGACCCTGTTCACCATCCAGCGCTTCTTCGAGAACAACCTGAACGTCTCCGAGACCAGCCGCGGCCTGTTCGTCCACCGCAACACGCTGGTGTATCGTCTGGAAAAGATCAAAAAGCTGACCGGTCTGGATCTGCGTGAGTTCGACGACGCTATCGTGTTCAAGGTAGCGCTCATGGTCAAGAAGTACCTGTCCAACAACCCGGCCAAATATTGATATTTCGTCTCAGCCGCTCCGGCTGCGGACGCCGAAACCGGCCGCTCGACCCCGATGCTGGCCGGTTTCTTTTGTAATAGGGATAACCTCTCAGTCTCGCATACGCTCGACAGCTCCCCTACCGAGGGGAGCCTCTGGCGAAGAGATTAAGCTTTGCGAAATGCCAAAGCCTCCCCTCGTTAGGGGAGGTGGCACGGCGTCAGCCGTGACGGAGAGGTTTGGTCTGGAACTTCTGTGCCAAATAAATTTTTCAGGAGCAAGATACTCATGATAGATTTTGAACATGTCACCAAGTTATACAGACGGAGTGATACTCCCGCTCTGGAGGACATCGACTTCCATGTGGACGACGGCGAGTTCGTCTTTCTGGTGGGCCACTCCGGCGCCGGCAAGTCCACTCTGCTCAAGCTCATCCTCCGCGAAGAGCTGCCCACCGAGGGCCGCGTCATGGTGGACGGCAAGGACGTCGCCCGGCTGCGCCGGGGCAAAGTGCCTTTCCTCCGCCGCCAGATGGGCATCATCTTCCAGGATTTCCGCCTCATCCCCACCATGACGGTCTATGAGAATGTGGCGTTTGCCATGCATGTCACCAATATCGGCAGAAAAGACATCAAAGAGCGCGTCAACTACATGCTGGAGCTGGTGCATCTGGAAGATAAGGCAAAGGTCTACCCCGAGTTCCTCTCCGGCGGTGAGCAGCAGCGCGTGGCCGTGGCCCGCGCTCTGGCCCACAGCCCCCGCCTCGTCATCGCGGACGAGCCCACCGGCAACATCGACCCCGAGATGAGCCTTGAGATGATGGAACTGCTGGAACGTGTCAGCGAGATGGGCATCACGGTGCTTGTCGTCACCCACGAGCATGAACTGGTGCGCCGCTTCAACCGCCGCACCATCACCCTGAAGCAGGGCCGCATCATCTCCGATGTTCCGGCCAGCTTCGGCGAGGAGGTACACGTATGAAAATCTCTACGTTTGGGTTCCTCACCCGGCGCGGCGTGCTCAACCTCGGTAAGCACTGGGCCATGACCATCGCCTGCATCGCCTCCCTCAGCGTCTGCATGACCCTGAACGCCTTCGCCAGCCTCATTGAAGTCAATGTGGACAGCATGGTGAGTTATCTGGGCAGCCAGAACGAGATGGTGGTCTATGTGGACCCCGAGGCCGATGACGCCACCATCCAGTCTGTGGGCAATGCCCTCAGCGGCACCGCAGGTGTGAGCCGGGTGCAGTATATGTCCAAAGAAGACGTCCTCAACCAGTACAAGGGCTATATGTCTGACTATGCCGCCCTGCTGAACGAGTTCGAGAACGACAACCCCTTTAAGGCCAATTACCGCGTCTCCCTGTCTGATCTGAGCCAGATGGAGACCATCAGCAAGCAGTTCGAGAACATCAGCGGCGTCTACAGCGTCACGGCTCCCATCGAGATGACCAAGACCTTTGTGAAGGTCCAGCAGGCTGTCACCAAGGTCGGGCGCGGTCTGGTGCTGGTGCTGATGGCCGTCAGCATCATCACGGTGGGCACCACCATCCGGCTGAGCGTCTTTGCCCGCCGCCGTGAAATCGAGATCATGAAGTATGTCGGCGCTACCAACGCCCTCGTCACCCTGCCTTTCGTCATCGAGGGCCTGACGATGGGCCTGCTCTCCGGCATCCTGACGGCAGCTGCCACCATCGGCGGCTATGCCTACATCGTTCAGCTGTCGCCCACGCTGGGCGGCCTGTGGCAGATGCTCATGGGTACGGCTCTGGTGCCGCTGGAAAATGTCTGGCCCACCATCCTGATCTACAGCCTCGCGGGCGGCGCTCTGGTGGGTGGTCTGGGCAGTATGTTCTCCATCCGAAAGCACCTGAACGTGTAAGGAGGGCCTACTGTGTACCACGACAAGCATTCCGCAGGCTTTGTCCTGCATCATCCGCCCCGCCACGCAAAGCCGTCGGGCCATTCGGCCATGATGCGCGCCGCCTGTGCCTTTCTGGCCGCCGCCTGCCTCGTGCTGAGCGTGACGGTCTACCCGGCCAGTGCGGCCACCAGCATGAGCTCGCTGCAGAACAAGCTGGACAAGATCTCTGCGTCCATCAAGCAGCATAAGACGGAGCTGAACGACGCCAAAAAGAAGGAAGCTGCTGCCAAGGCCCTCGAGTCTGAGCTGAAGGAAAAAGTCTCGGTGCTCCAGAGCCAGATCGGCGTCCTCAAAAGCCAGATCTCCGAGGTGCAGAACAGCATCGGCGTCAAAGAGCAGGAGATCACCGCCAAGCAGAACGAGATCGCCCGGAAAGAGCAGGAGATCGCCGACCAGTGGGACGATTTCAAGAGCCACATGGCCGCCATGCAGGAGCTGCGGGACGGCGGCAGCGTCGCCATGCTCCGGTCCGTGAACGATCTGTACGAGCTTCTGACCTTCAATGAGGTCATGCAGGACATCTCGGTGAAGGACACCGAGATACTCGACAACATGAAGGCTGCGAAGGAAGCCCTCGTGGCCGACCGAACCCAGCTCGTGGAGGAGCGCACCCAGCTGCAGAACAAAAAGTCTGAGCTGGACGCCCAGAACAAGCAGATGCAGTCCAAGCAGAGTGAGCTCAACAACAGCGTCAAGGAGGCCCGTCTGAGCGCCGCTGAGGCCCAGCAGGCCCAGAAGAACGCCCAGGCGGCCATCGAGTCGGACGAGATGAACTACGAGGCCGTCAAGAAGGAGATCCAGAAGCTCATCGCAGCGGCAGCGGCCAGCAAGCCCCAGCTGAGCTTCAGCGGCTTTATCTGCCCGCTCAAGAGCTATACCCGCATCTCCAGCGAGTACGGCTGGCGCAAGAACCCGGTCTCCGGCGTCAACAAGCTCCACGCCGGCATCGACTTTGCCGCCCCCGCAGGCACCCCCATCTACGCAGCCGCCAGCGGCTATGTGCAGGTGGCCGGCTGGTCCGGCGGCGGCTATGGCAACTATGTCATCATCTATCACGGCAAAATGACAGACGGCAACGCCTACTCCACCCTCTACGGCCATATGCGCTCGGTGGCAACGTCGGCGGGCAGGTATGTCAACCAGGGCGACCTCATCGGCTATGTGGGCTCCACCGGCAACTCTACCGGCAACCACCTCCATCTCGAGGTGTGGAAGGGCGGCTCCAAGGCCAATGCGGTCAACCCCCGCGGTTATATTCCGATAAGATAACACAACTGTAATTGAAGTCGAGGGGTCAAAGGAGGCCACAAGGCGAAATGAACGAGCAAAAACGCAAGCGTATCCTTCGGGTGGGCTGTCTGATTCTGGCAGGAGTGTTCCTGCTGTCGGTACTGGGCAGTGTCATCCTGATGTTTTTGGTCTGAACTGGGGGAGGACATTGAATGAACCGCAAAATTTCCGTAGGGATGACCGTGACCATCGTCATTCTGGCAATGACGGTCACTTTTTCCATCACGATGCTGATGGCGATGCGGCTGTTTGACCACACCGTCACCAGCGTGAAGGAAAAGGAGAGCATGTACAACAAGGTGGCCGAGGTAGACCGCTATGTGCGCGCCAACGACTACTACGACATCGACGAGACCATGCTGTACGACCGTCTGACTGCCGGTTATCTGCTGGGTACCGGCGACAAGTACGCCCGCTACTACACCGCCTCGGCCTACACCGACCTGCTCAACGCCCAGAGCGGCAAGCTGATGGGCATCGGCGTGGAGTTGGCCATCGACCAGTCCGGCTACGCCAAGGTCATCAAAGTGTATGACGAGTCTCCTGCCAAGGAGGCCGGCCTCCAGCGGGGCGATTACATCACCACCATCGACGGCGCAGACATCAAAAGTCTGGGCAGCGTGGAGGCTGTCCAGAACAAACTCCGGGGCGAGAGCGGCACGAGCGTCAATGTAAGCTGGCTGGACAGCGAGAACGCCCAGCACACCGCCGACCTGACCCACTCCGGCTTTACGGCCAACAGCGTCGATCCCGCGCTGGTGCAGGGCAATGTGGGCTACATCAAGATCTGGCAGTTCGACAACTCCACCCCCAGTGAGCTGGACTTTGCGCTCCGCAGCCTGACCGCCAGCGGCGCCCAGAGCTTCATCTTCGACCTGCGCGACAACGGCGGCGGCATCCTTGACGACGCCATCAGCTGCATCAAACTCGTCGCGCCGGAAGGCGTGCTGGCCTACGCGGAGGATAAGGCAGGCAACCGCACCCTGCTGGGCAGCAGCACCGGCGACTCGGTCATCAGCCAGCCCACCGTCTGCCTCGTGAACGAGAACACCGCCAGCGCGGCAGAACTCTTTGCGTCCAGCCTGCGCACCCTGTGCGGCACCCGCCTCGTGGGCAGCACCACGATGGGCAAAGGCACCATCCAGAGCAGCCCCCAGCGCCTCTCGGACGGCAGTGCCGTCGTGGTCACGGTGGCAAAGCTCATCTGCGGCGACGGCTCCTGCTTCGACGGCACCGGCCTGACCGTGGACGTGGAGCGCCCGCTGACTGCCGACGAGCAGGCCAGCTACTATGACTACACCCTCGACACGGACCCGCAGATACAGCGCGCCGTCAGCTGCGCACAGCAGCTCACCGGCGTCACCACTGTGGGCGGCGTGAACGACGCTGACATCGCCGCCGACTCCGCCGCAGCCTCTTCGGAGGCCGCAGCCGAGAGCACCGCTTCCAGCGAGGCCGGTGCGGAAGGGGAGCAGGAGGCTTCCAGCACGCAGTAAACACTTTTTGAAAATAACTTTAGTCGTGTAAATAGCTCAACCTCTCAGTCTGCTTCGCAGACAGCTCCCCTACCGAGGGGAGCCTCTGGCGAAGAGAATAAGCTTTGCGGAATGCCAAGGCCTCCCCTCGATAGGGGAGGTGGCACGCCGAAGGCGTGACGGAGAGGTTTTGCTGTTTTAGCAAGAAACAGAAAGGAAAACCACTATGCCGGAGCTGACCGACCTCTCCGTTATCCGCACCCTGTGCGAAAAATACGATTTCGCGCTCTCCAAGGGCTTTGGACAGAACTTCATCATCAATCCCGGCCTGCCGCCCAAGATCGTGGACGCCAGCGGCGTCGATAAAAGCTGGGGCGTGCTGGAGATCGGCCCCGGCATCGGCGTGCTGACCAAAGAGCTGGCCCAGCGCGCCGCCAAGGTGGTGTCCATCGAGGTGGACGAGCGCCTGCCGCCCCTGCTGGCCGAGACCATGGCGGGCGTGGAGAACTTCAAGCTGGTATTGCAGGATGTTCTGAAAGCAGACCTCCGCGCCCTCATCGAGGAGGAGTTCCCCGGTATGCCGGTGGCTGTCTGCGCCAACCTGCCCTACTACATCACCAGCCCCATCGTCATGAAGCTGCTGGGCGACCGCCTGCCCATCCGGAACCTCACCGTCATGGTGCAGAAGGAGGCCGCCGACCGTCTGGCTGCCGCCCCCGGCACCCGGGCGTCCAGCGCTATCAGCTGCGCCGTGAGCTACTACGCCACCTCAAAGCTGATGTTCACCGCCGCGCCGGGCAGCTTTTACCCGGCCCCGAAGGTCACCAGCGCTGTGGTGCGGATGGACATCCGCCCCACTCCCGCCGTACAGGTGGAGGACGAGGACGGCTACTTCGCCCTCATCCGTGCCGCTTTCGGCCAGCGCCGCAAGACCGCCGCCAACGCCATCGCCAGCGGCCTCGGCCTGCCGAAGGATAAGGTCATCGCGGCCATCGAGGCGGCGGGCTTCGACGCCCGCATCCGCCCCGAGGCCCTGACCCTCGAGGACTTTGCTGCCGTACAGCGGGAGCTGAAGTAAGATTTTATCAGAATAAAACGCCAAGGCCCCCGCAGTCCGGAACAGAACTGCGGGGGCCTTGGCCGTTATGTGGAAGGAATGGAGGATGGAGATCTGCTTACCTCAGCAGTGCGCTGTGGTCTGCGCCGCCCACGGTGAAGCTGGCGGTGGAGCCGCTGTGGCGGAGGGTGAAAGGCGTATCGCCCGCACCGAGGGCTGCAACATCGGAGAGGGAGAGGGTGGAAGTGCAGCGTTCGGTGGAGAAGACAATGGTCCCGATGCGCTCAGAGCGGAGGCCGGTCAAATCGGAAAGGACGCCCTGCAGGGACGCCGTCTCATGGGTGACATCGATGTAGAGAACATCGCTGATCTGGTTCAGCCGGACCAGCTGGGCGTTCTGGAGGATGTCGGCCTGAGCCGGGTCGAGGACACGCAGGCCGGTGGAGATGGTGCTGTCGCTGATGCCGCTGTTGTGGGAGACATCGCGGTACTCCACCTCATTGCAGACCGCGCAGATGCGGTACTCACGGCTGCTGTCGCCTTGGACAGGCATCCAGCCGCTCCACTGATGGCCGAGGGCGGGCAGCTCCTCCGTCTCAGTGACGACACAGTGTTCGACCGTGCAGCTGCGCTGGCGCTCGCCCTTCTCGGTGCAGGTAGGCTTTTTGGTGATGACCCAATCGCCGAGGGGGTGGGTCTCGCTGCCGGCGGGATAGATGCTCTTCGTGTAGACACCGTTGTGGAAGAGCCGCGTTACGCCGTTCTCTACGAGCTTCACGAGGCCCCGCTTGCCGTTTTCCTTGAGATGGATGATCTCGTCCAGCTTCTTGCCGTCGCGGCCTCGGATGGCATTGTCGGCGTCGGGTGCGGTTGCGGTGAGGTCCAGCGGGGTGTCGGAATTGCCGATGGAGACGATGCCGCTTTCAGTGGACACGCCCGCGCCGCCGCTCTTGCCGCTGCCGCCGGTGGTGTTGATGGTGCCGCCCGCAATATTCACAAAGCTGCCGCCGATGCCGCTGCCGCCGGTGCTGTTCTCGCCGGTGGCGTTGCCGCCGGTGGCCTTCGTGATGGTATCGCCCGAAATCTTCACAACGCTGCCGCTGTGGATGCCGTCGCCGCCGGTGCCATTGGTAGAAGCGCCGCCCTGCGCGGTTCCGATGTTGGCGCTGCCCTCGATGGTGAGGATGCCGCCGCTGGAAATGCCGTCGCCGCCGGTGCCATTGGTAGAAGCGCCGCCCTGCGCGGTTCTGATTTTGGCGCTGACGGAGATGGTGAGATCGCCGTAACTGCCGATGCCGTCGCCGCCGCTCTTGCCGCTGCCGCCGGTGGCTTCTTTGATGGTGCCGCCCCAAATTTTCACAGTGCCGTCGCTGCGGATGCCGCTGCCGCCGGTGCCGTCCTCGCCGGTGGCCCTGCCGCCGGCAGTCTGCTGTATCTCGCCGCCCCTGATGGTGAGTGTGCCGTTACTGCGGATGCCGCTGCCGCCGGTGCCGTCCTCGCCGGTGGCCCTGCCGCCGGCAGCCTGCTCTATCTTGCCGTTGGAGATGGAGATGGTGCCGCTGCTGGCAATGCCCGCGCCGCCGCTCTTGCCGCTGCCGCCGGTGCCGCTGTCGGCGTCGCCGCCGACAGCCTGCACTGTCGTGCCGCCCTGGATGGTGAGCCCGCCGTAACTGCTGATGCCAGCGCCGCCAGTATGGTAGGATTTCTCGCCGGTGGACCTGCCGCCGATGGCTTTTTTGATGGTGCTGGTAAGGATTTCTATGGTCTTGCCAAGGATGCCGCTGCCGCCCCTCTTGCCGCTGCCGCCGGTGGCGTTCTCGATGGTGGTGCTGTAGATGTAGAGCTTAAAGTCGTCGCTGCTGCCGTCGCCGTGGATGCCGCTGCCGCCGGTGCCATTGTCGGCGTCGCCGCCGGTAGCGTTCGTGATGGTGGCCTTCTCGATGGAAAGCTTACCGTCGCTGAAGATGCCGTTGCCGCCGGTGCCATCGATGCTGGTGGCGTTGCCGCCGGTGGCATTCGTGATGGCGGCGTTGTCGGAGATCGTGAGCTGGCCGACGCCATAGATGCCGTGGCCGCCGGAAGTTTTGCCTTCGCCGCCCTGCGCGGTTCCGATGGTACTGGAAATGATTTTCATGACAGAGCCAAAGAGGCCGTGGCCGCCGCGCCTGCCGCTGCCGCCGGTGGCGTTCGTGATGGCGGCGTTGTCGGAGATGGTGAGCATGCTGCCGCTGGAAATGCCGCTGCCGCCGTTGCCATCGGTAGAAGCGCCGCCGGTGGCGTTCGTGATGGCAGCGTTGCCATCGATTTTGAGTTCACGGTTGCTGTAGATGCCGCTGCCGCCGTTGCCATTGGTAGAAGTGCCGCCGGTAGCGTTCGTGATGGTGGCGCTGTTGGAGATGGTGAGCGTATCGCCGCTGCGGATGCCGCTGCCGCCGTTGCCGCTCTCGCCGGTGGCCTTGCCGCCGGTAGTCTGTTTTATCTCGCCGCCCTTGATGGTGAGTTCGCCGTCGCTGCGGATGCCGTCGCCGCCGGTGCCATTGGCAGAAGTGCCGCCCTGTGCGGTTCCGATGTTGCCGCTATGGATGGTGAGCGCGCCGTCGCTGGCAATGCCCGCGCCGCCGTCGCCGTCCTCGCCTGTGGCGTTGCCGCCCTTGGCCTTCGTGATGAGACCGCCCAAAATTTTCACAATTTTGCTGCGGATGCCGTTGCCGCCGGTGCCGCTCTCGCCGGTGGCGCCGCCGCCGGTAGCCTGTTTTATCTCGCCGCCCTCGATGGTGAGCTCGCCGTCGCTGCGGATGCCGTCGCCGCCGTTCTTCTGGGAATCGCCGCCCTTGGCGTTAATGATGTTGGCGCCGTCGGAGATGAAGAGCTGGCCTTTGCTGTAGATGCCGTGGCCGCCTTGTTCTCCTGTGGCAGCGTTTCCACCGAGAGCACCTGTGGTGGGGTCGGGAATCTGTTTGCCGTTATCATCAGTAGTCAAGCTGCCGATGGTGCCGCCCTCGATGGTGAGCTCTTGGTTGCTGCGGATGCCATAGCCGCCGCTTCTGCCGCTGCCGCCCTGCGCGGTTCCGATGGTGCCGCCCTCGATGGAGAGGTCGCCTTTGCTGTAGATGCCGCTGCCGCCGTCCTTGTGGTCGGCAGTTGCATTGCCGCCCTGCGCGGTTCCGATGGTGCCGCCCTCGATGGTGAGCTTGCCGCCGCTGTAGATGCCGTTGCCGGCGCCACTGACTCCGACGCCGCTGCCGCCGCTGCCGCCGATGGCGCTGCCAATGGAGGCAGTGCCAGGAATGGTGAGGGCGTCGTCGCTGTGGATGCCGTCGCCGCCGTCGAAGATGGAATAGCCTTGGCCGCCCTGCGCTTTTTCGATGCGTCCGCCATTGATCGTGACGGTAGTATTATTGCTGCTGCCGCCGCCGCCGATGCCGTCGCCGGTGTTGCCACCCACGGCTTCCTTGATGGTGCCGCCGGAGATGGTGATATTGGTAGTGCTGCTGCCAGTGTAACCGCTGCCGATGTCACCGCTGCCGATGCCGGCACCACCGGAGCTGCCACGACCGGAGCCGCCCTGGGCTTTTACGATGGTGCCGCCCTCGATGTTGATGGTAGTATTGCCGTTACTGTTGTAACCGCTGCCGATGCCGGCAGCATTGTTGCCGCCGTTGGCGGTGATGTTGCCGCCTGTTATCTCAATGGTGCCGGCACCATTGCCGTCGCTCGAGCCGATGCCAGCAGCGCCATTGCCGCCTGTGGCAGTCAGGCTGCCGGTGTCGTTGCCATCGGCATCTTTTTCGGATGTGATGGTCAGTTTGCCGGTGTAGCTGCCATCCTCGCTCTTTTCGTTGTGCTCGAGGCCGGCATGGAGGAGGTCGTTGGTAAGGGTATTGCTGCCTCTGAGCGTGATTTTCGTGTCGCCCGCGCCCTCGACGCTGAGGGCGGCGTCGTTTTTGGCCGTGATGTTGACATTGTCCAGCGTCACGTTGAGGGTGTTGTTTTTTCCGGTGCTTTCATTGTTCACGAGCTTGTTGATGATGCGGATGACGTTTTGGGCCGCGGCCTTGAAGTTATCCGCCGCGGTTTTCAGGGCCGTGGTCGATTCGTTCGAGGTCCCTTCGTCGCTATAGGCGCTGGTGTACATGAACTGGCTTTCGGGCGCAGAGCGGTTGCTCTCTGTGCTTTCCGTGCCTTCGGCAGGGGTGGGAATGCCGCCGGGCTTGGGGTCGTTTTCCTCGTTGCCGGTGGTGTCGCCCTCAGAGCCGGTGGTGCCGTTGGAAGAGCTGGAGGTTCCGTCGGAGCCGGAGGTTCCGCCCTCAGAGCCTTTACTCTCAGGGTCAGAGCTTCCCGCACCGGTGTTCTTGCCGTCGGTGGTGTCGCCGGTCTGGTTCTTTTCCGTGGACTGGGTCTCGTTTTCCTCGCCGCTGCCGTCAGAAGAGTCGCTGCCCTTGGTGTCGCCGGGGTAGACCATGTCTTTGTCTTCGTTTTCGCTGTCTTCTACTTTGAGCGTGGCCGACGCGGATTTGGCGGCAGAGGTTGCGGAGGTGCCGCCCTCAGAAGAGCTGCCGCCGGGGGCGGTGGTATCCTCTGAGCGCTTGCCGCCCTTGATGATGATGTCGGTGTTGTCTTCATCACCGAGGCTGTTTTCATAACTTTTTCCCGAGTGCTTCACATAGGTTTTGCCTTCAGCGTCTTTGGTGATGGTGATGTCACCATCGCCTATGTAATAGGTACCCGCATACGCCGGTGCGGCCATGCCGGCCACCATTGCGGCTGTCAGCGCCAGCGCCGTCACCCGGTGGGACGTGGGCCGGGGGGTGTTTGTCGGCACCCGCAGCGGATGCCCCAGAACGCGCATTGCGAGCTTGCGATAAGAAATCATAGAAACCTCCTCTGAAAAGTGTGAGTTTTGCACAGAAGCTCCCAATGAAGCGGCAGGAGCTTGTGAAAGAAGCATAAATGTTGAGTCTAATTTAGACTACCACATTCCGGCCATAATGTGGCCGGATCTGCGTGAATCGCCGTGTTTTGTGCATGAATCGCCTCGCGGATGTCTCGAAACGCCCTGAAACAGAGCGCTGCATGGGCCGTACAGCGGGGCCGGGGGCAGACAAAGATATTGACAAGCGGGGAGGTTTCTGGTATTCTACTAAAGTACCCTGTGCAAACGATACCCGCTGGTGTGGCGCAATGGCAGCGCAACTGATTTGTAATCAGTCGGTTGCAGGTTCAACTCCTGTCACCAGCTCCAAAAAGTCCTACGATATACCGCTGAAAAGCGGCGTGTGTCGTGGGACTTTTGCTTTTTGGGAAAAGGTATGCAGGACTGTTCAATAAAGAAAAAAAGTGCTATAATACTTATAAGCCTGAAACTTTACACGAAAGGATGGGTGTGTTATGAGTACAAGAGAATATGCCAAGACTCTGATAGACCAGATTCCGGAGAGCAAGCTAATTTTTGTTGTCCCTTATTTGCAGGGGGCTGCGCTCCCCGATGATGTGGAAACGCCCAATGCGAAGACTCTGGCCGCGATTGAGGAAGTCGAAAATATGATTGAAACCGGCAAGGGAGAACATTTTGAGGGTTCTACCGCGGATCTCTTCGCTCAACTGGCGGCGGAGGGCTAAACCGTGTTGAAAAGGAAACATGAAAGAGGCCAAGACCTGACAGAATGGGTCTTGGCCTCTTTTTCTGCAAGGCATGCAGAAAAATCATGCCGCCCGGCGGGGCGCGGGTATTGAGATCGGCTCATCACGACGCCGCTGTGGTGTTTGGCGGTGCAGCCCTCTCAGACGCTTTCGCGCCACTGCCCGGGTTGCGGCTCCCAGCGTCTGCTTCGCTGCCGCTCGCATCCCGCTGGCCGCGGCCCCAACAGCTCCTCCCTGTTTCCGCCACTGGCGGCAGTCGTCGCCGTTGCTCCCAGAGGGGGAGCCCTTGGCAGGCCGGTCAACTTCCTACTAGACGCCTGAGGCGTAATATGGCGTAAAAGGGCGGGCCTTGCTACAGAGGGCAGGCTCGTCTTTGTACAACCTCTCCGTCACGCCTACGGCGTGCCACCTCTCCTTGTAGGAGAGGCTTTGGCAGTCCCCGCAAAGTGAACGGTTTCGCCAGAGGCTCCCCTACTAGGGGAGCTGTCGAACGAAGTGAGACTGAGAGGTTGTACGAAGGGAAGCCTGACCGTGAGCCGCCAGCGGGCTTGCCCTCCTCCGTCATTGCTTCGCAATGCCACTGCCCGGGTTGCGGCTCCCAGCGTCTGCTGCGCTGCCGCTTGCATCCTGCTGGCCGCGGCCCCAACAGCGACTCCCTGTTTCCGCCGCTGGCGGCGGTCGTCGCCGTTGCTCCCAGAGGGAGAGGCACTGGCGAGCCGGGTAGGCCCACGCCGAATGAGTGAAGTTTCTTTATCTTGAAAACAGCAGTGCCCTGCTATAGAGGGCAGCAGCTTCGGAACAATATCCTTGTCAAGCTGCTGCTAATCTCTGTAGCAGGGCACTCTTTTTTGCGTTATATTAAGCTTTCCGCAGGCAGCTTAGAGCTGTCCGGCCTGCCAATGGCTCCCCCTTTGGGGGAGCTGTCACGCCTGCGGCGTGACTGAGAGGGCTACATACCCCGCCTTCTCGATGCACCTGCGTCCCTCGTCGGTGTCCAGCCAGTCGTAGACCTTCCGCTGGGGGCTGTCGGGGGCGGCGTCCGCGTGGACGACTGCGTAGAACTCGTTGCAGAGCGGGTAGCTCTCATCGGCGATGGTGTCATTGCCGGGGGTCACGCCGTCCACGGCCAGCAGGCGGAGGCCGGGCTTCGAGTACATCTGGTCGATGTAGTAGTAGACCGAAAAGCCGATGGCGTTGGCGGAGTTGTTGTACTCGGCGATGCTGTCCACGAGGCCGCCCATGTCGGCGGGGGCAAGCTCGGTGGGCGCGGCCATCAGCTGGCCGTCGCCCTTGTCGATGAGCAGCTTTTTGAAGAGGGTCTGACTGCCCGAGTCCACGCCCCGCTGGAACGCCACGATGGGGGCGTCCGCGCCGCCCACGTCCTTCCAGCTGGTGATGCGGCCCGCATAAATATCCCGCAGCTGCTGCTGGGTCAGGCTCTGGACGGGATTCTCTTCGTTGACGATGAACACCAGCGCGTCCCGGCCGATGGCTTTCTGCTCGAGCTTTGCGTCGGCCTCGGCCAGCTCTTCCTTGACGTACTCGGGGGCCTCGTAGACGATGAGCAGCTGTGCGCCGTAGTTCTCGCTGTCGCTGCGGGACCAGAGGCCGAAGTTCTCCCAGGCATAGGCCGTGGTGCTGACGGTGATGCCGGTCTGGGCCTCGAGAAGGTCCATGCCGGTGACGTCGGCCTTCATCTGGGCCATCAGGGGGATACAGGCCGTGGAGCCGTCGAGGCGGGGGAACTCGTCCTCGGTCAGGAAGGGGACGGGCGTATCCGCATCGGGGACGGACGCCGCCGGAGAGTCGGCGGGGGAGTCCGCCGTGCCGGTCTTGCAGGCGGTGAGCATCGCCGCCCCGAAGCCGAGGCCCATCACGCGCAGGAAGCTGCGGCGGGAGATCATCTCTTTCATATCAAAAACCTCCGTGTCAGTACAGGTAGCCCCCGCCAGTGTCGTCGCTGGGGGAGGAGAAGATGCTTTCGCGGTAGAGCCACTGGCCGGTGGAGTCCATCAGGCCGTAGTCGAAGCCCTGCCGCGCGATAAAGCAGTCGTCGGGCAGGTCGTCCGGGCTGTAGCAGCTGCCGAGGCGGCGGAGAAGCAGATTGCCCTCCATGTCCAGCACATCGTAGAGGTTGCTGCCGTCACGGCTGTCCCGGCGGGCTGTGAGCACCGGGCCGCTGGCGGTGCTGGTGAGGTAGGAAGCGTAGGTGTACTGCTGGGCCTCACCGGCGGACGACCAGAGCAGACCCTCTCCGCCGTAGGTCTGGATGGCGATGGTGTTGTAGTTTTCGTCGTCGTACTGCAGCAGGGCATAGCCGTCGGGCAGGGCCGTCACGCTGATGTACTGTGCTTCTTCCACGGGCGCTGCCTCCACGTCGGTCAGCAGCGCGCCGGTGGTGCCGTCGTAGACCTTGATGATGTTGTCCGTCGTCAGCACAGCGACGTTGCCGGAGCGGTAGTCCGTGTCTCTTCGCTGGATGGCGGCCTTTTCGCCGCTGGCGAGGTCGATGAGGGTGTAGGGGCTGTCCGGGTCATCGCTGCCGGAGAGGACGACGCAGCCGGGGGTGTAAGTGTTCACGCCCCGGTCGAAGCGGCCCAGCTCCACGGCCTCGCCGCCGTTCAAATCGTAGAGGACGGAGCGGCTGTCCTGACGGCTCTGGAGGCAGGCAACGCCCACGCCGCAGGCCGAGACGGCGCTGTCCTCTTCGCCGGTGAGCAGTTCGCCGGTGGTGACGTTGTAGAGGGCTTCGCGGGTGATGCCCCAGTCTGAGCTGCGGAACCAGCTCAAATCGAGCCAGTCGGCAAAGCCGCCGCGGTACGATGCGAGGGTGTTGGCTGTGCAGCCGTCCTCTCGCATCAGCACATTGCCCTCCCGGTCGGTGATGAGGACATACTGGTGGAGCGGCTGGTCAGGGTCGTCGTAGGCGTAAGTAAGGCCCTCGGGCAGGTCGTAGCAGTTGAAGACGAGGCGCTGGCCGCCCTCGTCCACCACGAGACAGTCGAGCGCTGTTTCGGGTACGGGAAGCTGGGCGCCTGTGGCGAGGTCGTACACCCGAGTGCCTCCGGTGGTGCCGTTCTCGGAAGCCCAGACGTCAGCGTCGTCCCGCAGGATGAGCAGCCCGCCCGAGAGGATGGCGTTCACGGCGTAGGGAAAGGTCATGACGGCATTGCCGTCGGCGTCGTAAAGGGTGGAAGTGCGCTTCTCCGTGCCAAGGATGGAGTGGGCCACGAGGTAGTGGCCTGTCTCGCCGGTGAGGGTGTCCTTCAGCAGCTGGATGCTGTCGGAGCTGCTGGCTTTGTAGAGCACCCTGCCGCCCCGGAGGATGGTGCCGCCGCCGTTCCCGGCGTAAGAGTAGAGGTAGTGGAGCGAGTCGTCGCTGAGCCATGCGTCGCTGTAATACTGCGGAGCCTGCGAGGACGCCGTCCCCTCGTGCCGGGGCGACGCCGCAGGCAGCAGCGAACAGCTCGTCAGCAGCCCGCCCGCCAGCACCAGGCAGGCGGCGCGGCGGCTGAGTCGAAGCAGAGTGGTCTTCATAGAAACACCTCACAGTCTCCCAGAATTTGACTTTCCCATCTATAGTATATACGAAAGACCCGGACATTTCATTGCAGAAATGTGGACGGGTCTGGTTACAGTTTTATGACAAGCTTATTCTTCGTCTCCCTGTTCCTTCAATTCCTTCAGGAAGGGCAGCAGGAAAGGCACCGAGATGCAGAAGGTGAGTCCATCGGCGATGGGCTGGCACAGCTCGATGCCGCTCAGGCCCCCGATGCGGGGCAGGGTGAGGATGAGCGGGATGAAGCAGACGCCCTGACGGCAGCAGGCGAGGAAGGTGGCCCGGCCCGACTTGCCGATGGACTGGAACATCATATTCGTCACGATGATGACGGGCTGTAAGAACATGGCGACGCACTGATACCGCAGGGCGGGCAGAGCCACGGCGGTGACCTCGGGGTCATCGCGGAAGAGGCGGATGAGGGGCTCGGCGTTGAACCAGCAGAGGGAGTTGAGCACCGCCATAAAGACGAAAGCCGTCGAGATGGTGAAGATGGCCGCTTTCCGCACCCGGGCAAAGCGGCGGGCGCCGTAGTTGAAGGCCGCCACAGGCTGCAGGCCCTGTCCGACGCCGATAGCCACCGACAGCACGAACTGGAAGATGCGGGACACGATGCTCATGCCGGCCACGGCAGCGTCGCCGTAGCTGCGGGCGGCGACGTTCAGCAGCATGCTGCCGATGCTGTTCAGGCCCTGACGGCCGAAGCTGGGCGCACCGTTGAAGAAGATCTGCCCGAAGTCCCGGGCGCTGCGGGTGACCTGGGTGATGCGGAATCGGCTGACGGTCTTGCCCCGCAGGAACATGGAAAGCAGGATGCAGAAGCTGATGCTCTGGCTCAGGGCGGTGGCCGTGCCTGCGCCGCCGGTCCCCATGCCGAGGCCGAAGATGAAGACGGGGTCCAGCACGATGTTGAGCACACCGCCGGTGACGAGGCCGATCATGGCGAAGCTGGCCTTGCCCTCGTAGCGGAGGATGTTGTTCATCACGAGGCTCGACATCATGAGCGGGGCCGCGATGAGGATGGGCCGCGCGTAGGCGCAGGCGTGGGGCAGGATGGTGTCGGTGCTGCCCAGCAGCATCATGAAGTCGGGCAGGGCAGCGAGACCGAGAACGGCCAGCACTGCGCCGAAGGTCAGCGCCGTGAAGAAGCTGGTGGAGGCGAACTTTGTGGCCGCGTGGGTGTCCTGACTGCCGAGGCTGCGGCTGATGATGCCGCCCGCGCCGTGGCCCAGCATGAAGCCGAGGGCCTGAATGATGGCCATCAGGCTCGACACGACGCCCACCGCGCCCGACGCGCTGGTGGACAGCCGGCCCACAAAGAAGGTGTCGGCCAGATTGTAGATGCTGGTGATGAGCATACTCAGGATGGTGGGGGCCGCGAGGCCGAGAATGAGCTTCGGCACGGGGGTCTGGGTCATTTTCTCGAACTGGAGCCTGCTGCGCTCCAGCTCGGCGGCGTCGGATGCGGTGCGGGGGGAAGACGGCATGAAGAGATACCTCACTTTCGGAAATCAAAGAAAATACCGCTCTTTGCGCAAAGAACGGGTAAAATGCAGATATACAATAAAGTATAGCGCAGATTGGGGGAAATGTCGAGATGATGGCACTGCACCAGCGGCGGTCGGCTCCGTTGCAAAAAGTTAGGGTATTGAGTGCAAAAGCAGGAGAAAATGGAATGCCTTTTGGCAAATTTGCCAAAGAAAGGTCGAATTGCTTGTAAAAAATCACGTCGAGTGGTATAATTTATGGAAAGAAACAAAAGCGCGAAGACAAAAAACAGCGCAGAGAAGAGTTCTGGGGAGATCCTGCCCCGGGATAAGGAGGGAAATCTTATGAAATCTGTGGCACAGACCATCATTGAAGCAGACCGCTTCTACACCATCGCCGCCAAGACCGGCAGCGTCATTCAGGCTGTGGAGAGCGTCAAGGACGGCGGCAACATCCGTCTGGGCAGGTACGAGCGCAAGCCCGAGCAGGAGTGGGCTTTCGTCCGCGAGGGCGACGGCGTTTACCGTATCCGCAACCGCGCCTCCGGCAAGCTCATCGACCTGATGATGACCGGCACCGCCAACGGCACCTGGCTCCACCTGTGGGAGGACGTGGGCGGAACTTCCCAGATGTGGAAGATGGAGCCCACCCCGGCCGGCACCGTCCGCCTGCGCTCCATGTGGGCTGCCGGCAAGTGCATCGACACCGTGGGCATGGGTACTGCGGACGGCGCTGTGCTCCAGATCTGGCAGGAGACTGCCGGCGAGGATCAGCTGTGGACCATCTCCGAGGTGAAGGACCGCGCAAAGCACGCCCCCAAGGCGGAGGAAAAGCCCGCTGAGGTCAAGGCCGAGGCCGCTGCTCCCGCCGAGGAAAAGCTGGCTGAGGAAAAGGCTGCACCTGCCGCGAAGAAGACCACCAGAAAGCCTGCGGCAAAGAAGACCGCCGCCAAGACTGCTGCGAAGTCCGCTGGGGCAAAGGCCGAAGCCGCACCCGCCAAGGCCGAGGAAAAGCCCGCCGAGGCCGCTCCTGCCGCAAAGCCTGCCCGCAAGACCGCTGCCCGTAAGAAGACCACGAAGGCCAGCAAGTAAGCTTTTTACATAGAGAGCTTGCCCGGCAGAAGCCCTCTCAGTCACGCCTGCGGCGTGACAGCTCCCCCCAGAGGGGGCAACAACGACGACCGCCGCCAGTGGCGGAAACAGGGAGTCGTTGTTGGGGCAGCGGCCAGCAAGACGCAAGCGAAGCGCCGCGGATGCCGGGTGCCGCAACCCGGGTGCGAAGCACCTCTGGCGTGTCGGTCAGGTTTCGTCTGAATGAATAAAGTTTAATCTATCATAAACAGGAGCGCCCTGCTACAGAGACTCACAGCAGCTTGACAAGGATATTTTCCGAAGCTGCTGCCCTCTGTAGCAGGGCACTCTTTTTTGCGTTATATTGAGCTTTCAGCGGTCAGTTCAGAGTTGACCGGCCTGCCAATGGCTCCCCCTCTGGGGGAGCTGGCGCGAAGCGCCTGAGAGGGTCAGCGCCCCATCTTGCCCTTCTTGAACTTCAGCGCCGCTGCGATGAAGCCCTTGAACAGGGGATGTGCGCGGTTGGGACGGCTCTTGAACTCGGGGTGGAACTGTGCGCCGAGGTGGAAGTCACGGCCCGGCAGCTCCACGGTCTCCACAAGGCGGCCGTCGGGGCTGGCGCCGGAGATGACCAGACCGGCGTCCTGCATCTCCTGACGGTAGTCGTTGTTGAACTCGTAGCGGTGGCGGTGGCGCTCCCAGATCTCGCTCTGGCCGTAGCACTCGGCCATCTTGGTGCCGGGCAGGACGGTGCAGGGGTACTTGCCCAGACGCATGGTGCCGCCCTTGGGGATGTTGCCCTGCTGGTCGGCCATCAGGTCGATGACGTTGTGATGACCCTCGGGGGTGAACTCGCTGGAGTTGGCGTCGGCGTAGCCCAGAACATGGCGGGCGAACTCCATGACCATGATCTGCATACCGAGGCAGATGCCGAAGTAGGGGACATCGTTTTCGCGGGCGTACTGTGCGGCCTGTATCATGCCTTCGATGCCGCGGTCGCCGAAGCCGCCGGGAACGATGATGCCGTCCACGTCCGCAAAGGCTTCCCTGCAGGCGGCCTGGTCGGGCAGGTCCTCGCTCTCGACCCACTTGATCTCCACCTGGCTGTCGTTCTCGAAGCCGGCGTGGTAGAGGCTTTCCATGACGGACAGATAGGCGTCATGCAGCTTGACGTACTTGCCCACGAGGGCGATGGTGCAGGTCTTGCTGCGGGTGGCGATCCGGGCCAGCATCTCTTTCCACTCGGTGAGGTCGGCGGGGGGAACATCCAGATGCAGCTGCTTGACCACCACGTCGTCGAGGCCGCCGGTGTGGAGCATCAGCGGACACTGGTAGAGGCTGGGCATGGTCAGGTTCTCGATGACGCACTCCGGCTTGACGTTGCAGAAGGTGCTGATCTTCCGGCGGATGTCGCTGCCTACGCTGCCGTCGGCGCGGAGGATGATGATGTCGGGGCTGACGCCCATGCCCTGCAGCTCCTTGACGGAGTGCTGTGCGGGCTTGGACTTGTACTCGTCGGAGCCGGAGATGTAAGGCACCAGCACCACATGGATGAAGCAGCAGTTCTCCTTGCCCTGCTCGAGGCCCACCTGACGGATGGCCTCGAGGAAGGGCTGGCTCTCGATGTCGCCGGTGGTGCCGCCGATCTCGGTAATGACCACATCGGCCTCGGTGGAAGAGGCCAGATTGTAGATATAGCTCTTGATCTCGTTGGTGATGTGGGGGATGATCTGGACGGTCTGGCCGAGGTAAGCGCCCTGACGCTCCTTGTTCAGCACGTTCCAGTAGACCTTGCCGGTGGTGAGGTTCGAATACTTGTTCAGGTTCTCGTCGATGAAGCGCTCGTAATGGCCGAGATCCAGGTCGGTCTCGGTGCCGTCGTCGGTGACGAAGACCTCGCCGTGCTGCAGGGGGCTCATGGTACCCGGGTCCACGTTCACGTAGGGGTCCAGCTTCTGGCTGGCCACCTTGAGGCCGCGGCACTTCAGCAGTCGGCCCAGAGAGGCGGCGGTGATGCCTTTGCCCAGACCGGAGACGACGCCGCCGGTCACGAAAATAAACTTTGCCATAATGGTTCTCCTCTAATTTACAGATATTCTTTGCCGTGAATAGCACGATAAGCAGATACTTCCCCTCAGTGGGGGCGCAATACGGATTATTGCGCGGGGTCGTAGGAGTCCAGTATCTCCTGCGCGACCTCGGCGCGGTCGCGCCGGGTGTCCATCGCTTTTTTCTCGATATAGCGGTGCGCCTCGGCCTCGGTCATGCGGCCCAGCTCGATGAGGCAGCACTTGGCGCGGCTCACCAGCCGCACCTGTGCCAGCTTTTCCTGCATCCGCTGATTCTCCTGCCGCAAAAGCAGGAGGCGGTGGTTGCTGGCGGCGGCCATGTGGATGGCCTGCAAAAAGAAGGTGTTGGAGAAGGGCTTTGTGACCAGCAGAACGCCTTCTTCGCTCAGCGGGGTCAGAAGCTGCTCGGCGGCTGCGGCCTTGGCCAGAAATATCACACCGGCATCCGTTTTCTCCACGGCGTCGGCGCACAGCTCGTGGCCGAACTCATCCGGCAGCGGCGAGTTGACCACGATGAGCTCAAAGTCGGATTCCAGCATCCTCCGCCGCGCCTCCGCCGCACTTGGTACGATGATGGGCCGCGCATAGCCCAGCTCCGTCAGGCGTGCGGAGATATATTCGTTGGAGCTTGCGCCCGCGCTTACGATCAGGGCACGTCCCATTCGGCTCACTCCTTTCCTATGTCATTCTGCATCAGATGGCATTGAAGTAGTGGACGCGCTCATATTCGGCGGGGTCGGAGGCGTTCTTGAGCGCCTCGCAGCGGCGCAGAGCCTCGGCATAGTAGCGGCGGCTCAGCTCGTCGGGCAGGAATTTGTGAAGGAACTCGCTGTTCTGAGCCACCTCGACGGCCTCTTCCAGCGAGGCGGGCAGGGTCTCGAGGTCGAGACCGGCGGCTTCGTCCGGGATGAAGAGGTTGCGGTTGACAGGGGCAGACAGCTCCATCCGGTGCTCGATGCCGTCGAGGCCTGCTGCCAGCACGAGGCCGATGGCGAGGTAGGGGTTGCAGGCGGGGTCGGGGCTGCGCAGCTCCATGCGGCAGTTGTCGCCCTTCACCTGCGGGATGCGGACCAGCTGGCTGCGGTTCTGGCGGCTCCAGCTCACGTAGCGGGGAGCCTCGTCGCAGCCGAAGCGGAGGTAGCTGTTGGGCAGGGGATTCGTGAAGGCCGTCAGCTCCCGGCTGTGGCGGAGGATGCCCGCCATGAAGCTGCCCGGGATGCTGTCGGGGGCGATGTCGCCCTCAAAGAGGTTCTTGCCGTCCATGGTCAGCGAGAGGTTGATGTGGAGGCCGCTGCCGGCCTGGTCGGGCAGGGGCTTCGGCAGGAAGCTGGAGTGGAAGCCGTTGCTGGCCGCCACGGCCCGGACGATCTGCTTGAACAGGAAGATGTTGTCGGCGGTCTTGAGGGGGCCGGCGTAGTGAAAATCGATCTCATTCTGGCCGTGGCCGTTCTCGTGGTGGCTGTGCTGGGGGGCGAGGCCCATCTGCTCCATGGTCAGGCAGATGTCCCGGCGGATGTTCTCGCCTGCGTCCAGCGGCGCTACGTCGAAATAGCCGCCTGCGTCGATGGGGATGCGGGTGGGACGGCCCCGGTCGTCGTTCTCGAAGAGATAGAACTCGCACTCGGTGCCGACGTTGCAGCGCAGGCCCAGCTGCTTGAACCGGCGGTTGATGTCCCGCAGGAAGCCGCGGCAGTTGCCGCCGAAGGGGGTGTTGTCCGGCTTTTCCACGTCGCAGAAGAACTGCATCACCCGGCCCTCAGCCGTGCGCCAGGGCAGGATGGTCATGGTGGACAGGTCGGGCCGGAGGAGCAGGTCGCTCTCCTCCACGTGCATGAAGCCCGCGATGGCGCTGCCGTCGAAGCAGACGCCATCTTCCAGCGCCTTGGGAAGGTCGCTTGCCAGCACGGCGATGTTCTTCTGGAAGCCGAAGATGTCACAGAACGCGAAGCGGACAAATTTTACGTTGTTGTCCTCGACGAAATCGAGGATGTCCTGCTGTGTCGTATAACTCATAGGTGTGTGTCCTCTGAAAAGTATGTCTTCTTAAAAAACGCCTAAAGGCCTGCCTCTGTACAGAGGCAGGTCTTCAGGCTGGTGTAAGAAATAGGAAAAGGAGAATGGCTCAGATAAGCGCCTCAGCCGGCGGTGCTTTATTCTACGCTGGTATGTGAAGATCAGACGTAGTAGAGCATCTTGCTGTAGCTGGGCAGAGGCCAGTAGTCCTCGCCGCAGATGGTCTCGGCGTCGTCGGCGGCGGCGCGGAGAGCGTCCATCTTGGGCAGAACATCGTCGTGGAAGGCGACGGCCTTTGCGCTCTCGTCGGAGAGGGCCTTTGCGGCATCGACGGCGGCCTGCAGCTCGTCCACAGCGTCGCTCATGGCGTCGGCGTCGGCGGACAGGCGGGTCAGCGCCTTCGTCTCGCTGCGGACGCTCAGGCTCTCGCTGACGGCCAGCTTGGAGGCGGCGGTGTTGGCGACCTCACTCATGTAGGCGTTGACGGCGGGCAGCAGCTGCTTGCGGGCCATCTCCAGCATGGTCAGGGCCTCGATGTTGATGATCTTGGAGTAGTGCTCCATCTCAACTTCGTAGCGGCTCTCCATCTCGACCTTGGTCAGGACGCCGAAGTCCTCCATCAGGGCGATGTTCTTCGGCTCGATGAGGGCGGGCAGAGCGGCGGGGGTGTTCTTCTTGTTGGGCAGGCCGCGCTTTGCAGCTTCCTCTTCCCACTCGGCAGTGTAGCCGTTGCCGTTGAAGATGACGCGGCGGTGGTCGCGGATGGTGCGCTTGACGAGGGCGATGGCGGCGCTGGTGAAGTCGTCGGCCTTCTCCAGCTCGTCAGCGTAGCCCTTCAGCTCCTTGGCGACGGCGGTGTTCAGGATGGTGTTGCAGTCGCTCAGGTTCTCGGCGGAGCCGGGCATACGGAACTCGAACTTGTTGCCGGTGAAGGCAAAGGGAGAAGTACGGTTGCGGTCGGTGGTGTCCTTGCTGAACTTGGGCAGGACATCGACGCCGAGGTCCATCTTCATCTTGACGGGGCCGGCGTAGGGAGAATCGGAAGCGATGGCGTCGATGACGGCTTCCAGCTCTTCGCCCACGAAGATGGAGATGATGGCCGGAGGTGCCTCGTTGGCGCCCAGACGGTGGTCGTTGCCGGGGGTGGCGACGGAGGTGCGGAGCAGGTCGGCGTACTCATCGACAGCCTTGATGACGGCGGCCAGGAAGACCAGGAACTGCAGGTTCTCCATGGGGGTGTCGCCCGGGTCCAGCAGGTTCTCGTGGGTGGTGGACATGGACCAGTTGTTGTGCTTGCCGCTGCCGTTGACGCCCTCGAAAGGCTTCTCGTGCTGCAGGCAGACCAGACCGTACTTGGGGGCCAGCTTCTTCATCATCTCCATCGTCAGCAGGTTGTGGTCGATGGCGACATTGGTGGTGTCGAAGATGGGGGCCAGCTCATGCTGGCAGGGAGCTACCTCATTGTGCTTGGTCTTGGCGGGGACGCCCAGCTTCCACAGCTCTTCGTCCAGCTCCTTCATGAAAGCGGAGACCTCGGGGCGGATGACGCCGAAGTAGTGCTCTTCCAGCTCCTGACCCTTGGCGGACGGTGCGCCGAAGAGGGTGCGGCCGGTGAGGATGAGGTCCTGACGGGCCTCGTAGTCTTCCTTCTTGATAAGGAAGTACTCCTGCTCGGGGCCGACGGTGGTGGAGACATAGTCCACGTCCTTGCCGAAGAGCTTCAGGACGCGGACGGCCTGATTGGACAGCGCGTTCATGGAGCGCAGCAGGGGAGTCTTCTTGTCCAGCGCCTCGCCGGTGTAGCTGACGAACGCGGTGGGAATGCAGAGGACGTCGTCCTTCACGAAAGCGAAGCTGGTGGGGTCCCATGCGGTGTAGCCACGGGCCTCACAGGTGGCGCGCAGGCCGCCGGAGGGGAAGGAAGAGGCGTCGGGCTCGCCGCGCACCAGCTCCTTGCCGTTGAACTCCATGATGGCGGTGCCGTCGCCCACGGGGGAGACGAAGCCGTCATGCTTCTCGCTGGTAATGCCGGTTAGCGGCTGGAACCAGTGGGTGTAGTGGGTGGCACCCAGCTCCATAGCCCAGCGCTTCATGACGCTGGCCACGACGTTTGCCACCTCGATGTCCAGAGGTGCGCCCTTGTGCAGGGTCTTCTCGAGGCTCTTGTAGGTAGCGCTGGGGAGGCGCTCCTTCATGACGTGCTCGTTGAACACCTTGCTGCCGTAGATCTCCATAACATTTGCTGCCATAAATCCTACTCCTTACTTGAATTGAAATACTTCAGCTGGTCGCGGATTTTTACGCGGAAAGAGGCGGGCTCTCCCGCGAAATATCGGGTTAAACGAAACGACGCTGCGAGTCAGGAGGTGACTCACAGCGTCGTTGCTGTCTATGCGATGATTATAGCCGAACGGGGCGAAAAACGCAATAGACAGATTTGACGATTCTGCACAAACTGACTCCCGATTTTTTGGAGCATTGCGCGGATGGTATGACTATTGCCCTCTCAGGCATCACTGCGTGGTCAGGCTATCCTTCGTACAACCTCTCAGTCTGCTTCGCAGACAGCTCCCCTAGTAGGGGAGCCTCTGGCGAAGAGGCAAAGCTTTACGGAATGCCAAGGCCTCCCCTCGATAGGGGAGGTGGCACGCCGTAGGCGTGACGGAGAGGTTAAATGACCTGAAACAGGAAAAACTTCAGATAGTTCGTCTCCGGCACGCCCCAGAGGATAGGGTGGTCGGGGGCCTGCTGGCGCACTTCGATCTGGCGCAGCTGGCGGTGAGCATCCTTTGCGGCGGAGCGCAGCATCCTGATGAACAGCTCTTCGGTGGCAAAATGAGAGCAGCTTGCCGTGGCGAGGTAGCCGCCCCGGGGCAGGAGCTTCATGGCCCGGTAGTTGATCTCCTTGTAGCCCCGCATGGCGTTTTCCACCGTGCGGCGGGCTTTGGTGAAGGCCGGCGGGTCGAGGATGATGAAATCGTAGGGGTGGCCTTCTTTTTCGAGGCGGGGCAGAAGCTCAAAGGTATCCTCGCAGAGGAAATCCATGTTGGTCAGGCCGTTGCGCTCCGCGTTCCGCTGGGCCATGGCGATGGCGTCGGCGCTGATGTCCGCTGCCGTGACCCGGGCTGCGCCGCCACTGGCTGCGTTGAGGGCAAAGCTGCCGGTGTGGGTGAAGCAGTCCAGCACGGTGTGGCCGGCGGCGAGGCGGGCGACCGCCCGGCGGTTGTACTTCTGGTCGAGGAAGAAGCCGGTCTTCTGGCCGTTCTCGAAATCGACGTGGTAGTAGACGCCGTTCTCGCAGATCTCGGTCTGGGTGGAGACGGGGTGGCTCTCACCCGGCAGCTCGAACCAGCCCTTGCTCTGCTCGAGGCCCTCTTTGGCACGCAGGGCCTCGTCGTTCCGCTCGTAGATGCCGTCGATGGTCTGGCCGTCGGCCCGCAGGACTTCGGCGAGGAGGGGGAAGAGGACGGGCTTCAGCTTCTCCATGCCGACGCTGAGGGTCTGGGTGACGAGGATGTTGTTGAAGCGGTCCACGGTCAGGCCGGGGAACTGGTCGGCCTCGCCGAAGATGACCCGGCAGGCCGAGAGGTCGGCGGGCTCGAGGACGGTCTTGCGGTAGGCCCAGGCGTACTCGACGCGGCGGCGCCAGAAGCTGGCGTCGAAGGTGTCGTTGGCGTTGCGGGAGATGAGGCGGACGCGAATCTTGCTCTTGAGAGAGACGAAGCCGGTGCCGAGGTAAGCGCCCTTCGGGCTCACCACGTCGGCGCGGGTGCCGTTCTCGGGCTCTGTCTCCGGGAACTCGAGGATGTCGTTCTCGTATACCCACGGATGCCCGCCCACGAGGCTGGCCTCGGCTTTTTTGTTTACTTTATAAATAGGATAGCTGCGTTCTGATTTCATGGTTGCTCCTTTTAGAAAGAATGCTGGCCCGGCAGAAGCCCTCTCAGGCGCTTCGCGCCAGCTCCCCCAGAGGGGGAGCCTCTGGCGTGTCGGACGGGCCAACGCTGGACGAATAAAGTACGATGTATCGGAAACAGTAGTGCTCCGCTGTCTGGATTCACGGCAGCTTGACAAGGTGCGCTTGTTCAGAAGCTGCTGCCCTCTGTAGCAAGGCCCGCCTTTTTGCGCTCTATTGGGCTTTTGGCGTCCAGCTCAGAGTGGACCGGCCCGCCAGTGGCTCCCCCCTTGGGGGAGCTGGCGAGCGAATGCGAGACTGAGAGGGCTAACTCGCCATTTATAATACCATAAAAATATGTTAGAATAAATACAAAGACCACCGAAAGGAAGGAAAACATCATGGAGATCGAGCGCAAGTGGATGGTAAACGGCTGGCCGGAGGGGCTGCCGCTGAAAGAGGAGTTTGCCATGCGGCAGGGCTACATCAGCGTGCGGCCCACCGTCCGCATCCGGGAAGAGGCCCTGACGGGCGGCAAGACCCGCTACGTCCTCTGCTTCAAGTCGGGCGGCGGGCTGGCGAGGGAAGAGATCGAGCGGGACATCGACCCCGAACTTTTCAATGACCTCGAGACCAAGATCATCGGCAGGCCCCTTATCCCGAAGCTCCGCCGCAGCTACCTGCTGCCGGACGGTGCGGTGCTGGAAGTGAATCATGTGGACGAGGGCCAGCCGACGGAGTTCTGGTACGCCGAGGTGGAGTACCCCACGGTAGAGGCAGCCCGCAGCTGGCAGCCCGCCGCCGTGGGCCTCGCGGACTACCTCAGCGACGAAGTCACCGACCAGCCCGGCCAGAGCATGGGGGCCTATTGGGAGCAGACCCGGGGCTGAACCGACGAAAGTTGTGGAAAAACCTTGAAGATTATGATATGATGGTCGTATCACTCATACTGCGGCCCCGGACGGGCCGGGAAAGAAGGAAACAACTACGAAACGACCCAAATTCACGCTGTCTGTGCAGTATAACTCCCCGGTCATCCTCACATTTTTCCTCCTCTCACTGGGGGTGCTGTTCCTGGGCCAGTACACCGGCGGCTGGACGACCACCCATCTGTTCAGCGTCTACCGTTCCTCGCTGAAAGACCCGCTGTTTTACATCCGGCTCTTCGGCCATGTGCTGGGCCACGGCGGCTGGGACCATTTCCTGAACAATATGCTGCTTCTCCTCGTCGTCGGCCCGCCGATGGAAGAAAAGTACGGCAGCCTGCCCCTGCTCAAAGGCATCCTGCTCACGGCCCTCATCTCGGGCATTCTGCAGTGTGCGTTGTTCCCCCGCACGGCGCTGCTGGGCGCGTCGGGCATCGTCTTCATGCTCATCATGCTGGCATCCCTGTCCGGCTTCTCGGGCGGCATCCCCGTCACCATGCTGCTGGTGGCGGCGCTCTATCTGGGCCAGCAGATCTATGACATCATCTTTGTGCGGGACAACGTGGCCAACTTCATGCACATCGTCGGCGGCGTCTGCGGCACAGTGTTCGGCTACGTCAATGCGGGGCCGCGGCGAAAGAGAAGGAAATAAACCTCTCAGTCTCGCTATCGCTCGACAGCTCCCCTAGCGAGGGGAGCCTCTGGCGAAGAGGGAAAGTTTACCGAAATGCCAAAGCCTCCCCTCGTTAGGGGAGGTGGCACGGCGTAAGCCGTGACGGAGAGGTTAAAAGGCAAGCTGCGCCTTGGCTAAGAACAAGCAAATTTTATCATTCGCGCGGTTTTGCCGCTTGCTTTTTGATGGGCAGCGCTCTATTATATCATTTGTACAAATATTTCCCTTCGAAATTTCACAAAATCACCAAATGTAGTTTATCGGACGGAGGTTGTTTATGAGACGACTGCGCAGCCCATCCCCGGGGATGAAACTGCAAAAAAATCACGACAAAGGAGGACGGACGCTTTGAACGAACACGAAAAACCACAGATAGACTTCATGCACAAGCTTGCGCGCCAGATCGTGGAACGCCGCAACCTTGTGTTCCTGTTTGTCATTCTGGCTGCCATCTTCACGGTGTTCTCGGTGCGGTGGGTCAAGGTCGAGACCGACATGACCACCTACCTGCCCAAGACCTCGGAGACCCGCATGGGCCTCGACATCATGGATGAGCAGTTCACGACCTACGGCTCTGCCGACGTCATGGTGGCCAACATCACGCCCGCTGAGGCCGATGAGCTTTCCGACCGGCTCGCCGAGCTCAAGGGCGTCCAGATGCTGGACTACGACGACACCACCGACCATTATAATAAGGACGCGGTGTCGGCCCTTTACTCCATCACCTTCGACTACCCCGAGGACGATGACCAGTGCCTCGAGGCCCTTGACCGGGTGAAGGAATACCTCGCCGACTACGACATCTACGTCTCCACCTCGCTGGGCAACACCCAGCAGGAGACCATTGATGCCGAGGTACGGGTCATCATGGTGTACGTTGCCGTCATCATCGTCATCGTCCTGCTCCTGACGTCCCAGACCTACGCCGAGGTGCCTGTCCTCATCCTCACCTTCGTGGTGGGCATGATCCTGAACATGGGTACAAACTTCATGCTCGGCACCATCTCCTTCGTGTCCAACTCGGTCACGAACATCCTGCAGCTGGCGCTGTCGCTGGACTACGCCATCATCTTCTGCAACCACTTCAAGGAAGAATACCAGACCATGCCTCTGAAGGAGGCCGTCATCGAGTCCCTGAGCAAGAGCATCCCCGAGATCAGCTCCAGCTCCCTGACCACCGTCGGCGGCCTTGTGGCGATGCTGTTCATGCAGTTCCGCATCGGCTCCGATATGGCCGTCTGCCTCATCAAGTCCATCCTCTTTGCGATGCTCTCGGTGTTCGTGGTCATGCCCGGCCTGCTGATGCTCTTCGGACCCTACATGGATAAGACCAGGCACAGGAACTTCGTGCCGGAGATTCCCTTCGTGGGCCGCTTTGCATGGCGCACCCGCAAGGTCATCCCTGTCATCTTCCTGGTGGTCATCCTCATCGGTTACCACTTCTCGAACCTTTGTCCCTACGCCTACGGCTACGATGTCATCAAGGTGCCGAAGATGAACGAATCCCTCATCGCGGACCAGATGATCGAAGAAAACTTCACCAAGTCGAACCTCGTGGCACTCGTCTACCCCAAGAACGACGATTACAGCATCGAGAAAAAGATGCTGGAGGAGCTGGAAAGCTATGATGAAATAGACTCCACCAAGGGTCTGTCCAACATCGAGGCCCAGGACGGCTATATGCTGGAAGACAAGCTCACCGCCCGCCAGTTCTCCGAGATGGCCGACCTGGACTACGAGGCCGCCCAGATGATCTACACCGCCTACGCCATCGAGAACGAGGAGTACGGCCAGGTCATCGGCAACTTCGCATCCTATAAAGTGCCGCTCGTGGATATGTTCCTCTACGTCTGCGACGAGGCCGACACCGGCATCGTCTCCCTCTCTCAGGAAGACCTGGACGACCTCCACGACGCCCGCGACCAGATGGAGAGCGCACTGGCCCAGCTGCAGGGCGACGACTACAACCGTGTCCTCATCTACCTGAGCCCCTCTCTGGAACCCGGCCGGACTACTTATGAGTTCACCGACACCATCCGCTCCATCGCCCGGAAGTATTACCCGGACGGCGAGCTCTACATGGCCGGTGACGCCACCAACGAGTACGATTTCCAGAAGTCCTTCGCCATCGATAATGTCGTCGTCAACGTCGTGTCCATCTTCATCGTCCTGCTGGTGCTGCTGTTCACCTTCCAGTCCGTCGGTATGCCCATCCTGCTCATCGTGGTCATCCAGGGCGCTATCTGGATCAACTTCTCGTTCCCGTATTTCATGGGGACCAACCTCTACTTCATGGGCTACCTCATCGTCAGCTCCATCCAGATGGGCGCGAACATCGACTACGCGATCGTCATCGCTACCCGTTTCAACGAGCTGAAGGATAAGATGGAGCACAAGCAGGCCATGATAGAGACCATCAACTTCGCGTTCCCGACCATCCTGACTTCCGGCACCATCATGACCGTGTCCGGCCTCCTCATCGGCCGGATGACTTCCGACGCCTGCATCGTGGGCATCGGCCAGTGTCTGGGCCGCGGCACCATCATCTCCATCCTCCTCGTCCTCTTCGTCCTGCCCCAGATCCTGCTCATCGGCACCCGCATCGTGGACCGTACCTCCTTTGCCGTGCCGAAGCTGGTGGCCCGCAGCAGCGGCAATGGCCGTATGCGGGTCAACGGCATCGTGCAGGGCGAGATCCACGGCTCTGTGGCCGGTACGATGAACGCCATTGTGGACGGCGACGTCCAGCTGACCGTCATCTCGGGCAACGTCTCTCAGGAACTGGACGACAACGAAAAACAGGAGGTGCAGAATGAAGACCAGTAACCATCTGCTGCGCCGCCTGACGGCTGCGCTTCTGGCCGCTGTGCTGGCGCTGAGCATCGCACTGCCGGTGTTCGCGTCCGACGACGGCGATACCATTTACATCAACAGCGTCTCGGACCTGCTCTCGCTGGCCAGGAACTGTGCCTACGACCAGTGGTCGGTGGGCAAGACGGTTGTTTTACAGAAAGACCTCTCCCTCGAGGGGATGCTGTGGGAGCCCATCCCGTCCTTCAGCGGACAGTTCAAGGGCAATGGCTACACCATCTCGGACCTGACCATTACGGGCCAGTATTCCCCGGCGGGCCTTTTCGGCATCGTGGAGGAACAGGGCTCCATCGAGTCCCTGAGCGTCCGCGGCGTCGTGTCTGTCTCTGACTCTGCCGACACCACCACCGGCGGCATCGTAGGCATCAACCACGGCACCCTCATCAGCTGCCAGTTCACCGGCGTCGTCACCGGCGACAGCGAGGTGGGCGGCATCGTGGGCCGCAACGAGTCCGAAGGCACCATCGACCACAGCACGGCCCGCGCCATCGTCACCGGCAAATCTTCCACCGGCGGCATCGCAGGCTATAACCTCGGCGCCATCACCGGCTGCACCAATGTGGGCAGCATCAACACCGAATATCCGGAAGCCTCTCTCGACACCGACGGCTTCACCGCCAAGATGGTGGACTACATCAACAACAAGATGGCCGCCGCCGATGACGACGCCACCAATTCCGTCACCAACGTCGCCACCGACACCGGCGGCATCGCAGGCCGCTCATCCGGCATGATCCTGACCAGCGTCAACACCGGCACCATCGGCTACGAGCATGTTGGCTACAATGTGGGCGGCATCGTGGGCCGCACCGACGGCCTCGTATCCGGCTGTGTCAACCAGGGCCGTGTTCTGGGCCGCAAGGACGTGGGCGGCATCGCCGGTCAGGCGGAGCCCTATCGCGAACTCGACCTCTCCAAGGATACCATCAAGCGTCTCCGTTCGGAGCTGGAGGTTCTGCGCGGCCTTGTCGATGACACCACCGGCGTCGTCGAGAACTCCACCACCAGCATCTCCAACTCCTTCAGCGCCATGACCAGCCAGATGGACACCGCCATTGCAGCGGCCCGTCAGCTGGACGACCAGGCCAGCGACTACGGCGACGAGGTGGCCGACGAGATCGACCGCGCCTCCACTCTGCTGGCTGATACCCTCACCAAACTCGAACCCGTCATGGACACCGGCGAGGATGCCATGACCAAGCTGACCGACGCCACCGGAAACCTCAAGTGGGCCATGCGCGAGATGGCCGCTGAGATGCTGATGGCATCCAACGCCCTCGGCAAGACCAGCTCCGGTCTGGACAAGGTGAGCGACGCGGCCGAGGATGGCCGTGACGGGATGTCGGCTATCTCTGAGGGTATCAAAAAGCTGTTGGAGTCTGTCGATACCGGCGATGACAGCGCTGCCTCGCAGGCCATCTCCACCATCCTGACCGGCTACGACTCTCTCTCTGCCGAGAAGAAGTCGGATAAGTACCTCAAGAATGGTATCGAGCTGCTGAAGGTGGCCAACTCCGTGGCCAGCGTCTTCACGCTGGGCAGCGGCATGGCCCCGGCAATGAAGGCCGTCACCGCAGGCATGGGCCTGCTGCGCACGGCGTCCCTCCTGTCCAACGACAGTGACATTGCCCGTGCTACTTCCCAAATCGCAAGTGCCATCGGCACCATCTCTACCATTGCCACCCAGATGGGCGGCATCGTGGGCAGCGCTGCCAAGTCCGTCTCGGCCTCCGACCACCCCGAGCTGGCTTCGGCTCTGACCAAAGCCTCTGACGCGCTGGACGGCATGGGCAGCATCACCGACGGCATCATGGGCAACATCAAGGACTGGATCGGCAATAACGGCGGCGGCAGCATCAAGGATGGTCTCGATCAGCTGAGCGATGCTTCCGACAAGCTGAGCGACGCCATGGATGACCTGAGCGACTCCCTCGACCTGCTCAAGACCGACGCCGCCCTCACCAGCGCAACGCTGGCGCATACCTCCGTGGCTCTGGGCCAGATGCAGGACGGCCTCGGCGGCCTGACCGATATGATGGGCCAGACCCGCGACATCCTCCACTGGCTCAACCAGCAGGACCCCATCAAGGTGCCTCGTCCCTCGGCAGAGCTGACCAACACCAAGGACTCCCTCTTTGATGCTGTCAGCGCCATCACCGACAAGATGGACGACATCAACAGCACCATGCGCACCGCCAGCAACCAGCTGACCGACAAGATGCGCGCCGTGACCGCACAGGTCAGCGTCGTGTCCAACCTGATGCTGGACGCCGTGGAAGAGATCAGCGACCCGGGCAGCAAGACCATCTACGAGGATGAGTCGGAAGACCTCATCGCTTCCCAGTCCGACGGCAAGATCGAGAACAGCATCAACCGCGGCAGCATCGACGCCGACATGAACGTGGGCGGCATCGCCGGCACCATGGGCGTCGAGAACCTGCTGGACCCCGAGGAGGACAACAAGGACGACGGCACTTCGCTGCTGCGCACCTCCTATACCGTCAGCGCCGTCCTCATCGGCAACATCAACGAGGGCAGCATCACCGCCAAGAAGGACATGGTCGGCGGCATCGTCGGTCAGGAGGAGCTGGGCCTTGTGACGGCCTGCGAGTCCTACGGCGACGTCACCGGTGTCAATCAGGTGGGCGGCATTGCCGGTGCGGCCAGCGCCAAGCTCCGCAGCAACTGGGCAAAATGCGCCCTCAGCGGTGAAAAGTACATCGGCGGCATCGTCGGTCAGGGTACCGACAGCGACCTCACCGACGGCAGCCTCATCGCCATCAACAACCGCGCCATCGTCTCTGTGCTGGAAGGCCGGCAGTACGTGGGCGCTGTCTCCGGCGGACAGGACGGCGGCTTCTATGGCAACCTCTTCGTCTCCGACGATCTGCAGGGCATCGACCGCCTGAGCCGCGTCGGTCAGGCAGAGCCGGTCACCTATGAGACCCTGCTGGCTCAGGAGAATGTGCCGGACTCCTTCCGCAAGCTGACCCTGACCTTCAAGGCCGACGGCCACATCATCAAGAAGATCAGCTTTGACTACGGTGCGTCCTTCACGCTGGCCGACTACCCCGAGATCCCCCAGAAGAATGGATACTACGCCGAGTGGAGCACACCCGTCCTCGACCAGCTCCACACCGACACCGTGGTCAATGTGGAGTACACGCCCTACATCCCGTCTCTGAGCAGCAGCGTCACCCGTGAGAACGGACGCCCCGTCTTCTTCGTGGACGGCTTCTTTGGCGGTTCCAACGCCGTGCAGGTCACCCAGCAGGACATCACAGCCGATGTCCACGGTGTGACAGAGCAGTGGCTGCTGGAGTTCACCGATGACGGCAATGAGACCCACCAGATCCGTTATCTGACCCCCGGCAGGGCCAAGGGCAAGGTCTACATCAAGCAGGCCGACGGCAGCTGGCATAAGGTGGAGACGGGCAGCTTCGGCAGCTACACCACCTTCACCACCACCGGCACCGAGGTCGAAGTGGCTTTTGCCCCCGCAAAGCTCCCCGTCTGGGCCTTCTGCGCCGGCGGCGCAGCCCTGCTGGTGCTGCTCCTGCTGCTGGCAAAGCGCATCAAGTCGAAGCGCGGCCCGAAGGGCGAAAAGCCCCGCAGGGAGAAGAAGGGCAAACAGCCCGAGACGGCGGACGCCCCCGCCGAGGAGCTGGATACCCCCATCTCTGAGACGGATATGCAGTGACCCTCTCAGTCACGCCGCAGGCGTGACAGCTCCCCCAGAGGGGGCAACAACGACGACCGCCGCCAGTGGCGGAAACAGGGAGTCGTTGTTGGGGCAGCGGCCAGCAAGACGCAAGCGAAGCGCCGCGGATGCTGGGAGCCGCAACCCGGGTGCGGAGCACCTCTGGCGTGTCGGCCAGGCCCACGCTGGACGAGCAAAGTTTCTTTATATCAAAAACAGGAGTGCCCTGCTACAGAGGGCAGCAGCTTCGGAACAATATCCTTGTCAAGCTGCTGCTAGCCTTGGTAGCAGGGCACTCTTTTTTGCGTTATATTGAGCTTTCAGCGTCCAGTAGAAAGTGGCCCGGCCTGCCAAAGCCTCTCCTACAAGGAGAGGTGGCACGCCTCAGGCGTGACGGAGAGGCTGTACAAAGACGAGCCTGCCCTCTGTAGCAAGGCCCGCCTTTTTACGCCATATTGCGCCTCAGGCGTCTAGTAGGAAGTTGACCGGCCTGCCAAGGGGTGCTCCGCACCCGGGTTGCGGCTCCCAGCGTCTGCTTCGCTATCGCTTGCATCCTGCTGGCCGCTGCCCCAACAGCTCCTCCCTGTTTCCGCCACTGGCGGCGGTCGTCGCTGTTGCCCCCTCTGGGGGAGCTGGCGAGCGAAGCGAGACTGAGAGGGTTATTCCTCCGTCGCCTTCACATCGTTCAGGAACGCCGCTATCTTATCGATCTGGTTCTCCGCCACGGCGCGGCCCGTCTCGTAGACCCGGCGCAGCTGGGCGGGGTCACGCTCCATAGCGCCGATCTCCAGCGGGATGGGCGGGCGGATGACATAGTCCTTGCCGGAGGCCTCCTGCATGGCGATGTAGGAGAGGGTCTCGTTGTACCGCTCGTGACGGTCGGCCACCGCTGCCACGAAGGCCGGATAGCGCAGATACCGCGCACGGATGGCGGGCAGCATGGGGTTCTTCTTTTTCACAAAGCCTTTTGGCTGGGTCAGGATGATGAGGTTCCGCTTGTAACCCAGGCTCTCGAAGAAGCGGACGGGGATGGAGTCGGCCACGCCGCCGTCCAGCAGGGAGTAGTGGCCGATCCTGACGGCCTTCGCCGCCAGCGGCATGGACGCCGAGGCCTCCATCCAGCGCACGTCCTCGGCGTCGCCGCTGCGGCACTTGTGGTAGATGGGGTCGCCGGTGCGCAGGTCGGTGCAGACGACAAAGAAGTCCATGGGCGAAGCGCGGAAGGCCTCTTCATCGAAGGGGTCCAGCTTTTCCGGCACCTCGTGGTAGCAGAAATCCTCGCTGTAGAGGTTGCCGGTGCGCAGCAGATTGCGGAAGCTGGCGTAGCGCTTGTCGTTGCAATATTCGGTGTTGTAGCGGATGACGCGGCCGATCTGGTGCGACTTGAAGTTGCAGCCGAACACCGCGCCCGCCGACACGCCGATGGTGCCGTCGGTGGTGAGGCCGTGCTCCATCAGGACATCCAGAACGCCTGCGGTGAACATCCCCCGCATGGCACCGCCCTCTAATACTAACCCTGTCTTCATATACTGACTCCTTTTCCCGGTGCGGCCCTCGTCGGCCGCAGCAAACCGTTTCCGGCTGCTACCAGTATACTCGATTTTGCGCAGAAAACAAGAGACAACTGCACAAATCGTCCGCCCTGAGACACAGACCGTACCACAAAAGTCGTACTTATAATCGAAAGGGCTGAAAAAACCGGAGAGAACGAGTCAAATTTGGGCAGAAAAAGCCTTGCCAACCGGGAGAGTATCCGGTATACTGATATGAAATATCGACCGTTTTGTGACAGGGAAATTGGGAGGAAGAGACGAACTATGAAAATGCTGGAAGACCGCATCCGCAAAGACGGCATCGTCCGTGAGGGCAATGTGCTCAAGGTGGACAGCTTCATCAACCATCAGATGGACATTCCGCTGTTCCGCGAGATGGCAAAGGAGTGGAAGCGCCTGTTCGACGGCAAGCCCATCAACAAGGTGCTCACCATCGAAGCCAGCGGCATCGGCATCGCGGCTGTGGTGGCCAGCGAGTTCAACGTGCCGGTGGTGTTCGCCAAAAAGTCCATGAGCATCAACCTGGACTACGACAACTACGAGACGAAGATCCAGTCCTTCACCCACAAGAAAATTTATAATGTCATCGTCTCCAAGAAGTTCCTCACCCCCGAGGACCACGTCCTCATCATCGACGACTTCCTGGCCAACGGCTGCGCCCTGCTGGGTCTGCTGGAGCTGACCGAGAAGGCCGGTGCCACCGTCGAGGGCATCGGCATCGCCGTCGAGAAGGGCTTCCAGCAGGGCGGCGACCTCATCCGCAGCAAGGGCATCCAGCTGGAGAGCCTCGCCATCGTCGAGTCCATGGACAGCGCCACCGGCGAGATCGTGTTCCGCGACCAGCCGCAGCAGAGCTGAACGGTTTTTGTTGACAATCCGTCAGGTTTTGTGTATACTGTAAGTGAACCGGAAGGTTCCGTGCGGCGGCACGCAAAGCTGTACTGTGCGTGGGCAGGGTAATTACCACGACATAAGATGTCCCACCGGACATCGCGCCCGCACCGGGGAGATAAGGTGAGTCCGCGCCGGGGACGGTAAGTTCCGGCGACAATAGATGCTCTACCGGGCATCGCGGCTGACAGCCAGCAGAAAACCGCTGTTTTAAGAATGATGGGCGTCGGATGAAGAGTCTGACGCCCTTTCTTTATAAAAGGAACTGAAGACGTATGAAAAAGCTGAACGATAAAAAGCAGGTGGTAGCCCAAATCTCTGCGGCGGCGCGCCTCTATAAGAAAAATCTGGTGGGCAAACACTTTTTGTATGTCTTCGACGGCAGAGCCATCGAGGTGGCCTATCAGGCAAAGGAATTCCGTCACCTGACCGGCGTGGATACCGGGCTGGACGCGATGTCCTTTTACAAAAAGGCGGTGAGCGGGACGCTGCAGGCAAACCAGATCTTCTTTTCGCCTCACCACCCCTATCAGCTCTGCCAGCGCAAGCTCGTACACCTGAGCGACATCGCCGGCATGGTCACTTCAGAGTGCTTTATGCTGGAAAATATCACGACTGAAACGCAGTCGTTTCAGTTCGGCACGACGGACCTTGCCTTTGTGCTCTGCCTGAACCGTCACAAGGACGCCAGCGGGGAGTACAAGAGCAGCAAGTACATCGTGGAGTCCCTGCGGGATGAGGACGGCTTTGCCAAGAGCGAGGGCGCGTATCCGGTGACGCACATCCTGTCGAAGCGGAACGACGAGCCGTTTTATCACGAGGTCGTCTATCTGGACGAGAGAGAAAGCATAGAGACTCTTCCGCCGCTGGCCGCAGAGCTGGTACGTTTGACGGACGAAGCAGGAACGTGGGAAAAGACCGCCGTCCGGCGGTCTTTTCTTTTGCCCATTTTTACGCCCCGTCGAAGCTGTCGCCGTCCTCGGGAAGGTCGGCGGAAGTCTCAGCGTCGGAAGCGGGCGTATCCGGGACAGCGGCGCGGGGGACGCCTTTATAGACCAGCGTCTGCTCGAGGACCTCGGCGCAGACCGGGGCCGAGAGGCTGCCGCCCGCTGTCGTCCAGCTGTGGGGCTCGTCGAGGCAGACGAGGCACAAAAACTGGGGGTCGTCGATGGGAGCCACGGCCACAAAGCTGGCGATGCGGGCCTTCTCGTCGGCGCTGTCCAGCTTCTGGCTGGTGCCGCTCTTGCCGCCTACCCGGTAGCCCGCGATCCGGGCGTTCCGGCCGCCGCCGTAGAGGACGACGGCCTCCATCATCTCCCGCATGGTGCGGGAGGTCTCCTCTTTCAGCACCTGCCGCTTGCAGACGGGGGAGAGGTGGTCGATGACTTCGCCCTCCGGGCCGAGGATGTCCGAGACGACATAGGGCTGCATCAGCCGCCCGCCGTTGACCACGGCGCAGACCGCCGACGCCATCTCGAGGTAAGAGATCTTGCTGCTCTGCCCGAAGGCGCAGGACGCCAGCTCCACCGGCCCCATCCGGTCGACGGTGTAGTAGAGGCTCTTTTTCGGCTCGGCGGGCAGGTCGATGCCGGTGGGCGCGCGGAGGCCGAAGGCCGCAAAGTAGTTGCAGAACGCCTCTTTGCCCAGCCTTGCACCAATTTGGATGAAGCTCTGGTTGCAGGAGTTCTCGAGGGCCTGAGTGACGGTCTGCGCGCCGTGGCGCTTGTGGTTGGCGCAGTGGAAGCGGGTGCCGGCCACCGAGATGCTCTCGCCGCAGTAGAAGCTGGAGTTTTTGCTCACAGCTCCGGTGTCCAGCGCCGCCGCGCAGGTGATGAGCTTGAAGACGCTGCCCGGCTCGTAGAGGTCGCTGACGGCCTTGTTCCGCCACTGGGTCTGCTGGGCCAGCTGCAATGCCGCCGCCCGCTCGTCGCCGGAAAGCCCCTCCACGGCCTCCCGTGCGGCCTTGTCGGCCAGCACACGGGGCTGGTTGGGGTCGTAGGCGGGGGTGGTGGACATGGCCAGCACGGCCCCGGTGTTCACGTCCATGACGATGCCCACGGCACGGGCTGCGATGTGGTGTTCCTTTACCGCGTAGCCCAGCGCGTTCTCGAGGTAGTGTTGGATGTTGGCGTCGATGGTGAGCCGCAGGCCGTCCCCCTCGGTGGGGAAACGCTCGGTCTCATAGCTCTGCTCGAGGGTGTAGCCCCAGGCGTTCACCGCCGTGAGGACGACGCCGTTCTCGCCGGTGAGCAGGTCGTCATACTTCAGTTCGAGGCCCGAGACGCCCGCGTTGTCCACATTGGTGAACCCCAGCACCGAGGCCAGAAACTCCCCCTGCGGGTACCAGCGCTTCGAGTCCTGATCGATGCGGATGCCGGTGATGCCGTTTGCCTCGCAGAAGTCCCGCACGGCGTCGGCCATGGCCCGGTCTACCCGGTAGCGCAGGAGGCAGTCGTTGGAGTGACGGTCGCTGAATTTCTCGAGAAGCTTCCCTTCGTCCAGCTCCAATATCTCCGCCAGCCCCTTGGCCGCGAGGGCGAGTTTATCCTCCGGCATCTCCCGGGGCGAGGCCCGGAGGGTCCAGCAGCTGCTGTTGGCCGCCAGAAGGACGCCGTCGGCGCTATAAACGCGGCCCCGGTCGGCGGGGACGACGGTGTCCCGCAGCTGCTGGCCCAGGGCGCGGTCGGTGTACCAGCCGCCGCCCAGCACCTGCAAAAATAAAAGCCGCACCGCCAGCCCGCAGCAGACCAGACAGAATACCCCCGCCACCAGCCCTGCCCGGGCGCGGAACGCCCGTTCCGGCAGGGTGCGCAGGGCGTCGGCGGGTTTTGGCGATTCGGACATGAGACAGCACCTCCCTTCCTGCAATCATATGCGCGAGACCCCGTGACTAGCCGTCCGCCCCGGTGCGTACACTAAAGGGAAGGGGGGAGAGGATGAAGAAGAGGATCCTGCGTCCGCTGCCCGGCATGGACCTGCCGTTTCTGATCCTGGTGCTCACGCTGGTGGGCTTCGGGCTGGTGATGCTGGCCAGCGCGTCCAGCGCCGTGGCGCTCTACCGGCGGGGCGACGCCTGGGCCTATCTGCGGCCCCAGCTGCTCTACGCGGCGCTGGGGCTCTGCGGGATGTGGCTGGCCAGCCGGGTAGATTACCATATCTTCCATAAGCTGGCGTGGCCGCTGCTGGGGCTGTCACTGATATTGCTGGCGGCGGTGCTCTTCATGCCCGAGTACAACGGCTGCAGGCGGTGGCTGGTCATCCCGGGGTTCGGCACCCTGCAGCCCAGCGAGATCGCAAAGTTTGCGGTGGTGCTGGTGTTTTCCCACATCATCGCACTGAACCACGACCGGATGAAGGATTTCAGCGTGGGTGTCCTGCCCTTTGCGCTGGTGCTGGGGGTGGTGGCAGCCCTGATGCTGTTGGAGCCGCACCTGTCCGGCACCGTCCTCATCCTTGGCATCGGCGCGGTGCTGATGTTCGTGGGTGGTACGGGGCTGCGGTGGTTTTTGCTGGCGGGCGCGGGAGGCGTCGGGGCCATTGGTGCGGCGGTGGCCGTCATGCCCGACCTCGTCCCCTACGCCGCCGACCGGCTCCGCTCCTGGCTCGACCCCTTCGCCGACCCGCTGGGCGACGGCCACCAGACCATCCAGAGCCTCTATGCCATCGGCTCCGGCGGGGCCACCGGCCTCGGTCTGGGGGAAAGCCGCCAGAAGCATCTTTTCGTCCCCGAGCCTCAGAACGACTTCATCTTCTCCATCGTCTGCGAGGAACTGGGCTTCGTGGGGGCCTGCGCAGTGGTGGGGCTGTTCGTGCTGCTGCTCTGCCGGGGCATCACCATCGCAGCCCACGCGCCCGACCGGTTCGGGGCGCTGCTGGTGGTGGGATTTGTGGTGCAGGTGGCCCTGCAGGCGGTACTGAATGTGGCTGTCGTCACCAACACCATCCCCAACACCGGCATCTCGCTGCCCTTTTTCTCCTCCGGAGGCACCAGCCTCATGATGCTGCTGGGGGAGATGGGGGTGGTGCTGGGGGTATCACGCGGGGAGATGTAGAGGAAAGGCGCTGCTCTGTACAACCTCTCAGTCTCACTTCGTTCGACAGCTCCCCTACTAGGGGAGGTGGCACGGCGAAGCCGTGACGGAGAGGTTGTACGAAGGAAGGCCTGACCGTAGTCTCACAAATCTTTCAACAAACTCAAATCGTGACATCTGCCCCTGCTTTTGCATATCGTGGGGTATCTTTTGCGGAATGGGGGCAGCGGATATGACACAGCAGAGCGGGCGGATTTGGGTGATGGGCGGACGGCCGCTGAACGGCGCGGCGGCGATACCGGCGGCAAAAAACAGCGTACTTCCGCTCCTTGCGGCGGCACTGCTCTGCCGGGGACCGGTGCGGCTGCGGGCCGTGCCGAGGCTGTCGGACGTGGAATGCAGCCTCGGGCTGCTGCGGGGCGCAGGGTGCGCTGCCTACTGGCAGGGGGCAGACATTGTGGTGGCCGGGATGCCCTCAAACAGCACCCTTCCGGGAGAAACCGCGGCACAAATGCGGGCCTCCATCCTCTTCTGCGCGCCGCTGCTGGCGCGGCTGGGCCGGGCCGAGACTTCGCTGCCCGGCGGGTGCAATATCGGAGCCCGTCCCATCGACTTACATCTGGAAGGTCTGGCCCGGATGGGGGCAAAGGAGCTGGACGCCGGGGCGGGAAAGCTGGTGCTGGCCGCGCCGGGGGGCCTCCACGGGGCCGACATTACCCTCCGTTTCCCCAGCGTGGGAGCGACGGAGACATTGCTGCTGGCTGCTGTCTGCGCCCGAGGCACCACCGTCCTGCGGGGCGCGGCCCGGGAACCGGAGATCTCCGACCTTGCCGAATTTCTGAACCGCTGCGGCGGGCGTATCGAGGGTGCGGGGACTTCCACACTGCGCATCGAGGGGCGGCGGGGGCTTTCCGGCTGCGATTTTTCGCCCCTGCCGGACCGCATCTTCGCCTCCACGCTGGCCTGTGCCGCCGCTGCTGCCGGAGGGCGGGTGGAACTCACCGGATGCCCGCCCGCGCTCTATGCGCCGGTGCTGGAAATTCTGGAACAAATGGGCTGCACCGTGGAGCGGGGCGCAGACCGGGCCGAAGTGGCCCGTTTCGGGCGGCTGTACGGGGCGGGCCGGGTCTTCACCGGGGTGTACCCGGGTCTCGCCACCGACGCTGCGCCCCTGCTGGCCGCCGCCATGCTCTGCGCCGAGGGAGAGAGCAGCATCGAGGACGTCATCTTCGAGCGGCGGTTCGGCTGCGCGGAGGGCTTCGAGCGGCTGGGCGGGCGGGTAAAACGGTCGGGCCGGGTGCTCTCCGTCGGCCCGCTGCCGGAAAACGGCCTCCACGGAGCCGCCCTCACTGCGCCCGACCTGCGGGGCGGCGCGGCACTGGTGGTGGCGGCTTTGTCGGCACAGGGAAAGAGCTTCGTGGAAGAGACTCGTCATATCGACCGGGGCTATGCCGGTTTGTGGGAAGTCCTGGCCTCTTTAGGGGGACGAATTGGCAGAGAAATGCCGCCCCCTGACGCCGCTGTGAAAAAAATACCATCGAAAAAGCAAATTTATCTTGCATTCGAGGCCAAAAGATGATACGATACTGTTATATAGTAGCAGTAATGTTGAGTTCTATCCTGCGCCAAGGCGCGGTCTACGATAAAATCCGATGGAGGACAATGATATGGCACTCATGCTCGACGAAGAAATGGATGAAAACGTAACGACGATAAAGGTCATCGGCGTGGGCGGCGGCGGCGGCAACGCCGTCAACCGCATGGTCAGCGACGGCCTGCAAGGCGTTGAATTTATCGCAATGAACACCGACCAGCAGGCACTGGCGAAGAACCATGCCGCCACCAAGGTGCAGTTGGGCTCCAAGCTCACCAAGGGCCGCGGCGCAGGTGCCGACCCCGAGATTGGCCAGCGCGCTGCCGAGGAGAGCAAGGACGAGATCGCAAACGCTCTGAAGGGCTCCCAGATGGTCTTCATCACCGCCGGCATGGGCGGCGGCACCGGCACCGGTGCTGCTCCTGTGGTGGCCGAGGTGGCACACGACCTGGGCATCCTGACCGTGGGCATCGTCACCAAGCCCTTCTCTTTTGAGGGCAAGCGGAAGATGGGTCTGGCTGAGCAGGGCATCGCAAATCTGCTGATGCACGTGGACAGCCTCATCGTCATCCCCAACGAGCGCCTGAAGATGATCAGTCAGGAGAAGATCACCCTGATGAACGCCTTCCAGGCCGCTGATAACGTGCTGCGTCAGGGCGTCGAGTCCATCTCCGCCCTGATCAATGTGCCGGCCTTCATCAATCTGGACTTCGCCGACGTGCGCTCCATCATGAAGGACGCCGGCTACGCTCACATGGGCGTCGGCAGCGCCAAGGGTGCCGGCAAGGCGGAGAACGCCGCCAAGGCCGCTATCTCCTCTCCGCTGCTGGAGACCAGCATCGCCGGCGCACACGGCGTCATCATCAACATCACTTCCAGCCCCGACATCGGTCTGGAGGATGTCGAGACTGCCGCCGGCCTCATCACCCAGAGCGCACATCCCGATGCGAACATCATCTGGGGTACTGCCTTCGACGAGAACCTCTCCGATGAGATGCGCGTCACCGTCGTGGCCACCGGCTTTGACAACAAGGCCGCTGACGGCCTGCGCGGCACTCTGGGTACTGCTGCCGCCGGTACTGCTCCCGGCGTGACGGCTTCTGCTCCGTCCGCTGTCTTCAGTGCCGAGGTCAACACTCCCTCCGCCGCTTCCGGCGGTGCTTCTGCCGCCAAGCCCGTGGAAGAGGAGAACAGCGACACCAGCTACTACGATGACCTGCTGGCGATCCTGAACAAGCGTAGATAAGCGCAAGAATAGAGAACCCCTTGTGCAGAAAAAGCGGAAGGAGGCCGTACCGTGGAGCAGCAACAGACAAAGCTGCCGCTGGAGTGGCTGAGCAGCCGCCGGACGCCGGAGCTGCATCGGCTGGAACAGCTTTGCCGGGAGACAGCCCGGGAGCATCGCTGCGCCCAGCGCAGACTGCAGGAGGTGGAAGAGGCGATGGCATCCGAACAGGAGAAGTCATGCCCTGAGGCTCTGCTCGCTGCGTCCGGGCCGACCCAGCTCGAGCAGCTGAGCCGGAAGCTCAACGCGGCCAACGCCGAGCTTCGCCGCTATGAGACACGGATGTTCGCCTACGAGCGCACCATGCTGGCCCTGCGGAAGGAGAACGCCGAGCTGACCGCCCGGTGTGAGGAGCTGCGGAGCGAGCTGGACAAAATATCCACCGCCCCGCTGCGGCTGGATGTTCCGTCCGCACAGCCCGCGGTCCCGTTCCCGGAGAGGGCTGCACAGACACCGCCTACTGCGGACCGTCAACCGAAAACAAAGCTGGAACACCTCGGCGACGAGGTCCTGGCCGAGCTTGCGAAGCTGATGCCGTAGGAAAAGTAAGAGTTGAAAAGAAAACGCCTGTCGTGTGGATGCACGGCGGGCGTTTTGTTGTATCTTTTTGCTGAAAAGTATGTTATACTTATTCTGCGGCCTACCCCGCCCATTTTAACTGGGAGGGAGGTGAAAATATGCAGGATATATCGTCTCTGATCGTGTCCGTCGCAGCAAATGTGATCTCGCATTACATCTGCAAGTGGCTTGACGGATGGTTCTCGGGCCGTAAGCACTAAAAAGAAGACCCCCTTTCGGAGTAGCCGCTCCGTGAGGGGGTTTTCTTTTCGCATAGGTGAAACATATGCTGTATCGTCTCTGTACTTTCATTATATGCTATCCTGCGAAAAAGTCAAGCATATAAAGAAAAGTCATTCGCCCCGCTGTTCCAGCAGATAGGTCGCCTCGAGGTCGGCGATGTGGAGCTTGACGGCGAGAGGGTACTTCTCGAAGGCCCCCGACAGGGCAAAGCTGCCGCCCCGGACGGCGTCGTCGAAGCCGCCCATGTGCCAGCGGATGGCCACGGCTTCTTCCACCTTCAGCTTCATGAACCGCTCAATGAGGAAGACGCTTTTCTCGCCATGGCCGTAAGGGAACATGTCCTCCACGCTGTAGCTGGGGACTTTCTCCCACTGGCCCGTCGCTTCGTTTTTCACGTTGCGGGTGCCTTTTTTGTAGAAGTTGGCCTTGCACAGGTCGTGGAGCAGTGCGCAGATGGCGAAGGTCTCCTCGCTGTCCTCGTCCGGCGTAAAGAAGGTGCCGTGGAGCACGCGGTAGACGTTCAGGCTGTGCGCACACAGCCCGCCCTCGCAGGCCCCGTGGAAGCGGGTGGACGCCGGCGCGGAGAAGAAGTCCGTCTTGCTGTCCATCCAGTCCAGCAGCTTCTCGCTGCCGGGCCGGGTGACGTGGGTGCGGAATATCTCCAGAAATTCCTCGCGGTCCGTCATCTTACAGCTCCATATCCTCGAGGATGCCCTTCAGGATGGCCAGCTCGTCGTGGCTCAGGGAGATGCCTTTGCCCATGCGGGTGCCGTCCGGGGACCAGTCGCGGATGTCGTACTTGGGTTCGCCTTCGTTCCAGCTGATGAGGTTGAGCTGGCGCTCCCAGCCGCGGGGACGCTCTCCGAGGACTGCGATGCGCTCAACGATCTCGTATTTGATTTCTGCCATAGTGCATTACCTGCCTTTGCTTTGTTTGCTACCATAATAAAAGAAGCGCGCGAAGATTTCAACAGGTAATTGGAAAATAATTTCTGAATTTTACATCTCTTTCAACCGTAAGGCGCTTCTTCGCGCCACTCTACCAGCTGTAAAACGCCGCTCTGGTCTTCGTCGGGCGCAGGTTCGCGGCTGTGAAGATGCTGCTCGGCCCCGAAAAGCCCGCCGCCGTACTGGGCCATCACCCCGGGGGAGCGGCCCGCCAGAAACTCGGCGGCATTCTTCTGCCGACAGGCGGTCGGGGTGCCGTCGGTCATGGGGATGCCGCAGTCCGGACGGGGCTGCGGGACTTCCGGCGGCGGGAGCTGCACATCCGGGCCGTCCGGCTGCGACGGCGGCTGCTGGGAGCCGCAGCCCGGCTTTGGCGGTTCCGTGACGGGCGGCTGACCGGGTTCCGCGCCCAAAGGCGGGCTGACCACGCTGCTCGTCTCCTCCGGCGGGCCGCTCGGCCCGGGCGCATCCTCAAGCTCATGGCGGATGAAGGGCGTCAGAGATTCCATAAAAAACACCTCCGCCCCTAGGATGCCCGGCGGCAGGGTCGATCATGCACAAAAAAATCCCCCCGGGGCTCCGGGGGGGAGAGGCGCTGCGCTGTGTTACGGGTTGGGTTAATCCGACACCACCACGGCAAACCGGACCTTGACCTTTTTGCCGTTGGTGTCCGTAAAGCTGGTGGTGATCAGGCCGATCTGGCGTACAGCGGCCAGAGACGGAGGGCTACTAATATAGGTGTTGATGCAGGCAGAGTGCGCATTCAGGTTGATGGCCTGCTTTCCGGCATCCTTGTCGTACTTGCCGCAGTAGAAGTAGACGACCTTACCAGAGTGGGTGAGGGAACTGGAGAGGTTGGAGCGAATTTTCGAGAGAGTGGCGTCGTCGCTGTTGTAAACCGCCTTGACAACAGTTTCAAATCCGGGCTTCGCTGCCAGCTGTTGCAGCTTGGCGTCCAGCTCAGCAGAGGAGGTACAGGTGATGTTAAGATTGTTCTCAACACCTCTGTCGTAGTCTTCCATAGCCTTTGCAATGCTCTTGTGGGAGGCCGAGCTTCCGGTGCCGCAGCCTGTAAGCAGGGCCAGTGCCATCACCCCGGCAAGGGCGAAGGCAAGGATCTTTTTCATAGCGTTCATGGTCAGTCCTCCATGTAATAATGTCTGTTACTCAAGAAGCGGCCGGTACTTGAATGAGTACCACGAGCCGGTATTGTTTGCCGCCCTTCTTTACCAGTGTGGAAGCACACTTGATGCTGTCCAAAGTGGGGAGACCACCAGTAGTGTTAGTATATGCTGTGTAATAAGACGAATAATATAGTAGGAGAGTAACCTGAGTCAGCTCACTGAGGCCTTCCGGAACCGCCATTGCATAAAGGTAAACATTGGTACAGTTTTTGTAGTTTACAAGGGCACTCTTGAGTTTCTGTAAGTTATCGGAAGCGCTGCCAGTGGGATTGTGTATGACCTTTGCATCAAAGCCGATCCCATTGGAAGCAAGCAAGGAAGGGTCAAAATTTTCGGCAACGGCCTTTATCTCGGGAACATCGTGGGTGATGGGAACGTCACCTGAGTTCTCGCTGAAGAAAGTAGCCATATACTCCTCCACCAGCCGGTCGCCGGTTTTTCCACCGCTGCAGCCGGTGAGGATGGTGAGCAGCATCACTCCGGCAAGGGCCATGGCCAGCAGCTTTTTTGTTAATTTCATTACAGTTCCTCCTTCAAAGCAGATCGGTAGTATTCTCCAGCCCCCGTGGGGAGTTGGTAATATAATAATAAGAGATATTACTAGTTGATGTCAAGAAAAAATGGGAAAAACGTCAAAAGAACGAAGTTTTTCTTTTTTTTTTTATGCAAAATATACAAAAACACCCCGGGGCCAGAGGGGCCTCGGGGTGTGGAAAAGGGACTGAGCAGGCAAAAGACTTTCTGAAAGACGCGGCCCTGAGAAGGCAGACGATGAGGAAGAGAAGGAAAGCGGTCACACAAGGACCTCCACCGTGCTCCCCCCGCTGCGGGCCTTTTTTACGACCACCTGTTTGTCGATGCGCTCCTTGAGCGCGGCGACGTGGGAGATGATGCCCACGAGGCGGTCGCCCTCGGTGAGGCCGGCGAGGACCCGGATGGCCTGCTCGAGGCTCTCGTCGTCCAGCGAGCCGAAGCCTTCATCGAGGAAGAGGGTGTCCAGCCGGATGCCGCCCGCCGCGCTCTGGACCTCGTCCGAGAGGCCCAGAGCCAGCGCCAGTGAGGCTTTGAAGCTCTCACCGCCCGAGAGGGTCTTGACGCTGCGGCGGGTGCCGTTGTAGTGGTCGATGACGCCGAGGTCGAGGCCGGACTGGCTGCGCTGGTTCTCGGCGCCCACCCGCTCCAGCTCGTACTGCCCGGCAGTCATCTGCATGAGGCGGGTGTTGGCGTGGACGAGGATGGCGTCGAGGTAGTTCATCTGGATGTAAGCCTCAAGGCGTATCTTCTGTTTGCTGCTGAGAGTGCCGCCCGCCGTGGAGGCGAGGGCATTCACCCACTGCCAGCGGCGTTCCAGCTCCGCCCGGGCGGCGGCGTGCTGACGGTAGAGGTCAGCGGACTTCCGGTTGGGCAGGAGGCGGGCCGTCAGGGCCTTTTCCTGAGCCGCGAGAGCGGCGCGCCGGGCCGTCAGAGCGTCCCGCTGGGATTCGAGGGCGGGCAGGTCGGCGGCTTCGCCCGCCTCCGTCTGCTGGGCCGTCAGGGCCGTGACTGCGGCCTCGGCAGCGGCGCAGTCCTGCCGGGCCTTGGCCAGAGCCGACGCGACGGCGTCCATTCCGGCCCGGAGGGCGAGGCGCTCGTTTTCCAGCCCGGCCAGCGCCCGGCGGGCTTCCTCCCGGCCGGCGGCGGGCAGAGCGGCCCGGGCCTCGGCACACTGGGCCTCCAGCGCCTTGGCGGCGGCGGACTGGCGGGCGGCTTCCTCGGCGGAAGCCCGTGCCTCGGCCTCGAGGGCAGAGCGCTGGGCGGTCTTTTTCTGCCGCTCGTCCTCCTGCCGGGCCTTGGCGGCGAGGGCGGCGGCATTCTGCTTCTGAGCCTTGTCGAGGGCTTCCTGTGCGGCGTGCAGGGCCTCGCTTTCTTCGGCCAGAGCCGTCTTCAGAAGCGAGACAGTCAGCTTCACCGGCCCCTTCGGCGAGGTGAACCGCTCCGGCAGCAGGGCCTCGGCGTCCCGGCGGAGGGTGGCTTTGGCCTCCCGGTCTGCGGCCACGGCCTTGGCAGCGGCCGCACTGGCTTCCTGTGCGGCGCGGTCGGCCTCGTCGGCGGACTGTCTGGCCGCGTCTACCCGGGCCTGCGTGGGGGCTTCGGCGGGCAGAACGGCCCGCTTCGGGTGATGGGTGCTGCCGCAGACAGGGCAGGGAGAACCCTCCGTCAGCCCTTCGGCCAGCAGGCCCGCCTGCGCGTTGAGAAAGGCCCGCTCGAGGTGGTCGCGGAGGGCGTGGGCGCGCTCCTTTGCGCCGTCGGCGAGAAGATAACGCTCCTGCGCCTGCCGTGCGGCCTGCCCCCGGCGCTGCCCCTCGGCGAGGCTCTGAGCCAGCTGCGCGAGGGCTGTTTCCCGCCGGGCCAGCTGTTCGGCCCGGGCCTCAAGGCTCACGTTCTCGGCCTCCGCGCCCCCAAGGGCGGCGAGGCTCTGCTCCAAAGCGGTCAGCTCTCCGTCCAGCTGCCCGAGGGCGGCGCGGCGCTTTTCGGCTCTGGCGTTCTCGAGGGCGGCGGCGTCCCGGGCGGCAGAAAGCTTCTTTTCGAGGCCGTCCAGCCCGTCGAAGGCCGCGAGGTCGGCTTTCGCCCGCTCGAGCTTTCCGGCCAGCGCGTCCAGCGCAGCGGCATCTCCGGCGTGGCGGGCCGCTTCGGCCTCGGCGGCGTCCAGAACGGGCCGCAGAGCGTCCTGCCGGGCCTGCGCGGCGGTCAGCTCGAGGCGGAGCTTCTCGGCCTGTTCGGCCCGGCCCAGCGTCTGCTGAAGCTTGTCCAGCTCTGCCTCGGCCTCAGTCCGGGCGGCGGTGGCGGCGTTCAGTGCCTGCTCCTGTCCGGCCAGCAGGGCGTCCAGAAGGGGCAGCACCGCTTCCGGCGACGCCTGCCCGCCCGCCTCGCAGAGGGGGGCCAGCGCGTCCAGAACGGCTCCGTCGGCATCCCCCTCGGCCCAGCTCAGGCCGGAGAGCAGCTGCCCGATGCGGACGCTCTGCTCCTCCCGCTGGCGGGTGAGGGCGGCGTTCTCGGCCTGCAGCCGCTCCTGGAGACGCTGGTAGGGCTGGGTGCGGAACAGCTTGCGGAAGATCTTGCTCCGCTCCTCGGTGGAAGCGTTGAGCAGCCGGGTGAACTGCCCCTGGGCGATCATGGCGATCTGGGAGAACTGGTTGTAATCCAGCCCGATGATGTCCACCACGGCGGCGGTGACGTCTTTGGCTCGGGTGACGGGCGGGCGGCCGTCGGCGTAGGTGAGGCAGGCGTCGGCCTTTTCGGTGGTAAAGCCCTCGCCCCGGGCTTTCGGGCGGAGGTATTCGGGATTGCGGCGGACGGTGCAGCGCTGTCCCCGCACCTCAAATTCCAGCTCCACGAAGGTGGGGGTGCCGGGCTCGGCGTACTTGCTGCGGAGCATGGCCCCTTCCCGGACGCCGCCGCTGGAATGGTCGTAGAGGGCGTAGGTGATGGCGTCGAAGAGGGTGGTCTTGCCCGCGCCGGTGTCGCCGGTGACGAGGTAGAGCCCGCCTCTGCCCAGCTGGGCGAGGTCCAGAACGGTCTTGGCGGCATAAGGCCCGAAGGCCGACAGGGTCAGTTTCAGGGGCCTCATGCTTCGTCCTCCTTCCAGATGTCCTCGATGAGCGATTGGCAGAACGCCGCCTGTTCGTCAGAGAGGGGCTGGCCGTTCTGGGCTTCGTAAAAGGCCGCAAAATGCTCGAGGGGCGTTTTGCTCTCGGCCCGGGCGGCGGCGTCAGGCGTCTCAGCGGCCCGGGTGCGGCGGTTGTCGTAGTCCAGCCGCATGAGGTTCGGGTAGATGACCCGCAGCCGGGCCAGCGCGTCGGGGACGTCCTGCTCGTCGGTGAGGGTGATGTGGAGGTAGTCGTCCGTCGGCGTGCCGTCGTAGGCCCGGCGGTCGGTGAGCTCCATGTAACTGCCCCGCAGCTCCCGCAGGTCGTGCCGGGGGGTGAGAGGCGCGGCCTCGAAGCGGACGCTGCCCTTTTCGCCCAGGGTGACGAAGAGGGCGGCTTTGTGCTGATGGGCCTCGGAGAAGGAATATTTGAGGGGACTGCCTGCGTACCGGACGGTGTCCCGCCCCACCTTCTGGGGACTGTGGAGGTGGCCCAGAGCCACATAGTCGAAGCCCTCGAAGAGGGAGACGTCGATGCTGTCCACCCCGCCCACGCTGGGCTCTTCACTCTCGCAGACCGCCGCCCCGGCCACGAACTGGTGGGCCACCAGCACGTTCCGGCGGGCGGGGTCGGGTGTACAGGCGTTCAGCACGCAGCCGATGGCGTCGTTGTAGCTCTCGATCTTCTCGTCCGGGAAGACGTGCCGCACGGCGGCAGGCTTCAAAAAGGGCAGGAGCCAGACGTCCACCGGGCCGTATTCGTCCGTCAGGGTGATGGGCGCGGGCGGTGCGGCAAAGACCGGGCTGACGTACACCCGGCTCCCTGCCAGAAGCTGTGCGCCGAAGGCGATGCGGTCTGCCGAGTCGTGGTTGCCGCTGACGGCAAAAACGGGCAGTCCCCGCGCCGCAAGCTCGGTGAGGAACCAGTCCAGCAGCCGCACCGCCTCGGCGGGCGGCACGGGCTTGTCGTAGAGGTCGCCTGCCAGCAGAACGCCGTCTACGGGCCGGGCGTCCAGCAGGGAGAGAACCTGCTCTAAAATGTACCGCTGGTCGTCCAGCATGGAGAACTCGCAGACCCGCTTGCCCAGATGCAGGTCGGAGAGGTGTAGGAAACGCATGGGGACACCGCCTTTCGTTGGGATGATTTTATTATAGGAGAGTTGGGGGCGTTTGTCGAGGGGGCAACGGCGACGACCGCCGCCAGTGGCGGAAACAGGGAGGAGCTGTTGTAATAAGGGATACTGATGGCTGTTACATTCGTTCCGCTGAAAGCACCGGTGCCAAATTTCGTATCAGAATGTGCGTCCGCAGAGGGAAGTGTGATGCTTGTCAGGTTGCTTCCAGAAAACGCCTGTTCTTCTATGACTTTTACACCCGGAGCATCTGTTGTAAAATCAATGGCGGTATAGCCTGTGTTTCGGAACGCGGCGCGGTCAATGCCAATAATCCGCTCCGGCAGACTTAATCTGGTGCCATTTGAACCCAACGATGAACACTCAGCAAACAAGCCCGTCGCCACCAGTACACCATTCACACTAAGCTTATCGCTGTTTTCAGTAGCAGGTTGATAGTTTGTCCAATCAACGCTTGTTACATTGGTACAGTATTCAAAAGCATAATTTCCATAGGTTGTAATACTTGGAACAAAACTCACGCTTGTCAGCGCAGTACAACCAGCAAAAGCAAATTGTCCAATTTCAGTCAAAGCAGTGTACTGCGCTTCTTTTCCGCTCCACGGCAGTTCCGTGATTGCACAACTGTTGAACGCACCCTTGCCAATCTTAGTGATTCCGGTACTCAAGTCAATCATTGTGATTTTATCTGCATAACTCAACCATGGCGAGCCTGTCACTTTGTAGTAGCCATTTTGTGATTGGTTGGTATTTACATCATAATCCGTCATCGCACCGGAGCCGGAGATGGTGAGGGTATAGGTGGGATTTTCGTTGTCCTGATTGTTCTGCTCCAGCTTCCATGTAACGCTACTCTCGCTGCCTGTTGCCCCACAATCACCGGACATGGCGGCATCATTATCGCCCTCGTCCAGCGGCATGATCTGCCGGGTGAAGAACGCCGCCGCTTCCTCCAGCGCGGACACATCCAGCGCCCCGGCCTCCTCGTCGGTCATCTCGTCGATGGCGTCATAGATGGCGCAGACCTCCGCATAGACCTCGGCCTGCACCTCCGCGTCCATCCCCGTCAGCGCATCCGCATCGGGCAGGGCGACGATGCGTGCCTGAAGCTGCTCCACAGTGATCAGCCCCTGGTCGATCACTGTGGTGTCGTCCCCAATGTCGTACACCGGGTCTGCATCGGGGGCGCCGGGAACATCGGCGGTATCGCCCTCCATGGTTTCCGGCTCGTCGGGCAGGACGCACTCGCCCTCATGCCCGGCCTCCAGGGTGCAGCCCTCGGTGACGGTGCATGGCTCTACTGCCGTATCGCCCTCCGCCGCCAGCGCGGAAGCGGGCAAAACGGAGAAGAGCATGGCCATCGTCAAAAGGACAGCTAAAAATCGCTTCTTCATGTTGCTTATACCTCCAATTTTTCTCTATTTTGTTTCGGGGCGTGTGCCCGCGGAAACTTCTCATGCTCCGCCATAGCCAGGCGGTAACGCTCCGTGCGCTCCGGCTGTATCCGCCCG
>ENA-USUA01000202-USUA01000202.1-human-gut-metagenome-genome-assembly--contig:-NODE-202-length-45150-cov-21.234176_pt1 | contig 45150 bp, 41 predicted proteins | sample MGYA00250057_ERZ773390 | MGnify/ENA primary metagenome ERZ773390 (study PRJEB29103, sample SAMN06111941) | human gut metagenome | biome: human gut; feature: ankylosing spondylitis patient; material...
ACATTCCGCGTCAATAAAAATGTCAACTACACCGTCATGAGCAACCACCACCTGCAGGATAAGAGGCTGTCCCTGAAAGCCAAGGGACTGCTGTCCTATATGCTCTCCCTGCCGGACGACTGGGATTACAGCCTGAAGGGGCTGACAATTGGTTGCAAAGATGGTCTGGACAGTGTACGCACCGCTGTTCTGGAACTGGAAGAACACGGCTGCGTCCGCACCGAGATCCATTACGCACAGGTTGGGGAGTATCAGCTGCCACTGCTCACCATGCCGCAGACCGATGACACCGAACCGCTGGGCAAATATGGCCGGATGCGGCTGGTCTATCTCAAGAATCAGCGTCCTGTGCTGTACAACCGGATGTTGCTGAACGGTACGCTCTGGCCGCATTTGCAGGATGTCCAGAGAGCCGCCTCAGAACAGCTGAAGCGCACGATTGCGGAGTTCCCTGCGCCGGACAAAGAACGCGCACAGCTCCTCTGGGCGGTCCATATGAACGGGCTGAAAGCGCAGGCGGAAGAAGTGGTGGTGAGGGAGATCGTATATACGGAAGTATACCCTTTAGAAGGCTTGTGTTGACTGTTTTGTCATTTTTTTCTTTGGTTCAATGATTTTTTGTGATATAATATATGCAAATATATCAATTACAACAGGGGGCGAACTCGATGGAAAATCTTTACAAGCTCATAAACGAGCTGCGAAAACTTCCAAATGAAACTCCGTGGTTAGAATTCAAACACAATAATTATACTCCTGATATGATTGGAAAAGATCTTAGTGCGCTTGCAAATGGCGCTGCTTTACATGAAAAAAGCTGCGCCTATATGCTTTGGGGCATTGATGATGAAACTCATGAAATTGTTGGAACCGATTACGATTTGCAATCTTTGAAGAAGGGCAACCAAGAATTGGAGAATTGGCTTCGTTCTCTTTTGAGTCGCAATGCTGATTTTGAATTTCATTCGGTTCAAATGGACAACGGCAAACGTGTAGGTGTCCTAATCATCTATAAAGCTACCAATCGAACTGTTATGTTTGACAAAATCGATTATATCCGCGTTGGAAGTTATACTAAACGATTAAGTGAATATCCTGCATTGCAGGCTCAGCTATGGGATAAGATTCGCAACTCCAGATTCGAAGAACGCTATGCACTGCAGGATATGGAACTGGAGGATGCCTTACGAATTTTAGACTATTTGGTCTATTTTGATATTGGTGGTATAGCCCAACCCACTGATTTTTCTGGTGTCGCTCATTATATGATGCAAGAAGGTATTATCGTAAAACAAGACAATGGCCTCTACGCTATAACAAATCTTGGAGCAATTCTTTTTGCTAAAAGGCTATCCGATCAAAGAAGCTGTTAACTTAAAGCTCATTAAGCCTCTAGACCCTTCAACGGCTCCAAGGTATATGAAATATATTCCAATTTGGGCATAGTTTAACTTGCTGGCAACTTGCCACACTAAGCGTGATTTCTTTGAGCCTCACAGCAAAAAGCAAAAAAACCGTAAATTCGCTTTATTTTTTGCTTTTCTTGTTATTCTTCTTTATCGAAGCTCCTTTTTAACTTGCCGGCAACTTGCTTTATTCATCGAATGTTCACTCCTTAAGGTCGGAACACATAAGAAGATTATTATTTTGACTACTCACGATATGGTGAATATGGTGATAAAATGGCCTACCTGAAATTGATGATGGATGAAAAAGAAATCGCACACCTAAGCGAAGATGGGCAGTCTCTTTGCGCAAATGAGGGTGTGCCGCAGTATGACCTCCCACTGAACCTTTTCATCGGTGACAAACGTGAAGTTCCATTGGTCGATGTAGTGGTTTGGGCAAAGAAACGAATCTTTCCGAAAAATCGGATGGACTGCAAAGAGATTTTGAAATTGATGGGCCTGCCGGACTACAATGCGTGGGAAATCGTCAAGCGCACCAACGCCTGCCTAATGGAAGACCCCTACTGGCTGCGATTCGATGAAACTGAAACCTTTGAGGATACCACTCGTGGACGCGCCAGAAGGATCATGAATGAGAATCGGAAAAGCAACTGATACTAATTGATATCAACTTATATCAACCAGCAGATACAACAAAGCCCACAGGGTGGATGAAATTCCGGCCTGTGGGCTTTTACTTTCGAATGTTTCACACTGTTTATATCATTTGTTTTAACCGCGACAGAAGTCAGCGGCTCTTCAAATTGCGCGGTGAGAGACCGAACTCGGACTTGAATGCACGATAAAAAGAGCTATAATCTCCAAAGCCATATTTTTGATAGGTTTCATTAATGGAACTTTCGTTAAGAAGATCCTGCCGTGCAAGAAAAAGCTTCTTTTTCAATATGAACTGATGAATTGAAATTCCAAGTTCTTCTTGGAATATTTTAGAAAGGTAGGATCGGCTGATGTAGAGACGCTCTGTAATGTCCTGAACCTTAATATTTTCATAAATATGTTCGCCAATATAGGAAAGTGCATCTAAAACAATTGGATTGTTGCTCAAATGATCAGAGATTTCCTCTGCATACGGAGGCTGCTGAAAAAGTCGAATTCGTGCTATATGAACCAACAATTCAATAATATAGCTGTTGGTCAAGAGGTCACTCCCGTATTCCTGTGAACCAGCATTGATCAAAATCGACTGAAGAAGGTTCTGGCAAATAAGCTGCATATCCTTTCCCAAGCGAAGATGAGCCGTCGTGAAGTGATCTTGGTGGAATGATCGCATAAGATCCGTTTTACTGGAAGAAAGACGCTCTAGGTAGGCGGGATTCAACCAAAGCACATAACGCTCATACGGAATGTCCGGGGCGTTATTGATGGTCGCAAAATGATATTGATGGGGACCAATCAATATAGCGTCACCGTTTCGAAGGTGATATTGGGCGTGTTCGACCTGAAATGTGACGTTTCCAGAGATCAAAAAGTAGAACTCATAGTGCTCATGCGAATTGGGCTTGATATGCTCTAGTGCGAAGTCGAGATTGTGATGGATTTCAAAATCTCTGGAACGAAGAGGAGGTTTGTGATAGTACGGCAGCGGCGCTGGTGTTTTTCTCATGGATGAGCCCTCCTAAAGGATCTATTCCTCTTATAGTATACTGGAAGTAAGGGCAATTTGCAAATAGTTGCTCACGAACGTCTCTCAAAAAGTAAATTGTAAAATGTATACAAGCGATTGGTAAACGCCAAGTAAAGCCATGCAAGCTATTTGTGATACTTTGTGCAAAAACAACGCATATACTTTGCATACTTTTTTGCTTGTTCTCCAACAAAAGTCCTTGTGTTTGTAAAAAACGGCAGAAAGCGTGTCAAGAAATCGCAAAATTCAGCAGTGGACAAAATGCAATGTTTTGAAGATGAAAAGGGCTGTCAAGTTGCGGAGGTATCTGATATACTCATGACAAGATGACCCGCAATCAACAAAACAGGAGGGATGAACTATAAAAATAATAGAATCGTTTATCAAAGGCAAAAAAGACGAAAAGAGCTGCGAGGATATGCTCTTCGTCTCAGATGACTTCATTGCGGTTATCGATGGCGTAACATCTAAAAGTGATTTTAGATACGAAGGCCAGACCACCGGAAGAATTGCAGCCAAATTGATTTGGGATACTTTGCATGACATTGCCGCCGATGCAGATGTTCAGTGCTTTGTAAAAAAGGTAAACGAGGCGTTTGACCGTTTTTATGAAACAGTCGATTTCCAGTATGATTGGTCGCAGGTTGGGCTGCAAGCCGCTTGCGTTGTATACTCATCCCATTACAATGAAGTTTGGATGATCGGTGATTGTCAAGCCCGGATTGGGAATGATGTTTACCTGAACCCCAAAAAGAGTGATGAGATATTAGCAGACTTTCGATGCCTCGCATTCAAGATCCTTTGTGATGAGGGTGCAAGCGTTGAGGCACTTGAAAGAGACGACAAAGCAAGAGCAATCATTCTTCCTTGGATCGTAAAAGCAACACGCTTTGCGAATGATGATTCGACGGAATATGGTTATTCGATTTTTAATGGACAGCCGATTCCGGACAGCCTGATTCGTAAAATCTGCCTGAGTGAAGGCGAACATGAAATCATCCTGACAAGCGATGGTTATCCGATGGTTGAAAAAACATTGGATGAATCAGAAAAAACCTTAGATCGTATTTTGAGAGAAGACCCTGCGTGCTATGTTCAGATCCACTCGACCAAGGGTCTCGCAGCAGGACAAAGTAGTTTCGATGATAGGACGTACGTCCGCTTTAAGTCTTAAACATTTTAGGAGGAAACAACTATGGAACGCAAAATTTCTCGTCGTAATGTACTGAAGGGGATGACCGTTGCAATGGCAGCAGGTGCTCTGACCGCTTGTGGCGGTTCTAGCAGCTCTACTGCAGCAAAGCCCACTGCAAGCTCTACCGCTGCTACGGAAAAAACCATGGCAGAAATTCTGGCCCAGAAGCCTACTGGCAAGACGCTCGTGCTGGCAACCAACAACTATGGTTCCGGTCGTGATACTTGGGTGCAGGAAAATGCAAAGGCAGCCGGCTTCAATATCGAGATTGCCGGTCTAGGTGCTGGCGACCTGACTGCACGCATTATCTCTGAGGTAAACAACCCCACCACCAATGTTGTCTGGGGTCCGTCTGAGGATCAGTTCAACTCTCTGATCGAAGCTGGTGCACTTGTGGAGTTCACTCCCGACTGGAAGGACAAGGTGGCTGGCGTGTCTGAGGAGAATGGCTACTCTTGGCCGTATGAGATCCAGCCGAAGGTTCTGGTCTGCAACCCTGATATCTATACGAAGGAGACCGCCCCCAAGCACTACAGAGATCTGTGGGAGAAGGAAGAGTTCCACGGCAAGTACGCTGTTCCTACGGCTTTTGGCGGCAACACTCCGCGCGCAATCATTGGCGGCATTCTGGGTCAGTATCTGGATCAGAATGGTGAGCTGGGCGTGTCCGATGAGGGTTGGGCAGCAATCAAGGCATACCTCGACAATGGCTATAAAACTCCGAAAGGCGAGGATGACTTTGGCAATATGGCATCTGGTGCAGTTCCCATCACCTACACTTTTGCCTCCGGTCTGAAGAGTAAGTGTGAGACCTTTAATATCACCCCGATCATCGCTTACACTGAGGAAGGCGAGCCGACCAATACGAACCAGCTCGGTGTTGTTGCTAACAAGGACCCTGAAATTCTGGAAGAGTCCATGCGCTTTGCTAACTGGCTGGGCAGTGCCGAGGTGATTGGCGAGTACGCATCCATCAACGGCAACATGGTTGCCAACAGCGATGCGGCAGACAAGATGGTTCCGATCATCCGTGAGGTTAAGGAAAACTATAAGCCCCAGAATGTGGATTGGGCTTATGTCAACTCCATGATGGATGAGTGGGTTGCAAAGATTCAGCTTGAGATCTTCTAAAAAGGAAAGGAATACTCATGATTAGGTTCAGCGATATCCAGATTAAGTTCGGGAACTTTACTGCCATCGATCATTTGAATCTTGAAGTGAACAAGGGTGAGTTCTTTACTTTTCTGGGACCTTCCGGCTGCGGAAAGACGACGACCCTTCGTTCGCTGGCAGGTTTCATTACCCCGACGAAGGGTAAAATCACTGTGAACGATGAGGACATCACCTATAAGCCCATCGAGAAACGCAAGATCGGCATGGTATTCCAGAGCTACGCACTTTTCCCGACTATGACCGTGGAAGAGAACATCACGTTTGGTTTGAAGGAAAACAAGTGGGACAAAGATCTGATTCCGAAGAGAACGGCTGAAGTTGCTAAAATGGTCAATTTGAACAATGAGCAGCTGAAGAAGAATGTTTCGGAACTGTCTGGCGGTCAGCAGCAGCGTGTTGCAATTGCTCGCGCACTGGCGCTGAATCCGGAAATCATTGTGCTGGACGAGCCTCTGTCCAACCTTGATGCAAAGCTGAGAAAATCCCTTCGTGTTGAACTGAAGAAAATTCAGAAGGCTTCTGGCACGACCATGATCTATGTTACCCATGATCAGGAAGAGGCACTGACGCTTTCGGATCGAATCGCAGTGTTTAACAACGGCTGCATCGAGCAGGTTGGCACACCTAGAGAGATCTACTATCATCCGACTTCCGAGTTTGTGACGACCTTTATTGGTGACACGAACCAGCTCAGCAAGGCGATGATCGAAGAGATCAATCGTCAGAATCCGAATCAGAAAATCGATCCCAACGCACACGTTTATGTTCGCGTCGAAAATGTGCACGAGGGCAACGATGGGTCTCCGACGTCCTATCACTTCGATGCCGAGTTCGACAACGAGGAATTCTACGGAATTACCACAAGAAAAACTTTCCGTTTTGCAGACGGCGAAATCAAGAGTGTTAGCACGAGAGACCATGCAAAGGACAACGGCAAGGTAACGGATACGTTAAGCATTCACCCTGAAGATATGATTATTTTTCAGGAGGCATAAGGATGAACCATAAAGTGCAGGATTATAGGCTCCGCAGAAATGTGGGTTTTGCCCTGATCGGCATTGTGATGACATGGCTGATCTTTACCTTTTTGCTCTACCCGAACATTTCGCTTCTGAAAGTCACAATGGCTCCTACTGGTACGCTGGATCTTAAGCCGGTGAGCCAAATTATGCATTCGGCACGCGTGATCAAAGCACTTGAGAACTCGCTTCTGCTTGCCGTGTGCTTGACAGTGACTGTTGCCGTCCTTGGTGTCTTTGAGATCCTTTCGCTGGATTATTTTGATATCAAGGGATATAAGTGGCTGAACATCGCCTATCATTCTCCGCTGGTTTGTAACGGCATGGTGCTGGTTACTGCATATAATTTCATGTTCGGTAGCCAAGGCTTTGTGACCGCAAACCTGATGAAGATGTATCCCGGCATCAGTCCGGTCTGGTTCCGTGGTTTCGGTGCCGTCTTGATTGAAATGACGTTTGCAGGCACCTCGAATTACGTCATGATCGTTCGTGATGCACTGCGAAACATCGACTACCAGACGATAGAAGCTGCTCAGAATATGGGCACCAAGAGTAACCGGATTCTGACCAAAGTTGTTCTTCCGGTATTGAAGCCGTCTGTCTTTGCAGCCGCCATTCTTACATTTATCACTGGTGTTTCCGCATTTGCAACGCCGCAGGTGTTGGGTGGCGAACACTTTGAAACGATTAACCCTCTGGTGATGGCATTCTCCAGAACGCTGACGACCCGCAATTACGCAGCAGTTCTGGCGCTGTTCCTTGGCTTGATTACGATCATTGTTCTAATCATCTCCAACTACATTGAACGCAAGGGAAACTATCTGTCTGTTTCGAAGGTCAAGACCCCTTTGAAGAAACAGAAAATCAAAAATCCCGTCATCAATGCAATCGTAACTGTCGTTGCTCATATTTTTGCGCTGGTCCATACTATTCCTCTGCTCTTTGTTCTGATTTTCTCTCTCATGCCGGTGCAGGATCTGTATGCAGGCAGAATTGATTTCAAGAACATGACGCTGAAGAATTATTCGGCTGCGTTTAATTCGACCTCTGGCGTTCGTCCGATTATCACCAGTGTGATTTACAGCATCTGTGCATCTCTGATTGTCGTTGCAATTATGCTGTTTATCACTCGCCTGATCACCAAGTACCATAATAAGATCACTGGCACTCTGGAGCTTTCGCTGAATGTGCCGTGGTTCCTGCCCTCTACGCTGATTGCATTGGGCTTGGTTATGGCTTTTGATGGCCCTCGTGCGATGACCTTTGGAAGAACTTTAACTGGTACGGCATACATTATGCTGATCGGCTACATCATCATCAAACTTCCTTATACCTTGCGAATGATCAAAGCAGCGTACAGCGGCTTGGACGGTGCGCTGGAAGAAGCCGCCAAAAACCTTGGTGCATCTTCTTATAGTACCTATTTCAAGGTTCTGCTGCCCGTGATCTGGCCGGCAGTTCTGTCCGTTCTCCTTCTGAACTTCATCGGTCTGTTGTCTGAGTATAACGTGTCGGCGTTCTTGTTCCACCCGATGTATCAGCCGCTGGGCGTTGTACTGAATGCTGCTACCGGTTTGGACGCAACTCCGAAAGCACAGATGCTGACTTTCGTGTATTCGGTTTTGATTATGATCGTATCGATTATTGCCATCAGTATTGTATCTAACAGCAAAGCTGCTGCTAAGAACCGTAAAAAGTAAAAGGAGCAAAAAATGTTTGATGCTAGAGAACACGCAATTAAAGATACCAATGCCAAGTTCAATAGCAAACTGGAACCTATTCCGTACTATGGAACTACGATTATCAGCTATTTGAACACAGACAAGTATCCTATTTTTCGTCCCGCAGAGTGGGCACAGAAAGAACTGATGCAGTGCAGCTTTGCGAAAAGCAAGCTGGCATTTTTGCCGAGTGATTCATTTCACATGACGATTGAGAGTCTGTGCCGAGAGGTTGATCGTGGCGGTCCTACATGGCCCCCTATGATTCCTGCGGATGCTCGATTCCCGGAAATTGATGCGATTCTGAAAGAAATTGTTGATGCGATTCCTTTCCCGGAGCACATTACGGTTGAAGTAGATTGTTGTGAAGTCACAAGGATTGTCCTGAAACCTCACACTGCAGAGGATGTTGAAAAGCTGAAGCGGTATCGGGATCAGGTTGCAGATAAGACTGGCATTCACCACCCGTGGCATGATGGCTTCCGCTTCCACATCACCTTAGATTATAAGGTTTTTGATCTGGATGAAAAAGAACTTGTCGAACGTGATGCGGTATGTGCACGGTTGACGGAAGAGCTGAAAAAGCAGGTGAAGCCGTTTGAAATCTCAAAGGCACAGTTTGTGATTTTCAACGATATGATGAGCTACTATCCGGATGTTTCCAAACGAGGCCCGCTGTATTGACTGATTTGAGAACAGCGTAACTCTTACTTACGAGCGGCTGAACACACGCGCCTCTTTTCACTTCGAAAAAGAGGCGCGTGTGCCATTTAATGAGAACAGAAAGGTGAAAATAATTAATGGTCGGCAAAAAAGAATATGCACAGATCAACGAGCTGCTGAATGCGCGTCTGGATGCCAAAAAGGTTCTCATTGCGGTGCATCGCGGCGCATGGGGCGGCAACATCATCGAGGGCACTGTGCCCTCCCTTGAACTGGCACTGAAGATGGGTGCGGATATGTTCGAGTGCGACCTGTCCAAATCCACCGACGGCGTGATCTATGCCTTCCACGATACGCAGGAGCCTCGCCTGCTGAAGACGAAGCAGAACGTCAAGACCATGACCTCCGCAGAGATCGACGCACTGGAGTTCTATAACAGCATCGACGAGCCCAGCGGAAAGCACGTCCAGCGTTTTGAAGAAGTGGTGAAGTATTTCACCCATGGCGAGCTGTTCAACATCGACCGTTCCTGGCCGATCCTTGCCGAGATCCATAAGTTGCTGAAGGACTACCCCCATGTGGTCAAGCAGGCGATCATCAAGACCCCGGTAAAGGACGAATATCTGGAGTTCTTCCAGAACTACCCGGTCAAGTATATGTATATGCCCATCGTGTACAACATGGAGGAGCTGCGTAAGGTTCTGACCTACGACAACATCAACATCGTTGGCGTGGAAGCCATTGCCAAGACTGCGGATTCCGAGATGATCGACCCGGAGAACCTGAAGTGGATTCGGGAGCAGGGGCTGTACATCTGGGTCAACAGCATCAATCTGGGCAGAGGTCACGAACTGAGCGGAACCTACAACGATGATGTGGCTCTCAGTGAGGGACCGGATGCCGCATGGGGCGTTCTGATGGATCGTGGATACAATGTAATCCAGACCGACTGGCCTTCCCTGCTGGCTTCTTATCGGGACGAGAGATTCGGCGTATAACTGAAAAAATCCGGCACATTTCCCTTAAGGTCAGAGACCGTATGGGTCTCTGACCTTTTTATAAGAAGAAAAAAGCAAAAAACACAGAAAAACAAGAGAAAATAAGGAAAACACATATTTTGACAGGAAAGGAGAATTTTCGTGTCAACACCACTTTTTCAGATGCTTCATATTACGTCTGACGTAACCGTTATCGTGGTATCGGTGGCACTGATGCTGATTTCAGGTTTTGCCATGACCCGCATCGCCAAGCGTCTACGGCTGCCCAACGTTACCGCCTATATCGTTGCCGGTATTCTGATCGGTCCCTATTGCTTCAACTTGATCCCTGCCCGGATCGTGGGCGGCATGGGCTTTATTGCCGATATTGCACTGGCATTCATCGCTTTCAGCACCGGTGAGTTCTTCAAGTTCTCTACCCTGAAAAAAAGCGGTCCCAAGGTTCTGATCATCACCGTCATGGAAGCCTGCCTTGCTTCCATTCTGGTGTTCATCGTGGTCTACTTTATTCTGGGTCTGGAGCTGAACTTCTCCATCGTGCTGGCAGCACTGGCATCTGCTACGGCTCCTGCCTCCACCGTTATGACCATCCGGCAGACCCATGCCAAGGGCGACTTTGTAGAGACCCTGCTGCAGGTGGTGGCACTGGATGACGTGGTTGGTCTGCTGGCTTACAGCATTGCCATCTCGGTGGCACTGGCTTCCATGACCGGCACTTTTCAGGCCGGTCACATCGTTAAGCCCATCGTTCTGAACATCGCCGTGTTCCTGCTGGGCGGTCTGTTCGGCGTGTTCCTCAAGCTGTTGCTGCACAAGCGTTCCACCGATAACCGCCTGATCGTTTCTGTGGCACTGCTGTTTGCCTTCTGCGGCATCTGTGCCGTGTTTGATGTGTCCCCCCTGCTGGGCTGTATGTCCATGAGCATGGTCTACATCAACCTGACGGACGACGAGCGGTTGTTCAAGCAGCTGAACTACTTTAATCCCCCCATCCTGCTGCTATTCTTTGTCCGCTCCGGTGTCAACTTCAACCTCAGCGCACTGGTGAACAGCTCTGAGAGCATCGGCTCGGTGTCCCTGCTGCACATCGGCGTGGTCTACTTCCTTGTCCGTATCATTGGCAAGTATGCAGGTGCTTTTATCGGCTGTGCCATTGCCGGTAAGGACAAGCTGGTCCGCAACTATCTGGGTCTTGCCCTGATCCCGCAGGCTGGTGTTGCCATCGGTCTGGCAGCAATGGGTGCCCGTACCCTCGGCGGTGAGACCGGCAACATTCTGGAGACCGTCATTCTGGCTTCCAGCGTTCTGTACGAGTTGATCGGCCCTGCCGGTGCAAAGCTGTCCCTCTACCTGTCCAAATCCTACTCCAATAAGCTGGAGGAGATCGTTGAGATCCCGGAGGAGGAAGGGGCAGAGCAGAAGACTGAGCTGGAGCTGCTGATCCAGCGCATCCAAGCCATTCAGGAAGAGCTGCCGAAGCACGACGACCCCTTCTATGAGGACGAAAGGGCATTCTCCGAAGCCGCTGAAGAACACTATGCCATGACAGGGATTCCCAATTCCAATCTGTACAGAAGAAAGAGGGGAGCATTTTGAAACAGTTATCCTTGTTTGCACTGGCTGATCCCATTGCAAAAATGCTGGGCAGCTGGTCGGTGGAGCTTACCACCTATTCCATCCTGCTCCGCCTTGTGACCGTCATCATCCTGACCTCCATCATCGGCTGCGAGCGTTCCAGCAAACGGCACTCCGCAGGTCTGCGCACCTTCGTTCTGGTGTCCTTCTCCTCCTGTGTGGCTATGATCCTGGACCTGTATCTGATGCAGGAATACCGCATCGGTTTCCCGTTTCTTTCCAGCGCCACCATCATCTCCGCAGCCATGCTTTCCGGCAACTCCATCGTGTTCAGCTCCCGGAGCCAGATCAAGGGTCTGACCACCTCCGCTGCTCTGTGGTTCTGCGGCTTCCTTGGCTTTGTCATCGGTGCCGGACAGTACACCCTGAGCATCATCGTGTATCTGCTGTTCCTGTGCATCCTCACATGGTTCCCGTCCATCGAGGTGTACCTGAACAACCGCTCCAACCATTTCGAGATCCATCTGGAGCTGAAGAACAGCAACTATCTGCGCGACTTCGTTACCGTCAGCCGTCAGCTGGGTCTGCGTATTGATGACATCGAGGCGAATCAGGCGTATGTGGGTTCCGGTCTGAGCGTGTACACCATCACCTTCACCATCTTCAGCGCAGAGCTGAAAAAGTACAAGACCCACCGGGAGATTATTCAAGCACTGAGTTCGCTGGATTATATCTATCATATCGAGGAACTGCGTTAAGCAGTTTGTGCAGAAAGAGGGTTTCACATGATTAAAAACATCGTATTTGATATGGGAAACGTTCTGGTTCGGTTTGACCCGGAACTGTTTATGGACCGCTATTCCCTCATCGGCGAGGACCGCAAGCTGATCCGCAACGAGGTGTTCCGCTCGGTGGAGTGGACCATGCTGGACCGGGGCGTCATCGACGAGGAGATCGCAGAGCAGCGCATTCTGCCCCGCCTACCGGAGCGTCTGCACGATGCAGCCCGTGGGCTGGTCGAAAAGTGGGATGACCCCATTGTGCCGGTGGAGGGAATGCTGGAGCTTTTGCAGGCACTGAAAGTAAAGGGCTACCGGCTCTACCTGCTTTCCAATGCTGCCACCCGTCAGCCCATCTACTGGGCACGGGCAGAGGCCAGCAAGCTGATGGACGGTGCCCTGATCTCCGCAGAGGTCAAGCTGCTGAAGCCCGACCCCCAGATCTACCGCACCTTCCTGCACAAGTTTGCCCTTCGCCCGGAGGAATGCGTCTTTATTGACGATACGCCCATCAATGTAGAGGGCGCACTCTACGAAAATATGGCAGGTATCGTGTTCAACATGGATGTCGCTGCCCTTGCCGAGAGACTGAGTTCTCTGGGCGTGGAATGGTAAGGTTTTGATTGGAGAAATGCTTATGATGATCTGGATCGGTTTGGTGCTTTTAATTTGTGCCGGATTCTCTGCTTATGCGGGGGCATCCCAGTTGGAAAAGGCAAAACATCGTGCGAAGTGTTCTCTGGACGCTTTCACGGAACGAAGAAACGGGGTAAGCTGCATCTGTCTGTCGATCCTGTTCGTAATCCTTGGAATTGGCATCAACCTGTGACAGCGCATTTCTCCTGAACCTTTTCGCTTCTTCCAAAGCCTATCTGATGGGTTTGTTATGGCTCCCCATCGCCGCAGCAGTCCACAGGCGGTTTTGAAAGATAAATCTCCTTCATTTTCTGCTTAACGGCAGCAATAAGAGCGGGACCTTGCAAAAGGCTCCGCTCTTGTTGTTTCAGCATAGCAATTTTATAATCATCACGCTTCCGTGATAGCTGCGCACTTCTACGGCGCACCAAAAAGCGTTTTGCAAAAACGCGCAGCCTGCATCCGTCGGATGCAGTTCAAGGGTTTGGGATTTCCCAACAAGCATTTTGAATTGGGATTTGAAAAATCCGATTCAAAAATCGCAAGTTGGTACCAACTTGCACTGCTTGCAGCGAATGCGAACGCCTTTTGAATTGCAAAATGATTTTTCAGTTGCTATACTGGGCTTACCAAAATTTTGTCAGGAGGCTGCTACAGTGACTGCACAGACAATGCAAATCGGGAACAGACCTTGCCGCATTTACGGCGAAGCCCATGCGGAATACCTGCTGCTCCAAATGACCGGCGAACACGAGCTGCAAAGCATAGACAGCGAGGTAGCCGCTATTGCACAGAGCGCACATCAATTTTTGTTTGCCGCTATTCCGGTAGAGAACTGGAACGATGAACTTTCCCCGTGGGAAGCTCCTGCGGTATGGGGCAAAGAGAGTTTCGGCGGCAAGGCTGCGGACACCCTGCGCTTTCTGACGGAACAGGTCATTCCCACGCTGAAGCAGCAGTATCCCCTCCCGGAGAACGTCAAAATCATTCTGGGCGGCTACTCGCTGGCGGGATTGTTTGCGCTGTGGGCATCTACGCAGGCAAATCTATTCTGCGGCATCGCTGCTGCATCTCCCTCGGTGTGGTTTCCGGGCTGGATGGACTTTGAACAGCGGCACCCGATGCAGGCACAGCACATTTATCTGAGCCTTGGTGACAAGGAAGAGCATACGAAAAACGCTGTCATGGCTGCGGTAGGTGATAACATCCGCACCCTGCACAGCCGACTCATAGAGCGTGGCGCAGACTGCGCCCTTGAATGGAACAGCGGCGGGCATTTCAAAGACGCTGACCTGCGCACGGCAAAAGCCTTTCGGTGGGCGATGGAGGAAAACCGATGAATATTTTGATTGATGCCGATGGCTGCCCGGTGGTGGACCTGACGTTGCAGATCGCAAAGCAATTCAGCGTTCCAGTCATCATTCTGTGCGACACCTGTGCCAGCCTTCTTCTGGCAAACGGCGTTCCCATGAAGCAGGTTCAGGAAGGGCTGGGCTATGGCAATGCGTCAGCATGATGCCATACGCCCCAAAGACAGGGTGGATGGGCGATGTTTCAGAAAAAAGAATGGACAGACGAATAAAATCCATCTGTCCATTCGATTTGGCGGAGCATCAGGGAGTCGAACCCTGGCACCGGTCTCCCGGCCTATCGCATTTCGAGTCTTTAAAATTGCTGGATGAAGCTGGTCTCTCGCGGCTGTCATTGGCAGCTGAGGGCATTTTTACAACCTCCAAAAAGGCACGTCACACCGCAATTTGCAGGCAAAAATCAGCCGCTTTTTGCGAAATGACGTTAGAAAAATCCTTTTTCACACGGGGCGTCAACGGCTGCATTTCAGGTGTAGTTGTGTTAGATGTTCGTTATTACAATTCGCATTTTGATTCGTTGGCACCAACTGCGAATTGTATATCGCAAATAGGTTGCTTGGATTGAAAGCTGCCGCTAAACTTGCGATTGAATTATGCAGTGCTGCCGTTGCTGTGCCAGCTCACAGCAGGCTTCCCTGTCTGAACGCAGCGTTTCCCGAAAGCCGGGAGATGCTGCGTTTTCTCTTGCCCGCATTGGGCTGAAAGGGAAGCCGCCATGTCAACATTCCGCGTCAATAAAAATGTCAACTACACCGTCATGAGCAACCACCACCTGCAGGATAAGAGGCTGTCCCTGAAGGCCAAGGGACTGCTGTCCTATATGCTCTCCCTGCCGGACGATTGGGATTATAGCCTGAAAGGGCTGACAACCGGGTGCAGGGATGGCATCGACAGTGTGAGAAGTGCGGTTCACGAACTGGAAGATGGCGGGTATCTGTGTCGGAGCAAAGTCCGTGATGCCCGTGGCCGCATTATTGACTACAACTATGAAGTCTTTGAACTGCCACAGAAAGAACGGATTGAAAAACGCCCTGCTCCAGTGCCAAATTCACCATCATCGGAAAATCCAATGTCGGGTTTTCCAACGTTGGAGAATCCAACACAACAAAATACTAATAAACAAAATACTAAAAGACAAAGTACTAATCTATCAGGGCCGACAGGCGAATCCGCAGATTTTGACCAGACGGAAGCACAGGTGCGGGAGGAGTTCCGGGAACGGCTGGAGATCGACACCCTTGCCCAGCGGTACGACCCCGACAAGTTGGAGGAGTTGTTGGACAACATTGTGGAGATGTACTGCTGTCCACGGCAGACCCAGTACATCGGCAAACAGCCGCAGACCACCAAAGCCATTCGGCTGCGGCTGGACAAGCTGACCAGCCAGCACGTTGAGTACATCTTCGATGTGATGTCCAACACCACCCAGCCCATCAAGAACATCATGGCCTATCTGCGCACCACCATCCTGAACGCACCCACCACAATGGAGCACTACTATCAGGCGCAGGGCAACTGGCTGACCGCGCAGAGCCGGAAGAAGTGAACACCGTTTTCCACAAAGACCACAACACACGTTGAAAATGCAAAGGAGAATTTCCATGAAGAGCACGAATGCCGTCCGCACCGAGATCCATTACGCCCAGGTCGGGGAGTATCAGCTGCCCCTGCTCACCCTGCCGCAGACCGATGATTCCGAACCGCTGGGCAAATATGGCCGGATGCGGCTGGCCTATCTCAAGAATCAGCGTCCTGTGCTGTATCACCAGATGCTGCTGAACGGTACGCTCTGGCCGCATTTGCAGGATGTCCAGAAAACGGCCTGCAAGTGGCTGGAACGCACGATGACCACTCTGTTAGACAAGTACCCCGCGCCGGACAAAGAGCGCGCACAGCTTCTCTGGGTAGCACACATGAACGGGCTGAAAGCGCAGGCAGAGGAAGTGGTGGTGAGGGAAGTCGTGTATACAGAATGATTCCTGATAGCATCCGAACGGTATCAAAAGCCGATATTTTGGATTTTATTCTTGATTTTTGCGGAATATTTGCAAATTTCAAAATCAAAATTTGACTTTCTGCCCAGAATAGAGTACACTAGATTCAGAAAGTCATCTGGGAGGAATCGCGATGCTGCTTCAATTTTCAGTCACTAACCACCGCTCCATCAAGGACACGGCTATTATCAGCTTGAAAGCATCTACGGATAAAAGTCTGTCCGATTGCCTGATTTCGCCGGACGAGAAGAAACAGCTTGTGCCTGTGCTGGCACTGTACGGCGCAAATGCAGCCGGAAAGAGCAATGTTCTCCATGCCCTCCTGCTCATGCGGGAAATGGTCTGTGGCCGATATGCCAAGCTGCTGAAGGGCGAGTCCCTTCCGCAGGAGCCGTTTGCTTTCACTGACCAGCCCACACAGCCGACCAGCTTTGAAGCCATCTATTTTTATGGCGGCATCAAGTATGCCTATGGGTTCTCGTTTGACAAGTCCAAAGTCCTGACCGAATATCTCTATCACTGGCCGAATGGCCGGGAAGCCTTGATTTTTTCAAGAGAAAATAATAGCTATCAGTTCCGCGAGAATATTCAAGAGCAGTTCACGCTTGCTGGACGAACTGCTGAAAACCGCCTTTATCTGTCCAGCTCGAACGAGTGGAACTGCCCCCAGACCGAAAAAGCATATCTATGGTTCTTTGAGAAACTGACCGGCTTTATGGGAACCGAAATGCAGCTGGATGCCACCTTGTCTGCCATCCGGCAGGGCGGCTCTGAAAAGAGCCGTATCCTGCATGAAATGCTGTATGCAGACCTCGGTATCAAGGACATCCGCATTACTGGCTCTAAGGAGGAACCTATCATTTCTGCACTGCACACTCTCGATGCCGAAGATGGCACTTCTAAGGGTTTCTGGCTTCCTCTTGGGCTGGAATCGGTCGGCACACAGCGTTTCTTCTCCCGCATCGGAATGTGGCTCACCGCACTGGAATCCGGGGCTGTGCTGGTCGTAGACGAGATCGAATCCAGTATGCACCCGCTGCTGACAAGGCATCTGATCGAAATGGTGCAGGATGCTGCCATCAACACAAACCACGCCCAGCTTATTTTTACTACACATGACACAGGGCTTCTCGACCTGACGTTGCTGCGACGCGATCAGATTTGGTTTGCAGAAAAGGATGAAAAGACCATGCAGACCGATATTTACGCCCTGACCGAGTTTTCTCCCCGGAAAGGCGAGAACATCTCCAAGGGCTATTTACAAGGTCGCTATGGTGCGATTCCGTTCATTGGAGGGGATGCAGCATGGGCAGAATAAAAGAGATCAGCCGCAAATCTGTCCACACCAGAAAGCGCAATCCGGTCGTGTATCTTATCTGCGAGGGCAGCGAAACGGAGATTCGTTATTTTAAGCGTTTCCGCAGTCGGGGATGTAATATTGACATTATCCCGATTTCTTCTCAGTATAAGTCTGCCGACAAGCTTGTGCAAAAGGCCAAAGCAACGATGGGCAATAATCCATACTACCCGGAAGATGGTGACTCCATCTGGTGCGTATTTGACCGTGACGATAACTCCAACGAGGTTCTTCTGCGTGCCAAACAATCAGCAGCTAAAGAGGGATACCGCTTGACCTATTCAAATCCATCCTTTGAGCTATGGTTTTTGCTGCATTTCGCCAATCAGCAGGCTGAAGTTGAAGATTGTCAGGCATTGATCCGATTGCTGAAACAGCCGGGCAGACTTCCTGATTATGAGAAAAACAAGGATTACTTTGATGCCTTAAAGCCTTTGCAGGCCGTGGCGCTTCAACGAGCCAAGACCCGCTCTGAGCAAATTCAGAACCAAGGCACTGAACCAATTTCACGCCAAAGCAATCCTTTGACAACAGTCTATGAACTCGTTGAATACCTGAACTCCAAAATTTGAGAAGTGTCTTTATGGCTTACCTGAAATTGATGATGGATGAAAGGGAAATCGCTCATCTGAGCGAAGATGGGCAGTATCTCTGCGCCAATGAGAGTGTGCCGCAGTATGACCTGCCTTTGAACCTCTTTATCGGCAGCAACCGCAAAGTCCCACTGGTCGATGTAGTTGTCTGGGCAAAGAAACGCATCTTCCCCCGGAATCGGATGGACTGCAAGGAGATTCTGGAGATGATGGGCCTGCCTGACTACAACGCTTGGGAAATCGTAAAGCGCACCGATGCCTGCCTGATGGAGGACCCTTTCTGGCTGCGCTTCAGTGAAGATGAGACCTTTGAGGATACCACCCGCGGCAGGGCAAGAAGGATCATGGCCGAATATCAGAAGTCAGCTGATACCAACTAGTATCAATACTAGGGCTCAATCCATCGACCCCTCACTTTAAGGCGGCATTGCTGCCGTATATGCTGGTTCTTCTCGAATGTCCAGCTTTTTTAGAGCAGAATCCCTTAATTGCTTTGCTTTTCCCTTAAAATGCAGCCGATTTTAAGGGAAAAGCATAATTGAGTAAGGTTTGAAGCAGTCCTATTTATATAACTTTTTTGTTGGTTGTTAATATATTGATACTAATTGGTATCAATAGGTATCAGCCAATGGATACAGTCAAAACCACCGGCTGAGCCGGTGGCTTGAGTAAGCCCTAGAAGGGCATAATACTAGCAAAGCCCCTTAAGGGGCCACGAATGGGTCTGCCAACTGCATTCCTGTCTCGTGGCAGGCCCCTCAAGGGGCCTTTTATTTACGCCTTGGTTCCCTTGCTACCCGTAAACGGGTCCGTGAATTCCTTAAGGCTTAACTGGTCTGCAATCTGGTCTTGTTCCAACTGTCTCTTGATATACTCCTGGATTCTCTGCTTGTTTTTTCCAACAGTATCCACAAAATATCCTCTGGCCCAGAAATGCCGATTTCCATACTTGTACTTTAAATTCGCGTGTCTGTCGAAAATCATGAGGCTGCTCTTTCCCTTGAGATATCCCATAACGTAAGAAATGCTGTACTTCGGCGAAAAACTTATCAGCATATGGATATGATCCGGGCAGGCTTCTGCTTCAATTATTTCAATATCCTTTTGCTCGCATAGTTTGCGAAGTATCTGACCAATATCTTTTTTGATTTGGCCATATATCACCATTCTCCGATATTTCGGTGCAAATGCAATGCTGTTCTGAATCACACATTGAGGCAGTTTTTTGCTCTATGTAACCGGCTGTCTGGAAGAAGCCGGTGTAATCTTCTCCGGAACAGCCTTTGATAAAGATGTGGCAGTAACGCTCGTTATCCTTTTCCACGATATAAATTCTTTCTACAATAGTCTGGATCAAAGTGACCAAAACCTCCGGCTGCGCATCCTTTGCATATTCTGCAAAGGAGAGCAACCTTTCTTTTGTCATTTCCAAGTCACGGATGGCAATCATATTGTTCTTTCTGCCTTCATCCTGTTTGGAAAGCTGCCGCTCCGTTTCTCGAAGTTCCATAGCCAGATTCTGCAAATCCTCTTGAATAAATTGCTTGATACTGCCATCTGCTTCACGCAGATTTCTTGTCTGTGCTGCAATATCCGCTTTCAGCTTGTCTCGTTTCTTTTTAATGAGATTGTGCTCCTGTACTGTCTGTGACTGTTCAAGAACCTCCTCGATTTTAATTTCGAGAATATCTTTGAAACGCTCACTGTTTTCATCTGACAGGTCGGATAACTGCTGTACCACAAATTCATCCAGAAGAACGCCATCCACTGCCTTGAAATTACATTCCTTTTTTCGATAACCGGGACAAACATATTTGAATCGAGGTTTTCCGTTCGTCCAACGGTCGGACTCGGAAATCACACTCAATCGCCTACCGCAGTGAGGACAATGCACCAGCCCCGCCAACAGTGCGTTGGTCTTTCTATGAGGTCGATTGTATTTCTCTGCAATAGCATCCAGAAGTTCCTGCACTTCAATCCATTGTTCACTTGAAATAAAGCCTTCATGCCTTCCGACCGCAATAATCCACTCACAAACAGGCTTGCTTTCAATGGTCTGAACATATTTTGGAGAGATGAATGTGCTGTCGCTGCCCTCGTACTTTTCTTGGTCGGATTTATTGTAAGCCGACAATCCGTGAGTTCCGTCAAACTCTGTCATATCTCCAAACACATTGCCGTCATGGTCGATGAAATAATCATAGCTGCGTTTATCAGCCGTACAATAGATGGGATTTCTCAAAACCAGTCTTGTGGTGGATGCGTTAAATGCAGCTCCGGAAGGAGTGTGGAATCCTTCCGCATTCATCTGTTTTGCAGTACTTTGGATGCTGCGAGTGGTTCTGAAGATTTCATACAAACGCTGAACCATGCGTTTTTCTTCCGGCAGACTTTCTAAGTAGCTGTATGCTGATTTTCCCTTTCCGCTTCCGGTTGTTACACGACGGACAGTAAATCCCATCGGTGTATTGCCGCCAAGCCATCGTCCATCCTTTGCAAGTTCCATCATATTGTCTACAATTCTTTCTGTCAGAGTATCTCTTTCAAATTCCGCAATGACAGCGAATATCTGAATAAAGATTTTTTATAGTCCGCTGGCAGTATTGATACCGTTTGAACAAATCAGCAGGTCAACATGGTACATTTCCAAAAAATCCATCAGGCGGATTAGGTCTGCTGTTTTTCTGCCGACACGATCCAGCTTGTAACATACGATTGCTTTGATTTTCCCGTCCTGCACATCATGCAGCATTCTCTGAAAATCCGGTCTATCTGAAAAATATCCGCTGAGTCCTTTATCTTCATATTGCAGGAATTCATAATCTTCATCCAGTCCCAATTCCTTTTTAGCGTAATCCGCACATTGTTTGAACTGAACACCGATGCTGTCACCCTTGTTGGTGATACGAGATTTACGGGCGTATATCGCAACGCCACGGTTATCTTTTTCAACTTTTCTCTGTTTCTTCATGGGTAGTCACCTCCGCTCATATCATACCGCCATCCCGGTTATTCTATCAAGTTTGTGGCCGTTGCCACGAATCCATTCCAGAAACACATATAAGGTTTCTGCATCGAAATTTCTGATTTCCTGTGCGATAAATTCCGCTCGTTTCTGCTGAAAGACTTCCATAGTTTCTTTGAATTTTTGCCCTCTGTGAATTACTGCAATCAAATAGTTCCCTCTGTTTCTGTCTGTGGTTCCGACCTCGGACCAACTTGGTCCAAAGTCAGATAATGAAAAAAGCTGCTACACAGATGCAACAATAACAGACACAAGAAGATTCTGTATCTGACTTGATGCTTCCATGTAACAGCTCCGACAGTTCGGACTGACTAAAAATATGTTTGTATAAATATGAGGCTTGCCCATCAATAAAATCTTGTATGAAGCAGTATTTAATTTTCATCTGTAACTATCATAGCATGAAATGTCGAAATAAGCAATCTTGTCAAGTTCAGCCAAAGAGCATATCCCAAAGTTGAGAACAGGCAGCTAATAGCAGATTTTCATTTTGCCGTAAGTTGCAGTAAGGATATTTTTGATTTTCTAATCGAAGCTTAATGATACCTCTGGACAAATTGTCCAGAAGTCATTTTGACATTTATAAAATTCCAGACACCTCATTAAGAATTTACAATACAAAATCTCTACGCCTTACTTTGGTGCAAGTTACACCGTAGCACTTGTTCCCAACTTGGGATGAAGTTGTATCCGAGCATTGCCACTTTCGTTACTTGTGGGCGAGTTGCCCACAAGACTTCCCGACAATTTGTTAGGAAGTGGATTGCCACACATCACATAAATAATTGGGGACAACTTCCCCCATGTTTTCATTTTTTCGTTTATGGAAAATTGAACTTCTATGCAAATTGCGCAGAAGTCAGTAAGTAAAAGTATTCAGAATGAATGCGCAGCCGACACCGCAGGTGGCGTTCAAAGGGGATTGGGGATGCTTCCCCAACAAGCAATTTGCGAAAATTTCTCCTCTGGGGGAATCTTCGTAAATAAGTGAACCTGTACAGGTTTACACTGCTTGCCAATTTGTAACGCCTATTATATACGGGCAAAATTATTCCCAAGTTGGGAATAAAAACTGATACATCTTCGCACAAATTGGGAGAAAGTTCCGATTCCGACTTCTGCCCAATTAGAGCAGAAGTTAATCCGCACTTGTTCCCAACTTGGGCACAAGTTATATTGTGTGAAAAAACCGGCAAGCAGGACAAACTTATGGCACTTTTCTCATTTTACATTTTCTCCTTCGGCTTAATTTGCAAAATGGCCTACCAAGGAAATCTCTCTGATACCCTTTGAACACTGTCTGCAATATTGGCCACACGATTTTATAGTCGTTTTGCATAGGAGATTTTGGGTAAAATCGGATCCCCGAGCATATATTAATACCGCCCGTCGGTCATCGGATCGACAGGCAGTATTATAAAGTCATGCGTAAATAGCTACAGGAATAACGATCACAGCAGGACCAGAAATCTGAGTCTTCAATTCTGGGAGATTAAATTGTTTTGTATCGTCATTCTGAAATCCAGAGAACAGTTCTGTCAGCAGATCAATCGGAAGAATAGACAGAGTAGTCTTTCTCAAAAGGTCAATGTTTTCTGTTTCGTCCTTGCAAATTGCGATAACTTTTCCAAGAACTTTAAAATGACCACCGATGATTTCAGAAATGTTATCGTTTGACAAATACTGTTCTTGAGCGGACAGAACGACTGTACCAGCAGCATCAGACAAGATAAAGTCTATGGTACCGCTATGCTTGAGCTCGTCAGCAAAGGACTTGATTTGTTTAACAGTCTCATTTTCCTGTTGTTTTTGAGCTTTAGCCTGTGTTTTACCACCCAGTTGAGGCTTTTCGGAAAAAATATCAGCCATACGAAACAGATCTACAAAAATATCCATATAGTTGATCAACGGATTCTTTTGTAGTTCGCCCTCTATTTCGATAAAATCGCCAATTTTCATATTTGTAACATCAAATCCAGACTTCAGGATTTTCTCATCAACGAGAAATGTCCGAAACTTGGAGAGCAAAGATACATTAGTATGCACTTTCTCCTTGGCAACGCTTTCGTTTTCTCCACTATTGCCAGAATGGGACAGTTCGCCTTTTAGATCAATTTTGAGCAATTTGCTCAAGAGTGTTGCAGAGGTAGAAACTCCTGCTTCAAGCTTTTGAGAATTGCTATTGTCTTTGTGTTCAGTATAGCTTACCTGACTTACCGTAGAAAAACCATCTTCAATAATGGCAAGCATATCCAGAACTATTTTTTCGTTAATGTATACTGGAACCATCAATTGGTCTGCTTTCATGCTTGTTCCCTCCTTTTAATTCGAATTTAGGATAGGCCAAATTATTTAGAAATACAACCCTCAATAATTTGATCAATTTGTTGTTGTATATCAGAAATACCGGCCTTCAGTTTTTCTTGTTTGTCGATTTCAGCGTGTATTTCAGCAACAATTCGTTCTTGCTCATAAACCGGAATGTCAATAAGTGGAAACTCTCGAACAACAATCGGGAAAATGTTGGTATTATTACCAAGCCCCTTCTTGTATATTTCAATTAAATACTGAAAATAGGTCGTCCTGAAATAATAGTAGGCAAATTCTGGATTGTAATCTTTTAACCTAATTCGCATTGTAAAGTCCGCAAAGATACCTTTAAGATTATCATCCTGGATTAGGGCTACTTTTCCGATAGTACCTTCACCAGAACGAGCTAAAATAATGTCGTTCTTTTTTACGCTTTTTGCAGATTTGACTTCAGAATAAACATCGGACACAACATTTGCACTATCAAAGTCAAATTTCCAGTTCTTTATTGTAGCCATAGAAATATAACGATAATTCCCTTCGTCATCATAATCGCTTGGCGACACACTGGCTCCCAGGACAATTGGCTCAGATAAAAAGTGCTTGATTTTTTTCGTTGTTGTCTTCTTTAGCTCATCCATTACAAAAGCTCCAGAATTGCGATGGAACTTTGCGCTGAAACGTAAATCGATATTGCTTGAAAAATTCGAAGGTTTTACCCAGTAGTTCTTTTTGCTTCGCTGAGCATTAAAGCCATTATAATTCCAGCCAAATTCTCTTGAAAAAACTGAATCTATAATGGACGATTCGCTTTTTATTTCGGCATGTAAAGTGAAAATTTTTTCCTCTAAAGTCCGGATGTCAATTAGAATCCGTGTTTGCTGTTCCGTGCTTATAGGAGGAATTTTTATATACTTTACATCGCTTCCATAAACATGAGGCTGGTCAGAACCTTTTTGCAATAGATATACGTCGTCTTGTATAATACGCAAAATGTGATAAAGAAACTTTGTAGAATATTTTTTCTCGTTCTTCGATCTGAGAGTGATGCAGTCAGATGCCCAAATGGGAATATCCCAATAATTTACATAACCAGAGTTTGCGCCAGAAGCACTAATTGTGATACATCCTTTGGGCCTGTTGCTAACATTATGGAAGTATGCCATGTCTTTTCCACCAGCAACAACAGGAATATCGCCGTCCTCTGTTTGTGCTTCGGTTATGCTCGTCCCTTTTTCAACAAAAAAAACATCCTTTATCCGCTCTGCGCAATGTGAGGAAAATCGTTCAAAGAACAGAGCATGGCTTTCTTTTGCATAAGACAATCCCATGCGTAAATTGTTGGAGTTAGAAATAGATTGTAATGAGTTGCTTGTCAATTTCATACGGCACCTCAATTCCAGTCTATTTTTCGCATGGCATCCAAAATTGTTGTTTCGATACCGTCATCAAATAGAATATCCCCATTTAAATCCGTCCTGTACAGATCATTCGGCATTGGACGTTCTCCCCTTTTGCTCCTCTTGTATCCGATATTGTCGGCCTCTGCCATAAATACAGCATAGTCCAGTTCGGAGGCTACTTCACCGAAAACCCACCAAGTATTAACAAAACCAAAAGTATCCTTTGTATCTTTGTCGATGGTACAAAGGTCTTCCAACTCTTCGCTGTATTTATTGATCAGTGCATCTGCATCCAATTCGTTATCGAGTTCTGTCAAGTAATTTTTCAACATCCGTGCCAAAACTTTTCGTTCTTGTTCCGCTGTCAGATTTTTGATTGACGGCAATTTTGCTTTTTGCTTTGTGCCATTAGCAACAGCAATCAAATTTTTTGCTTGCGTTACAAGATGGCTATACTCCTTGCTTGCGCTATCCCAAGCATCGTTCCATGCTTTAACTTCAGCAGCAGTTTTCTTTTGTGCAAAAAGAATACTGGTTTTTGTCGAAGTATAGGGCTCAAAAGAAATTTGAGGCAAGGAAACAACTGCCTTGATGGTAAAGTATTTATATAAGAAAAGTCGAATATACTTGTTTTCGGTTGTGTCAAAAACACTCTCAGGAAGAACAGCAGCAAGACGACCATTTTCTCTCAGCAACTGATACCAACGCTCAACAAAAAGGTTTTCGGAGTTCTTTTTCTCGCCAAACATGAAATCATGTTTTACACTCTTTTTGGTATCATTATCGAGTTCCACGCTAAACGGAGGATTTGTCAGAATCAGATCAAACTGTCCATTCACCTCCCGGTTCTGATACAACTCGTTTTTGTCGCTTCCATGCAAAGCGTTGGGAGCAGTCTCTTTTTCATATTTCGAAAAAGGCAGAAGACCATCTTTGACAAAAATATTAGTTGAACCATCACCATGTAGAATCATATTAACCTTAGCTGCGGTTCCCAGATTGAAATTGATCTCTGAGCCATAAATATAGGTTTGAGCCCACTTGTTTTCACGGTGGTTAGGATAGAACCAATCAGAGAGAACTTTGTCTTTAACGGCTCTTGCTGTGCCCAGCAGGGCATTATATCCATCTGCATTGCGATTACGGTATTTCATGTTTTTTGTGATGAATTTCATATATTCAATCAAAAATGTACCGCTACCGGCAGAAGGATCGATCATGTAAGGAAGTTCTTTATCTTCCTTGATTCGTTTAATTGCCAGCTTATCAGTCTGCATGGCGTAAAGCATAAATCTGACAATGTTGATATGAGTAAAGAACTGACCCTTACTCTGCTTGAAACCGTTGCGAATGATACCCTCAAAAAAGTCACCAAGAATGTCTTTTCCACTCAGGCTGTTCTTGCCGTCAACAAAGGAAAGACCTTCCATTCGTTGAACAGCATATTTCAGCTTAGACAAGGAAAACTTCTTGCTGTCAATGACATACGATTTTTGAAGTTCATTTTCGTCAAGAATATAGAGTTTGGACTTGAGTGCACGACGATAAAGCGCATTGATGCGCTCGAAGAGTTGCTCGTTTGTCTCGAATTCCTCGTCGCCATCTTTGGCAAAAGTCATGGACTGGAAATCGTATGTGTCCCCATCTTCTTTCTCGTCTTCGTCCTGAATTTTTGCGAGAATCAAGTTTGTTAAGGAAGCGAACACTTCGTTATCGTCTGTTCCGCCACCACCCCAAAGAACATTATGAAGGTCGGTTTGCAACTGATTTAGCATTTCGTTAGAGAAATCCGTTTCTAAGTCTTTTGCGGATGCTTTGATATACGGAGTCTTCTGGGCCTTACCATATCTGGCAGGAAGCGTATTGGAAAAGTCTCTGGACACTTCCCAATCAGCAAAGGTAGGAAACTTTTCTGTATCAATGATGATACATTCGTCCAATACTTTATCAATTGTTTCCGCTGTGGTATACAGTACCAGATAGCGAACAGAATTACCCTCGGTTCGCTCTATTCCAGCAACTTTGTACAGCTGTTCCTCAATAATCTGGTCTCTATCATCTGAAGCATAGGCATCAGGAGATTTACATTCAATAAATAAAAATGCATTTCCCTCAGCATCTCGAACAACAATGTCAATCCGACTTGTATTGGTATGTGGACGCCCGGCGGTATACTCATGTTCAATTTCAATCCGATCAGGGGAATACCCTAGCTCATTTACCAAACGAGTTAAAATAAAGGATCGAGACATTTCTTCATCGCCCTTAATTTCGTTGACAATTTGACCTTGGCGTATGCCCTGATATTCGATTTTATTTTTATCTAAGTCCATCTTTGTGACAATCTTTTGCGGTTGATTATCTATATATTTTTTAATTAGTGTACGATCCATTTTATGTCCTCCGTTATTCGAATAAATATACACATGTTATTATTTGCGGAACAATTCGTCCAGTGTTTTTCCGTTCTTGTTCTTCCATTCGACCCAACCATTTGTGCTACCGCCAAGAACAAACATGGCAGCAGAGCTGGGGGATGTAAAGGATACAGAAACGTTCAGCTTGTATTTGCCACCAATATCAACAATATTGCCGTTTTTAATTGCGGTTTGCCGCTGCTTTTCAATATTATCGGAATGGCACTTACGGCTCATATCAATCTCCGATCCTTCTAACACTTCAAATTTTTCACCGTCGTAAACACCAAATGCTTGGACACCGTTTCTGGTTGTATGCAGGGTGTTGGCCTCACTTAGCGTTGACTTGGAGTTGTCCATTTTATATCCCTGTGTGGCCATAATAAATTTGATTTCCTCATACACTTCTTCGATCAACGGCAAATCATATTCATCGATTTCGTATTTGGGATTGACTGTGTTTTCTACCTTATACCGTTTGGATTCAGTAGCCTTATTTATGGCATAAGCTTCAAGGCCGCTGATCATATCCAATGAAAAAGTTTTGCTGTCTGCCAAAAACATGATTGCCTTGTTCCAAAAGTCTTTGGAACGATTGTGATCATCCAGACGGCTAACACCATTTCTCGTCTGACCTATATATATTTGAGCAATCTTGTTATCGTCATTCTCGCTAATTAGGTAGTAAATACCAGGGCGGTTGATTCCAGTTAATTTTTTAGCTTCTGAAAGTAGTGGACGAGGAATGACATAAGTGGTCATAGTAGATAAATGGCGGCGAATGGAGCGGATACCGTCTGGCTGACCATTGTGATATATAATTTCAAGTTTTTTACTAATAGCCATATCTGTATTCTCCATACTTCTATTACTGTGCGTTGCTCTGTTCCAATGCCAACCCAATCAATCGATCCGTCTGGTCAGCCATAAACAGCGGAATATTCAGCACATCATCGTCCAGTTTCAGATTGTCCAATGAGAAACGGATGCGAAGCTTGACCTTATCAGGGAACAGTTCCTTGAACTTCTTCATACTCTTGCTGGTTGTGTTGGCTTCGGATTTGACCTCCACGGGGAAGATGTCGTTCTCCCGCTGAATGAGGAAATCCACCTCGTAAGGTGGGTTGTTCTGGCTCCAATAACGGGGCATGACTTCAAACTGAGTAATTAAAGTCTGCAACACAAAGTTTTCGGTTAATGCGCCTTTGAATTCAGTAAATAGGCGGTTCCCTTCGCCAAAGGCAGTGGGGGCCAACTGTGCCAGACGGCGGAGCAGTCCCACATCTACCAAATAAATCTTGAAAGCAGACAAGTCATCGTAAGCTGCAATCGGCAAGCCGGGAGCTGAGCTGCGATAAATTTTATGCACCAGACGGGCATCCACCAGCCATTGCAAAGCATCCTCGTACTCACGGGCTCGTGCACCTTCCTTGACCACTTTATAGATAAACTTCTTGTTCTCTCTTGCCAGTTGAGAAGGAATTGATTTCCAGATCATTGAGATTTTCGGGAACTCGCTGAGGTTAGGATGTTTTGCAAAATCACGCTCATAGGCTCCGATGATTCCGGACAATGCTTCCTGCATGGCAGAAACATCCCGTGCCTCCGTCCACATCAATACCGGCTCCGGCATACCACCGGTGACATAGTACATCTTCAGCTTCTCATACAGCGGATTAAAGAAGGCGTCAGGGATAGGTTCAAGGGTATCCACCTGTTCCAGATACTGCGCCAGATTTTCATCACCGTTGGCAAGTAGAAACTCAGCGAAGGTCATTGGGTCAATCTGCATGAAGTTGACCTTGCCTACTGGAAAAGAGGAAGGCTTCGCCAAGGCGATACCTAACAGAGAACCGGCGCAGGCAACATGGTACTGCGGTGCGTTCTCGCAGAAATATTTCATGGAGTTAATGACTTTCGGGCAGTCCTGTACCTCGTCAAAGATGATGAGGGTCTTTTCTGGCAATATCTTTTGACCGCTTGCCAGCATAAGGTTTTGTAGAATCCGGTCCACATCCTTGGTTGTTTCAAAAAATTGTTTATATTCTTCGTTTTCGTCGAAGTTAAAGTAGGCTGTATTTTCATAACAGCGTCTGCCGAACTCTTTTAGAATCCAAGTCTTACCCACCTGACGTACGCCCTTCAAGATTAAAGGCTTGCGGTAGGGAGAATCCTTCCAATCCAGCAACTTTTTTAAGATAAATCGTTCCATAGAATCACTCCTCACATTTTTTATTGGAGTTTTATGCTTTATAATCACACTTTTATTATATGCGAAATCTGTGAAAATTACAACCGAAATCACAAAATTATTAAAATTTAACGCTTATCAATCACACTTTTATATGAAATAGCGAAAAACTTTCTACAATAAAGGCAGACCACAGCCTCAACATTAGTTATATTACATCTTATCATTCCTGTTCCATTCCGGATAGGAAAGGATAAGATCAGTATCACTATAATCAGTATAGTTATTATCAGTATTGTTACATTGTGCTTTTGACAGTTCTTGAATTGTGAAAATCACAATTCTGGAATTGTCAAAAACACAATTCAAGAGTTGTGAATTCAGATAGAAAAAGGCTGACCATGCAGGCCAGCCTTCGTTGTAAATCATTTGCTTCAGCTGTAAATCAGCTCTGAGACTACTAATTCCTCAGCTTGTAATTTCAAGCTATTCATATGCGCCACCCATGCAAGCTGCTGTGTTGCCTTGTCTGGAGCTGGACTATTCGTCAACAGTTCATTCATCAGCAACTCCATCCGCATCTCACAAGTCTGCTGTACTTCCCACAGGTGCAGGAACAGAGTTTCCATCAAAACCATATCATTAAAAAGCATTGGCTTGTTCTGCTCTAAGAACGCTCTGCGCATTCTGCCATATTTGCCAAGGGTGTGTATTCCCATATGTGCCAATCTGATGTCAGGGATGTAGTAATCGCCGTATTGGGTGTAAGTTAAATTCTGAACCATAATAGTACCTCCAATCAATCGTCTGTTTTCACTTAGATTGTAGCTTATGTTGCGCCAAAAGTGAATGATGTGGATGGGTATGGCTCAGAGTATCAACCATTCTCTGATATACCTTTCTGGACGGCTTACGATGCCCCGATTCGAGCTTATAGTAATAACTTGGGATAACACCTATATGCTCCGCAAAAGCTCTCTGAGACATTCCTATGCTCATACGAATATCCTTTAGTGCTTCGCTATATGGAGTGACAAGGAATAGTGCAAAATCGTCATACAGAAGGTCTGCATTTACATCCAACGCATCCGCAAGACTATTGGCCACATCAAACGGGATCGGATGTTTATTTTGTTCATACATCAGGATTGTTGCGGGTACAACATCTATTTGCTCTGCAAGCTGTCTGGTGGTCAAAGACTTCCTCTGCCTGTAATATCTCAGATTGTCACCGGGCAGATTACTTGTGGGTTTTTCCTCAAAAGGCATCGTAACATGGAGCAAAAGCCTGCCTTGGTAAAATTGACACAACGATGTGTGATTGAAAACACCATTGCAAACACTACATGGTATTGACATCTCCATGTCGTATGGCTTAAACTATCTACGTCTTTGTTATTTTTCATTTCAAAGATAAACCTCTCTGTTCCTAGAATGTGGTTGGCAAACCCTCACTCTATTCTACAGAGAGGTTTCTCTTTGTCTAGGGCTAAAGCCGTTTTTATTCCACCAGCTTAGCTGGTGGTTTTTCTTCACTCAAGTTCTTAACAAGACCCACAGATTGGAATGAGCCTCCAATCTGTGGGTCTTATTCATTTAAGTTCCGTCATCATCGTTTGGGTCAGGAACTTCTACCCACTCTGAAAGTTCTTCGCAGTAGTCCGCATATTTTCCGCCTTCGGTGGTCCTGATAACGCGCCGCACGTAGTCCTTGCCGCCATCTACGCAGCAGAGACCACAGCTGCACTTCTTCAAATCGTAATGGCTTTTGCTTTCGATGACGTCTCCACAGCGTTTGCAACGGATTTTGTTCGATATAATAATTCGCATCTTTCTGTTTCCCAATTTACAGATGTGCATCCGAGCATTTACTTTTGTAATATTTCTTTTAGCTTTTTCTCAGTACATCCAATGCATAGAATCTGTTGTGACTTAACTTTTTTATCTGAATAAATACTTGTGTTATTCCGTTCAATCAATATTGGACTTTTTATTTCTATAATATGATTTCTTAGCCACACGTCGTCCTTTCCTTCTTGTTCCCAAAACGTTCCTATCGGAACACCTGCATCCTGTGCGAGTCTCGTCAGGTTATTAAATGTATCCTCGTTGTCTTTGATTTCACTAAATCCAAATAGGCGATGAGCATTGTGAAGCAGATCTTTAAAACCAATGATTTCGTGTGCACCTTGATACAATATTTCCCACGTTGGTTGAGTCTCATGGTGATTCCATATCAAATCTTGATGCTTATCGATTATAGACTTAACACTATTATCCTGCCCTGTGAAGTCTCTATACAATTTTTAAAATTCAACACTGGCCGCTTTAACCTCTTCCGTTGACCATTTTCCATCTTCAGCTTCTGATATTTTATCCTCAATGTTTTCCAATAAATTCATCCGTGAAATATCCGCAACATTTGAACCAAGCGATTTTAAAATTTTCAACATCAATCTCATGTCGCAAATATTGTCATTTGCCATTAAATTCAGAAGGCAATCCGCTGTTTCCTTCATGCTCTGAAGGACTCTAATATACATATCAGGCATGGGCCGATGTACCCGAAGCGCATGATTGATTTGCTCCATGAATTCATATATGAATTTTCGATCCCGTTCCGTTTTATTTTTTGAAACAATCGGAAGCTCACAAAAAGCAGGCATTGTCCATGAAAATTTTTCACGCAAAGGAACACTAATACCATTTTCATAGTTAGGAAAAGCCGGAATCACGATATTATTAGCACACCATTTAGATGTATCAAAGAACATATCTACACAAGAAAAATAGTCTATCCCTTGAACGGTTTCATGATTTCGCTTAACCCACTGCATCAGCATTTGTGAAATTATATATTCCTGCTTATATGGTGTGTTGCCGCTTTGATTTATAAATGAGCATACCAAAATCAACGGATACATTTTAAGATACCGACAGATCACCTCATTCCACACTTCAAAATCTTTGTATTTTACCGTAAATCCCCACGTTTTTATCTCCATGGGAGAATATAATGCCAATAATTTCAGTTCTTTGCTCAGATCTGTTTTATTATCCTGGCTTTCACTCCAAATATATTGATATTCAGAATAATAATATTTTGAGGGATAATTACATTCCTGCCAAGCGAGAGGGAGCATTGTAGATAAGTACAGGCATGGAAATCCTGCTAAGCTGAATCTTTCATTACTCGAATATGCTCGCTTATTCATTGGAATATGAAACAATTCATTTGGATTACTTTTGATAGTCTGACTACGGCCATCTACAGCCCTAATTCTAAAGTATCGTCCCCCATTAGAACTTCCAAACAGTCTCATACATGTGCAGATTGTTTTTTCTCCAGCAGATACAAGAATTCTCCCATTCACCAAACTTATAAAAAGAGCTGGTCTCAAAATTTCCATGACCTCATCGAATAGTTCTTGCGATACCTTATAATTCGATTCTTCATAGCTTTCGAAGACAGCAATTATTTTTGTACTTATCTCAGCGGCAACCCTTTTTGACTCATTTAATTTTTCATTAAATTCAGCTTTTTTATCGGCATCAAGATCACACTCATCACAATTGTCAAGAAGTGTTAGGTATTTACTTGCTTCCTCTTCGAATTTTTTACCAATGATAAATGCCTCACTAAAGTGCCTTTTAGGAAGATCTATTTCATCTAAAAGTTGATTTATCTTCATCGTTATCGCCACCCCAAATCGATATTTTCTATACTAACTTCAAGAGATTCTCGTATAATACTTTTCCAGACTCTTATCGCAGACCCTTATGATATGCAGCCAATCTTCCTTCGTGAGCTTGCGGAAAATGATTGGGTTGACTTCAATGGTTTCCACATCCTTGCAGCGCATCAGGAAACGCATATCCTCAAACCGCTTGAACGGATTGGAAAGAACATTTTTCTCCACATCTTTCCGGGTGTATCCACCCTTCTGATAGATGCTGTTCGGCTTTTCTGCTATCATCCCATGCGCTTTACGATCTTCATAGAAGTCGATAAAATAATCCACAACATCCGGCAGAGCTACCCGACCGTTGCTGTCCATATACTCGTAGATTGCCTTGAGCAGCACCGGCTTGTAGGAATAGCTCATATCCATCGTTTCGATAAATTTCATGAACTTGTCCGCCATATTCTGCGGCGTAATGAGATCCCAGCCATACTGTTTCGCAATGTTGCGGATGCTTTCCTCCCGGAAATAGTGGAACATCCGCTTATCGCCAAAGGGAATCGAAAGGTCCGGTTTGACTTTTCCGTCCTTGATGTAGCGCTCCACCGTCTCGGACTGTACATCCACCATCCGAACGAACTCGATCTGCGAGATCATATCCTTGACGCTGTTCTGCCAGTTGAAAAGGTCAATGATCTCATAGTCGGACACATCGATTGGCACATCCAGCCATGCCTCCGGCTTTTCGCCCTGGAACAGCATATCCTGATCCAGTTTGCGCTTGTTCTCCGGCGCCAGCACATACGCCATGGGCTGATATTTTGCAATGTCCAGCACCCGGTGCAGGCTATATGGCATATTGAACATATTGGCGTTGTCCACAAAGTCAACCATCAGCAGGTCTTCTTTCCCCGGGTAGCGGCGTGTACCACGACCAAGCTGCTGCAAATAAATCGTTTTGGACATGGTCGGGCGTGCCATAAACAGCACCGTAGTATGCGGGCTGTCCCAGCCTTCGTTCAGAAGGTCGCAGGCACAAAGAACATTGGTCGAGCCGGTTTCATAGTCCTTCAGGATTTTTTCCCGAACCTCAACACGATCCCGCCCGGAAACTGCTTCTGCCTTCACGCCGCCGTCACGCAGCAACTTTGCAATTTCGGCTGCATGGTCTACGCTGGCACAGAAGATTACTGTCTTTTTGCCGTTGACGTACTTTAAATATGTATCAACGATCAACTGATTCCGTTCCGGGATGAACAGCTTGCTTTCCAGATCCTGCGAATTGTATTTGATGCCGTTGATCCGCACATCGGTCAGGTCGATGTTGGTCTTGACTCGGATACAGCGAATCGGCACCAGAACGCCACGCTCCACGGCAGTCTTGAGATCCATTTTGTGGGCAACATTCTGGAACAGCTCCAGCATATCTTCGCCATCGCTGCGTTCCGGGGTAGCGGTCAAACCCAAAATAAACTTCGGATGGAAGTAGGTAAAGATTTTCTGATAAGTATTAGCTGCCGCGTGGTGACACTCATCCACGATCAGATAATCAAAATCTGTCGGGGAGAATTTTTCTAAATCCTTGGAGATACTCTGCACCGTGGCAAAAATAACAGTCTGTGAAACATCTTTCTGACTTCCGGTATATTCCCCCAGTGTAGCCTCCGGCCACACTTTCGCAAACGTATCCTTAGCCTGTGAAGCCAGCTTCAGGGCATTGACCAGAAAGAGCGTTCGTCCGCTCACAGCTTTTGCATCTGTGGCGGCTGTGATTGTTTTTCCGACACCGGTTGCATGGTACAGCAGCGCGATAGTTTTACCATCCTCACGCATCTTCTTCAGATTGTCGATGGCTTCCTGCTGGTAATCTCGCAACTCTATCATCTGCCCCATCTGAACCGGCAGGTCCGCTTCAAAAGCCTTGAACATAGGGCTGGTGCCTAATCAGCTCGTCCTTGACCTTTTCCGGTTGCTTTTCCAACTGGCTGTAGATCCAACGGTAGACTTTCCAGTTGTCATAAATCAGGCTGTTCTGTTTCAGGAGGTCATCAGCGTATTTGTTTTCGGACACCTTGCTGGGGTTGTGGTAGGTCTCACCGTCAATCTCGATTGCAATTTTGGATTCAGGAGATTCCAACGCAAAGTCGATATATCGATGCCGTCAATAGATGTCCACGCAGGGGTACTGGACCGGCAAATTTTCGGTTTTCTCAGGTCCAAAAGCCTCACAGAAGAGCTGCACAAACAGTTCCTCCGCACGGCTGTTGACGCTGGTTGCTTTCATTGGCTCCATGGTGGCCTCCTGTTATTTTAACCCTTATCACCTTTTAGAGGTTTTGACAATCTATAATAAATCATTTTTATTTTACTCCTGCAACTAGACGAAAGCAATGCACGGGTTGCACTGCATCAGTCTCTTTTTATTGTAGCATCATATAAATGGTTATCACGATCTCTATTATTCTTAAGAAAAGTAAGAAAGCTATGATATATTTTCTGAGATCAAGAACTTCTATTCAATCAGATGCGGTTTATCCTCGATCATTGAATATTCTTCTAACGGGCGCTATAATAAAAGAAAACGGTAAGGAAGTGCACCGATGCTCTACCCCGGACTGTACGAACAGGTCATCAACAACGCACTAAACAGCGAGCTTGCAGAGATCCCGGAAGCCCGCAAGTCCACTGCGCCCATCGACACGGCGGAGGCTGCCAAAGTGCTGGCGCAGTATTTGGCCGATGTGGTGCAGAAGGGTCTTGAGAACGTACAGGATAACGGCGGCGGCATCGAGGCGCAGATCCAGCTGGCAAACCAGATCGTGACTACCATCCAGAACACCACACAGGAAGCTGACTTTGCCGCGCTCGGTGTTGACCAGCGGGCAGAGCAGCTTCTTGCGCTTTTGCAGCAGAACGACCCGCGCCTTGCTACAGGGAAAAGCGCAAAAGACCTTGACCGCCCGGAGACCTCTATTGCGCAAAGTTCCCTGTTTACCGGCGCTATCCATGAGCCGCAGATGTACACGGAGCTGAAAAAGGAGATCGTTTCCGCCGACCGCATTGATATGCTGGTCTCCTTTATCAAGTGGAGCGGCTTACGCCTCATCATGGACGAGCTGCGGCAGTTTGCGCAAAGCGGCGGTGAGTTGCGCATCATCACCACCTCTTATATGGGTGCTACGGACGTAAAAGCCATCGAGGAGCTGCGCGCGCTGCCCAATACGAAGATCAAGGTCAGCTACGACACCAAGCGCACCCGGCTCCACGCAAAGACCTATGTGTTTTACCGGGACACCGGCTTTACCACAGCGTATGTTGGATCCTCCAACCTGTCTAATGCGGCAATTTCCAGCGGTCTGGAATGGAACGTCAAGGTGACCCGAAAGGACCTGCCGGAGACCATTGAAAAGATCGCAGCCACTTTTGAAAGCTACTGGAATTCCAGCGAGTTTGAATATTACGATGAAGGACAGCGGGAACGGCTGACCCGCGCCCTGAAAGCCGAAAAATACAGCGAGGCCGACCACAGCGGGATCTATACCCTGGATATTTTGCCCTATTCCTACCAGCAGGAAATTCTGGACCGACTGGATGCCGAGCGCACCGTTCGGGGGTATAATCGCAACTTGGTGGTCGCCGCTACCGGCACCGGCAAAACTGTGATCTCTGCACTGGATTACAAGCGCTTCTGCAAACAGCATCCGGGGCAGCCCTGCCGTCTGCTGTTTGTGGCACACCGAGAGGAGATCCTGAAGCAGAGCCTGTACACCTTCCGGGCGGTACTGAAGGATGCCAATTTCGGCGAGCTGTATGTGGGCAGCCACAAAGCCGACAGCATCGACCATCTATTTGTTTCTATCCAGACCTTCAATTCTCAGGAGCTTGCCGCCAAAACGGCAGCAGATTTTTACGATTACATCATTGTAGACGAATTCCACCATGCGGCTGCACCCACCTATCAGAAGCTGCTGGAATATTATCAACCGAAGATCCTGCTTGGACTGACCGCCACCCCGGAACGCATGGACGGCAAAAGCGTTCTGGACTATTTCGGCGGACGCATTGCCGCCGAGATCCGTCTGCCGGAGGCCATTGACCGGAAACTACTTTGTCCCTTCCAATATTTCGGCGTCACCGACACCGCAGATCTGAGCAGCCTGAAATGGCGTACCGGCGGCTACGATAAAAACGAGTTGTCCAACCTGTACACCCTCAGCGGCATGGTGGCGGAGCGCCGCGCTGACCTTGTGGTGAACTCCATCCTGAAATATGTCACCGATATCGACGAGGTAAAGGGTCTGGGCTTCTGCGTTTCCATCGCTCATGCCCAATTCATGGCGCGCTACTTTAATACCCACGGCATTCCATCTATGGCACTGACCGGCGACTCTCCTGACGAGGAGCGCAACGCCGCCAAGCAGCGGCTGGTTTCCGGGGAGCTCCGATTCCTCTTTGTGGTAGACATTTACAACGAGGGCGTGGATATCCCCGAGGTGAACACGGTGCTGTTCCTGCGCCCTACCGAGTCGCTGACCGTGTTTTTGCAGCAGCTGGGGCGCGGTCTGCGTCTGGCAGAAAACAAGGATTGCCTGACCGTTCTGGATTTCATCGGACAGGCCAACAAAAAGTATAATTTTGAGGAGAAATTCGCAGCACTGCTCTCGAACACCACCCGCAGCGTCAGTCGGGAGCTTAAAGAGGGCTTTGTCTCTGCACCCAAAGGCGGCTATATTCAGCTGGAAAAAATTGCCGCAAAGTATGTGCTGGATAATATCAGCGCCTCCTATGACCGCGCCTCCGGGCTTGTGGCGCGGGCAGCTGCCTTCACAGAGGATACTGGTCTGCCCCTGACACTTGGGAACTTCCTCGGCTACTATCATCTTGACCCGCGTGCAATTTACAGCAAAAAGGTCTGCTTCAGCAGACTGTGCGTCCGCGCAGGGGCGGCATCCGATTTTGCAGAGCCTTTGGAAGAAACTATGACCAAAGCCCTTGCCCGCTTTGCGGTCGTGGATTCCCGCAGGTGGATCCGTTTTTTGCTGGGGCTTCTGCCGAAATTGGATAACACCGACTTTGCAGCCCTGCCGCCGGTAGAGCAGCGGATGCTGCAAATGTTTTATGTGACCCTCTGGGGCAAAACTGCAGAAAGCTGGGAGGATGAAGAAGTTCTCGATAACCTGTATGCTCTCTCGGATAGTCCCGTTTTGCTGGGGGAACTGCAGGCACTTTTGCAGTATCAATATGACCGCATTGATTTTATCGACGAACCTGTGGATGTAGGCTTTGATTGTCCGCTGGACCTGCACTGCACCTATACCCGCGACCAGCTGCTAGTGGCACTGGACTTTTTGAAGCCTGCCACTGTCCGCGAGGGCGTGAAGTGGCTGCCGGAAAAGCAGCTGGACGTATTCTTTGTGACCCTGAACAAAGCGGACAAGGATTACTCTCCCACCACCATGTACAAGGATTATTCCATTAACGAAAGCCTGTTCCACTGGCAGAGCCAGAGCACCACCGCCGAAAACTCTGCCACCGGGCAGCGCTACATCCATCACCGGGAAAAAGGAAGCCGGGTGCTGCTGTTCGTGCGCGAGTTCAAGGCAGATGCCCGTTTTGGCGGTGCAGGAGCGTATACCTATCTGGGCACGGTGAACTATGTGAAGCACGAGGGCTCCCGCCCCATGAATATCACATGGAAGCTGGACCGCCCGATTCCTGCAAAGTTCCTCAAAAAGACCAACAAGCTGGTGGTGGGCTAAAAGGAGAATATCATGAAGGTTGTTCGCGTTGTTGCAGCTGTGATCTGCGACGATATTCAGACGAAACATAAAATTTATGCCACCGCCCGCGGCTACGGCGAGTACAAGGGCGGATGGGAGTTCCCGGGCGGCAAAATCGAGCCAGGTGAAACCCCGCAGCAGGCACTGAAACGAGAGATCCGGGAAGAGCTGGATACCGAGATCGCGGTAGGCGATTTGATCGGCACCATTGAATATGATTATCCCGCCTTCCACCTTTCCATGGATTGCTTCTGGTGCGAGGTGGTCTCCGGCAAACTGGTGCTGAAAGAAGCCGAGGCTGCACGTTGGCTGACTAAAGAGGAGCTTGATTCTGTTCCGTGGCTCCCAGCTGATCAGACGATTCTGGAAAAGATTCAAAAAGCAATACTATAATAGTGCACCTTTCTATGCCGGTTGACATATGTAATTCAAAAGTCAACAAAAAACTATTAATAGAAAATTTTGCATCAATGATTTCTTGTTTGTCGATTCATACATGTAAAAAGCGAAATACATTTGAGAGTTCGAGGTAAGTCATGAATCCAATTATAGCTAATGAACGCAATAAAAAGAAGTGCCAAAAGTTTACCCCCTTAAACAAAGTAGACGACATGCTCGATTTGGCAGGTTATTCTCGTGACTTATTTGGGAAAAAAGTTTTAGAGTATTCATTTGGATCTGGTAATATTATCAAACAAATTGTCAAGCGATACGTTGAGGATGCTCTCACGCAGAATATCGATGTTAATAATATTTCCTCTGGACTGTCTGCTGACATTTATGGTATTGAACTTGATTCACAATTGTACGATCAATGCATCAGCAATCTCAATGAAATCGTAAGGAGTTATGGAATTTCAACCGTCAATTGGTCGTTTGTGTGCACAGATGCACTTCAGTGGACTACAGATATTAAATTTGATTTTATTATTGGAAATCCTCCGTATATTTCATATCACGATATTGATGAAACAAATCGAAAATTCATCCGTCAAAATTTTAGAACTTGTAAAAAGGGGAAATTCGACTACTGCTATGCTTTCCTAGAAAAAGGTGTCGACTTACTTGCTTCTGGTGGAAAGATGGTTCAATTGATTCCAAGCAATATTTACAAGAATGTTTTTGCAGACGATATACGAAAAAAACTTCTTCCTGGCATCAGCACCGTATGGGAATATCCCAATAGTCAATTATTTGAAGATACGCTTACATCAAGCAGCATTCTGGTTTATGAAAGCAGAGATAATATAGCAACTATTAATTATCGTGCCACATCGAAAGCAAATAGCGTTCAAGTGAAAAAAAAACTTTTAGGCGATAAATGGGTTTTTTTGAATACTGATATTAACAGAAAAAAAACAATCCGGTTTGGTAGCAGGTATCACGCATCTATAGCCGTTGCAACTCAATTAAATAAGGCATTTATTGTAAAAGAAGAAGCCTCTATTGAACCGGGATGTTTAAGAAAAGGTGCCGCTCCACGCTCTCTCCGGCGCAATGTAAAAGAACAAATAATTTTCCCGTACTATTATGATGAAAAAGATACCCTGATGCGCTATGAAGAAGATGATTTTAAATCTCGATTTCCAAACACATACGAACACCTACTCGCTTTCAAAGACAAACTCATTGTGCGTGATGCTGACAAATCAGCAAAGTGGTACGAATATGGTCGCTCACAGGCTTTAAGCCATCTCCATCAGGAAAAACTTCTTCTCTCAACAGTAGTAACAAATACTGTTGAGGTATATTATTTGGCAGCTGATGACATCCCATATTCCGGTATCTATATAACCGTTTCCGATGGTAAATCCAGTCTACAAGACGCGCTAACAATCCTTCAAAGCAAAGATTTTTTGGAGTATATTTTAAACCAAGGCTTAAGTGTTAGTGGAAAATCCAAGCGAATAACTTGCAAAGATATCAACGACTATCAGTTTGAGGAGATTTGATTTCATGGAACATTTACAATATGTAATTGAAGACAGCACAATTGCGTATCTGCTGGGTGTGAACAACTTCACAAACGACGAATCCGCTATTCTTGAACTAGTCAAAAATTCCTATGACGCCGGAGCTCTGCATGTGAACATTTCTTTTTCAGGAGATCAGCTTGTTATTGCTGACGACGGACAAGGAATGGACGAAAATAATATCAGAACGGCATGGATGCATGTTGGAAAAAGCGATAAATCTTATGAAATTTTTGATGCAAATAATCGGAAGCGAGTTTTGGCCGGATCAAAAGGCGTTGGTCGTTTTGCCTTGGCACGACTCGGCAATCATGTAATGATTCAAACAAAGAAGGATTCCAATGCAGGAATAATTTGGGAAACAGATTGGAATTCATCTTCCATGCGGCAGGATTCAACAAAATTATCCGTGGGAACTACTATCAAAATCTCTGGATTGCGCGAAAAGTGGGGCAAAAAGAAAATTGAAAATCTCGTCAATTTCTTGTCAAAAACCTATAATGACAGGGCTATGAACATCTCTGTGACACATCCAGACTTTTCTGGCGATATTCCTTTCTATCTTCCTCAACCAGTTCTTGGCGTGAATTGTCTTTCTTGCATTTCTATAAATTATAACAGCCATGAAAAAACACTGAACACAGTAATTGATTCGGATGAATTTTTGGATTCTGCTCAGGATTATTGTCCAAATATAAATCTCCAAAGAAAAGAAAGTGAAGTTGATATCGTTACCGAGCTAACCGGATTATCCAATTATGATTTAACGGAAGAACAATTGGAAGACATTGCATCTCAATTAGGTGATTTCTCAGGCACTTTTTTCTTTTGTATGAAGCCATCATCCATTGAATGTGAAAAATTTTTGTATAAACATCACGGTTTACCTGCGCCAATGCCAGGCGGAGTGATTCTGTATAGAAATGCCTTCAGTATATCCGCCTATGACGGAAAAAAAGATTGGTTAGGTTTTGGAAAACGTTCCCGTAAATCACCCGCTGCAGCTTCACATCCCACAGGAGCTTGGAGAGTTCGTGAAAACCAGATATCGGGAAAGATAGAAATCGACAAAAGGCGCAACGCGATGCTTCAAGACTTATCTAATAGACAAGGTCTGGATGAAAATATTTATTATCAGCTCTTTGTTGATATTATTTTGCTGGGATTTAAGGAGTTTGAGCGGTACCGTCAAGATATCGTGAGACATATTAATGTCAAGAATGAATCTGTTTCCATTCCTGCTAAAACTCCCGTTTCAGATAAAGTCGTTCAAAATCCAAAATTGGTTCCTACGCTTACCGTGCAAGAATCTATGCAACTCGCTGACGAAATCAAGAGCTACCGCCAAGAAAGTCAAGATGCTCGCCAAGAGCGGACGAATGTAGAGGAACGTTATAAGTATGACATCCGTATTCTAAATGTGCTTGCAACAACCGGCCTGAAAGCTTCTTCTATTGCCCATGAAATGAGAAACGATCGTAATTCGATTTCAGCGAATACAGATTATATTATTGCTGCACTACAAGAATATGGAATGTGGGATGAGCTTTTATCGCCAGAAAAGACAAAGAAGGCGTATAAAAATGTTCCCGTACTTCTTGAAAAGGGACGTGAAAAATGTGCTAAGATTGTTTCTTTTATGGATACAATGCTTTCAGAAATCGAAAAGCGTCAATTTCAGCCTGGAATGCAGTCTATAATAGTACTTTTAAACCGTATAAAAGAGAGTTGGGAACGAGATTATGCGTGGATATCGATATGTATTAGAGTAGCTTCTGATATTGAGTACTATCTATCTGAGGACGTGCTTCATGTTATTTTTGACAATCTTATACTAAATAGTATTCAGCAAAATGAAAAGAGCAACCATCTGAATATTATAATTCAGGGTTCATTAGAAGATGGTTTGCTGAAATTTTCATATTCCGATAATGGTGTAGGCTTAGCCCGAAAGTATCAGAACAATCCTATGAAAATTTTAGAGGTTCACGAAACAACCCGAAAAAACGGTCATGGTCTCGGAATGTGGATCGTCAATAACACCGTAAATATGTCTGGTGGTCAAATTTTGGATATTCGCGGTACAAAAGGATTTTTTGCCGAGTTTTCAATTGGAGGTTCATTGTAATGGAGGAATATAATTTACTTTATATCGATGATGACATCGATTCACAACTAAGCGAATATTTAGACAAAGACTTAAAAAACGCTCTGCAAAGTGATATAGTCCTTAATATATCTGAACACGAATTCAAACCAGCTGAAGGATACAAAAGTCTACTAGAAAATCCTCAAGTGGCTACGGCAAATATCATTCTGATTGACTCGCGGCTTTTTGAAAACAATTCTGCAACCGATGGGAAATTTTCCGGAGAAGAGTTCAAGATTATTTTAAAAAAGCAATTTCCATTTATCGAAGTTGTAGTTATTACTCAAAATGGTGAGGATGATTCTGTCAAAACCATTGCAAAATTCAATCCCAAATGTGGATTAGCTGCAAAGGAATACTATGATCATATTCTTCCTGATATTATCAAACATGCAATTGAACAAGTGAAAATTTATCGCAATTTGGCAATTCGATTTAAGAGCAACGACAGTTGGGAGCCGATTATAAAAGAACGGGTACTTGGTTCCTTGAATGGCACCGCAGCATATGATAGTCTTACCGCAGCAGATATCGATAAACTTGTACTCGCTTTTCAGGAGATGTCAAAAATAATCAATGAGTAAAGATTACAGAGATACAGAATATTGTCCCGGATATGGCAACATATTAGAAGACAAGAAAATTTTCATGGATTCATTCCGTACACAGCACCCACGTGCAAAGGATATTCATGCGTATGTTTCAAAGAATGAGGGCACCTACAAGAAAGACTTTATAAAAATCTACAATGGAAAATGTGCCTATTGTGGTACTTCGATAAAAATCATTCCAAAGACAATGTTTGAAATCGATCACTTTATCCCCCAATCAGCAGACTGCTTTGTTAATAAAGCGGCTGCAGGGGATATTAGCAACATCGTATTATCTTGTCAGACATGCAACCATAATAAGAGCGACTTCTTAATAGAACCTGAGATTCGATCATTATTACATCCAGATCACGATGGTATACGGAATGCTTTTTTTAGAGATGAACTATATTACATAAGGGTTGTGGATGGACAACCAAGTGAAGTAACTGATTTCTATAAGCAATTAGAGCTCGATCGTCAAATCTGTCGGCTAGACTATCTTCTGCTAAATATGAAGGGTCTATATGCTAAAATAGCAGACCGACCTGAGATTCACAATCTTCTCGGAGAAGCTATCTCATTACTGTCTGAAAAGCGTAATAATGGTTGCTAGTTTCAAAATTTCTTCTTTCCACAAAAAACAAGTTTTGGATTGTGGATTGCTCCAGCAAGCAGTGCCTCTGTATATACAAAGGCTCAAACACGCACGGCATTGCAACTTTGCCGTGCTTGTTTTGCTTGTTGGGATGCAATCCCAATCCCTGTGAACATCACGGAACCGTGATGGCTGTGCACTCTTACAGCGTGCTGAAAGAGCGTTTTGCAGAAACGCGAAGCCTGCATCGGCACGATGCAGAACAACAGGTTTGGGCTGTGCCCAACAAGCTCTTGCAAGTCAAGGGGCTTTGTATATACAAAGACATTGCTTGCAAGAGAGCTTCGGCGTACCAGAATGGTACCACGAAGCACTGCTTGCAGAAGCTATTGCATCCATCTGAATTGTCAATTCCGCTCGCAGCTGTTATACTGAACTCATCAAAAATTTTTCAGGAGGCAGTTGCCGTGACCGCAAAGCAAGTTCAAATCGGAGATAGACCTTGCCGCATTTACGGCGAAGCCCATGCAGAATACCTACTGTTCCAAATGACCGGCGAACACGAGCTGCAAAGCATGGATGACGAAGTGGCTGCTATTGCACAAAGCAACCGAAAGTATCTGTTTGCGGCCATTCCGGCGGAAAGCTGGAATGATGCACTTTCTCCCTGGGAAGCCCCTGCGGTATGGGGCAAAGAGAGTTTCGGCGGCAAGGCTGGGGACACCCTGCGCTTTCTGACAGAACAGATCGTGCCAACGCTGAAACAACAGTTTGAAATCTCGGAGAATGTCAAAATCATTCTGGGCGGCTACTCGCTGGCGGGATTGTTTGCGCTGTGGGCATCTACGCAGGCAAATCTATTCTG